>Ga0209746_1000582_pt1 | contig 18605 bp, 24 predicted proteins | sample BarGraNGADG00211_3_FD_184496 | JGI IMG/M metagenome (GOLD analysis project Ga0209746, IMG submission 184496) | Arctic peat soil microbial communities from Barrow, Alaska - Barrow Graham LP Ref core NGADG0011-211 (SPAdes) (version 2) | ecosystem: Environmental > Terrestrial > Soil > Wetlands >... | reverse complement strand
TTCGGATCGGTGATGGTCAAGGGCTAGCCCGCCAGGATCTGACCGATGAAAAGGGGAATGACGGAACCCCGTGATCCCATCACATTGCCGTAACGGGTGCCGCAGAAGATCGTTCCCGAATCGCCGTGGGCACGGGCCTTGGCGATCATGAGTTTTTCCATCAGCGCCTTGGACATCCCCATCGCATTGATGGGATAAACGGCCTTGTCGGTGCTGAGCACAATCATGTTCTTGACATTGCAGGCCAAAGCCGCATTCATGACATTATCCGCGCCGATGGCATTCGTCCGGATCGCCTCTAGCGGGAAAAATTCGCAGGACGGCACCTGCTTGAGCGCCGCTGCATTAAAAACCATGTCCACGCCCCACATGGCATGCAGGATGCTATCATAATCCCGGACATTCCCCAGGTAAAACTTTACCTTCGGATTTCGCAGGGCATTGCGCATATCATCCTGTTTTTTCTCATCACGGGAGAAGATTCGGATTTCCTTAATTTCTGTTTCCAGAAATCTGTGCAGGACAGCATTTCCGAAGGTGCCGGTGCCCCCAGTAATGAGCAATATCTTACTTCTGAACATTTTCTAATCCTTAATTGTTTGCCAATATTCAAATATTGGACATCTGGGAATGGGTAGTATCTACTATAATTCCTCAAAAGATGGGCGGGTTTTTCAACGACCGGAACTGACTTCGGAACAAGTCATACTGAAAAGCCTGAAGATAACCGCATTTAGCCCTAATCCTATGATAATCTATCAGTTAGGACTGGACATAGATCTATGACTGTCGAACCCGAGTGCCATTTCAGATAATAGTTTAAAAATATTGTTTGAGCACCGTTCCCAGGAAAAATATTTCGACCGTTCAAATGCAGCCCAAGCCTTATCGGATCGTAATTTTGGGTTTGAAATTAGAAGAAGAATTGCTTCGGCAATTTTATCGGGATTTTCAGGATCAAAATAGACGCCCGCTTCACCTTGTACTTCCGGCATTGAAATATTTAACCCCTAATTTTTGCAAAAAATAGATCATTGTCTAAATCTTAAACCGATACTCATTATATCGTTTGAACCATGCAATCGTTTTTTTTAAACCTTCTTCGATATTATGCCGAGGACTCCAGCCAAGAAATTTATTTACTTTTTCAAAGTCCATATATTGGCAGTCAATTTCTCCAGTAGTTTTTTTATCTTTCATCTGGGCTATAACTTCTTTAAAATCCTCGTCATTGCAGAGGAGGGCGTATATTATTTTTAAAACTTCGCGAACCGATATAGGCGAATTATTACCAGCGTTGAATATTTCTCCAGCCATCTTTTGAGGATTAATAGCAAGCGCTTCTCCGATTTTCAAATAAAGATCTACGACATCTTCGACAAAGATAAAATCTCTGATCGCGGTGCCGTCCCCTCTGGGAATAAATTTCTTGTAACCAAGCGCGGAAGTGATGGCATCCGGAATTATGGCGGAATAATTTAATTGCCCGGGGCCGTAGATATTGCAGAATCTAGTAACAACCACGGGTAATTTGTATATTTCGGAAGCATAGGCCTGGGCAATCATATCAGCGCAGGCTTTTGATGTATCATATGGATATCTGGGTTTTAGCGAGTATTCTTCTTTATAAGGCATTTTATCCTTTTCATAGGATCCGTAAGCCTTATCACTGGAGGCAACAACCACCGCTTGAATTGAATGGGGAAACTGGCGAATGGCATCTAAAAGTGTGTAACTGCCGCGAATATTGGTTTCATACGTTAGATAGGGATTAATAATACCGACTCCGATTTCGACTTGTGCGGCAAGGTGAAAAACAACGCTAATTTGCTCTTCAGATATAATCCGGCACATCAATTCTTTGTCCCAAAGTTCGCCGTAAATTAAGTTGATCTTGTCGGCAATTTCTTCATAATAAATGAAGGTATTTTTATTTTCGTTTCTCATTAGCCCGAAGATATTGGCACCCTGATTTAGTAATTCCTTGGCCAGATTTCCGCCGATAAATCCATTTACCCCGGTGACAAATACGTTCTTGCTGTGCCAATAAGTGTTTTTAGCCATGTTCTACCCTTGAAATATTTTACTGATATTATCTTCGGCCTCTTCCAGTTCTTTCATGGTATTGACAGTGATATGAATCCCATTGTGTTTATAAGCATTCAATTCGCCCTCTACCGCTAAAAACTGGAGAAAATCCTCAAAACGATCAAAACCTTTCATCATGGAAATCGCTTTATGTTCAAAATAAAAATATCCGATATTAATCCATTTATTAAGTGCAGGTTTTTCATCGAACGTGAGAACCTTTCCTTCTGTGTCAATATCGACAAGACCAAACTGACTGCGCATAGGCCACACTGTTATGGTCGCCTTTTCCTTGCGGGAATTATGAAACTCTATAAGGCCTTCTATGTTAATATCAGAAAGGGTATCTCCATAAAAAACTAAAAAATCGCTAGGGATGTGTTTGTTTGAATCTAAAATTCTTTTTATAATATCGACATTTCCTGAATCAATAATTATCGATTCCATATCCGTATGATTGCATAAGAAATATTCCCTGATTTTTTCCGATTTATAGCCGGTCGCGACGATCAATTTTTTAAGGGAATATTTTTTAATATGTTCAATAATATACCATATAATTGGATGTCCCTTTATTGGGATTAGTGGCTTAGGGATTTGTGTCGTAAGGGGGCGCAACCGTTCACCCTTACCTCCACACAACAAGATTACCGGGAGCCCGCATTTTCCTGTTATCATAATATCTAAGTGTTATTTGCCCATTCTATTATTTCGTTAATAAAGCTGTCTGCAGTTATTATATCATATCGATGTTCTTCCTGTTTTAAAAACCGTTTAATTGCCCTTGATATAGATTTGGATGAATGGGGATCGAAAGTCTCCGTGGGGTCTAACATATCGCGAACATAGTCCAGTTCTGAGGCTATGATAGGAACTTCGAAATACTTGGCTTCTAAAATTGGCAATCCATAGGATTCAAAATAGGAGGGATAAATTAATGCGCTGATTTTCCTGTAATAAACAAACAATTCATTCCTTGGAAGTTTCTCTAAAAACTCAATTTTTAGATCATGTTCTTCAGCAAGTTCTTTTATCCAATAATATATTTTTGCGTTGCGATCTAGAGTTAAATACAAAATAGGCCAAATCCCTTCTTTAGCCAATCTAATCCATGCATAGATCAAATTTCTATGATTTTTATGGGGTAGTCCATCTGCGACATAGAGGAAACTGTTGGGAATTCTATAAATTTTTGAGGATTCGACCGTGTCTTTGTTCTTATATGGCATAACCTTAGCGATATTCGGCCTAAGACCCATTTTAAAAAGAAGATCTTGCATCACAAACGACTGTACGATAATCAAATCTGCATTTTTATGAAAAAGCTTAAAAAGCATGCGTTCGACAGTAACCTGAATTATCGTCTTATATGGCAATCCGTTAAGTGGATACTTCTCAATTAAATATCTATTGGAGAGAAGGAGAATGACTTTTGTTTTGTGCTTAAAAAGAGGGGGGATATTTCCAAAGTAAATGACTAAATCTTGAAGTGCTGCTATTTTTTTGATTTTAAATTCGACTAATGGTCGCTCTATAAACTTGACGTCATGAAACGCAATGTTTGGCGCTTCAAATGTTACCGTAGGGAACCTGCGATCTCTATATATAACGAAATTGATATGCAGAAAACGCTTTGCTGAATTTAAGAAGTCAAGAAGCATCACTTTTCCGCCACTAGTGTGGATATTGGCGGCATTAATGATAATCTTCATATCTTTCAATTGAGACTTCACGTTATTGCAAAGGTACGGCGATTGCCCTATCGATATTATTAAAGCAACATCATGCGTCTCATTTTTAGAGTTTCATTCAAAAAATCAAGGCCCATAAGCAATTCGATCAATTCATTTGTAGATAAACGATGGGCATTGTTGGATTTATATTCTTCTTTAGAGATATTGTCAAATGTTGTGTACGGGCTGGAGTTGAGCATATCCCGTTGATCCCTGTTTAAGCCGCCTTTTTCATGACGCCGTCGGTCAACACGACACCCCGAATCATATGAGCAAGCAGCTGCGCACCGTTCAGATTCCGCCAGTGGCGCTCGGTTTGCAGCGCGAGTTCAAAGACCATCATCACTGATTCAAAACTGTAGTCTTTCAGCCTCATATTTCTGAGAAAATCCATCAAATAATTTATACCACCATCTTCTCTAATATTGGATGCATCGATACCTAAGTGCATTAATTCACCTTTCTATTGATATTTTCATATATCTTTTCAGCAATCTTTCTGTAATCAAAAAGCGATTGGGCTATCACCAAAGCATTACATGACAATTTTGTTTTCAGCGTTTCTTCTTCAAGCACTAAATTGATCGCATCAGAAAGCTCCGCAGTATTTCCTGGTTCACAAAAAACTAAATGCTCCATATGTCTTAAGTAATGATCGAGATCACATATTCTGGACGAGACTATGGGACGTCCGGCCGCCAAGTATTCGGCAATCTTAATCGGTGATGCGACATGATTCAAAGGGTGGTCGATTTTGGGCATGACAAGCACATCGGATGCGTTAAGCAAATCAATGATGTCCTGCATCGGAAGATGGCCGGTAAAGACGGTGTATGCCGACACGTCTAATTCGTGCGCCAACTTTTTAAAATCCATTTTGATCCCGAGAACGCGGTCTTTATCTAATGTCTTTCCTGCAATAACCAGAACAACATTAGAATGCTTGAGCGCCACCGACTTTATTGCCTTCAAAATAACGTCAATTCCCTCAAGAGTATCCAATGTTCCAGAATAGGTCACAATGGTCTTATTCTTCAGACCGTACTGCTCTTTAAATCTCAAACCATTGCCTCCCCCAAACTTGATCGTGTCCACGGGTGCCAGTATCTGAACACGGGATGATTTTGGCGCCAATCGAGCATAGCGTTTAACTAATTTTATCGTTCCAAGAACAACCACGAGGTCGGAGAGGTTGGCTAAAGATATATCAACAACATTTGATATCAATCTTTTGAGCTTTTTATATAAATACATGTTTGCTGTTTTCGGCTGGATATCCGCCATTAAATAGACCACTCGACGTTTCATGAGCTTTGCGAATAATCCAACACAAACAAAACTGGAAACCGGACCATAAAAAAGAATTATATCGTATCGTTTCCTCAGTGTTAAATGAATCAAATATGCTAGGAACTTTGCATGTGATTTGAATTTCCCTGCAAAACTAACTTCCGCCATATCGTGCAGCAGCCCGATTGAACGCGCAACAAAGCCGTCCAATTCATATTCGCGGGATACCTCATTAGAGCCATATGTTGTTACAACCTTAACATGATGCCCATTCGCGGAAAAGCCTTTTGCCAGTATATGCATACAGCGAACGGCACCTCCTGCACCTCCTGGGAATATGCAAGCACCAGCGATAACAATTTTGCTTAGATTGTTCAATCTTTTCTCATCATAATTGCAAAGAAGTATGAGCTTCCTCCCAAAAACTGGACATGTCGATAAGTTGGAAAGCGGCCCTGTTATATCTCAACGTGGAGGTTTGGCTCAATGTTCAGCATGCGGAAACAGTACGAAGCATCGTTCAAGTCGCTCTCGACTCTCCCGCAACCGTAGATGAATACCTTGATCGGCAGCATTAGAGCGCAGCGGAATTGCAGTCCGGTAGAGCGCCTTGTTAGGCTTTTCTACCTACCAAATAAATATCTGAACAGATTGATGGCATAATCCTCAAGGGAAAATCCATAATTTTCGTAGCAAACCGGATAACTGGATTTGCAGAGTAATGACCCTGCCAGTTTCTTCCGAGTATTTTGATGGCAGTAAGTCCCATATCGCGCGCGATGTACATAAGATCGCTTACATCAGGTTCACGAACGTGACCCCGAAATTTATCCTCTTCATACCAGTCTTGCATTCTACTCCACTTTCCGATGCCGAGAGGGACTGAAATACGCTTTCTCATATTCACGCAATTTGGCACACCCAATACAAACACTCCACCCGGATTGAGTTTTTCAACAACTTCGCGAAAAAGCCTTTTTGGCGAGTGATGCCAATGCTCCATGCTGTCAAATGTAGTTATGATATCGAAAGTTCCTTCTATATCACGAATACCATTCTCGACAATGTCGCGAACAATTACCTCAACACCAAAGCTTCGATGTAAATCAAGTATCGAAGCCCCAACTCGATGATTTACTGGATCATCAAAATCGTCGACTACCACAGTTCGCTTTATCCCAAAGGCCGCACAGCCAACCGAAAACAATCCTATATTGCCGCCAAGATCGCATAATTCCAATTCAGTATGGGGGTTGGGTTTAGCTGCATCTAAGGCAATGCCGATATTAAATGAAATTCGGGGAATATCCTGAACTTGTTGATCCACCATATCCTTGGGATACTGGTTTGCGATATTTCTCAATACATCCATTAAATTTAGGTTCTGCATGTTATCTCCGTTTGCCGGATTAATTCGGGCAACGCACTAATTGCCACGTGGGCAACCTACTCTTCAGGTTCTGTTTGATCCAACGGAAGACCAGTTCGATCTGCCAGCGGAGCGTTTAGAGTTGGGCGATCATCAGCGCCGGCAGAAGAAATTTCTTCGTCAGCAAAGTCAGGTATATAAGCATCATGTTCCTCCTTTTTTAGGCGAGAAACACTTTTGCCAAGCCAAAACATTTTATAGCCAGTGGAAGGGTAATTAATAAAAAAGGGAACCATGGGAGAACTTATTATTACTATGGTCGAAAGAAGTCCGAATAAGAGTTTTTCTCCCCTCATATGCAATAAGGCATCCTTTAATATTGAAAACAACCCAAAATACCAAATAATTAAAAATAATATTCCTCCTTTCATAAATACCGTGAAAAAGCCGCTTTCTACTACGTTGACGGTTTCCCCTGCTCTTTCGACAACGGATCCTAAGCCCTGACCAAATACTACTTCAAATATATTTGCTTGATTATAGATAGCTAACGGCGCTTCAAATAATCTGTTATCTTTTAATGTCGTCTCCAAAATTGAGCCGGATTGTGTTGAACGAGAAGTGATTCCTTCTATGTACGAAATATTAAATTTTTTCTCATAAATTCTTAAGATTGAAAAGGTGACGACGATAATCGCAACTAATATAGTCGCTAATTTTATTCTTGTATATCCTCGTGTTCTTTTTACATAGATTCTTTTTGAATATATGAATTTTAAGACGATGATCATCGCTAATTCGATTATCATCTGTCTTTTCAACATAATTATTCCAAATACCGTAAATAGAACAATTCCTAAAATAAAGACAATTTTCCTGCTTTTTGTGTCCTCTCTTTTCAAGCTAAGCAACATATACTGCCAGCCGAATAATAAACCCCATGCCTTGTACGTACTCGGAGCAGTCAAGGACGCTGTATTCTGAAGGATGGCAATTCGTTCAAAAGCGATATTTTGCGTGAACCATATATATATGAATACTCCAAGACCTATAAAAAATTGCGAATAAATCATCTTATCGATGACTTTCCATTTAGTAGTCCTGGCCGCTAACAGCAGGCAAGCAAAATATACATAAGGCCAAATATCCCTCGATATGAATTGCAGCGTATGTGATTTTGCTAGGCCATAGATAAGAGCGAAGAACGAGAATACCAATATACTTTTGAACCAGAGACGGTATTTCCTCTCAAGGAAGGAGAGCGCGCCAATTTTCAATTCAATCAGCAGTGCGATAAAAAGTATAATGAATCCGCTGTAAGCTACAAGAATTGCTTGAATGATAAAGCACTCCACTACTTGGTGAAAAAAAAGAACCCACATACCCAATACAACGAGATGGAGGGATTGGGAAGATCGGTATTTTATTTTTATTGTTTCCATAAAGGACCCACTATCGATTATTCACTGCGGCGGCAAAAGCCGGATAAAACATTAAGTTATCTGTTTTGAATACTTCAAAGCAGAGACGATGTAGTTGGTGTAGGCGTCGACGTTCCGTTTATCATGCCGGGTGCCTAAAGTGCCATCGGCGGTAAAAACGGGAACGTTGGATGCCGGAAAACTGCCGGATATCCAGGCAAGCCAATCATTCAAATCCAAAGCGCGTCCATGCTGTTGAAGGTTGTCAAACAGATTCGCCAATAAAAGCCGAGAGCTGATATCGCCCGCGGAAAGCATCCCCAATCCAGGTGGCCGGCCCAAAGCAATCGACGGCTTTCCCAATATGGCGGCTTCATTGGAAGCGGTGCCGGCGAGCGTTACAGTAATGTTTGCGGCTAAAATAAGACTCGTGGAGTCTACGTCCGGTGAGACAAGAACAACATTAGGAATAGTCCTAAGCTTCTTGTAATAATCGATCGATCGCATTCCCTTCATTTTCGGGTTTTCTTTGACTAGGAGTTTCCATCCGACTGGAAGTGCCTGACTGATGAGCCGGCACATTTCGATTTGATCACGCAACCAAGGACTGTACATCAAAACGGTCGCCTCCGGCTCCATGTGCAATGGAACGTAACAGTGTGGTCCTTTTAGTGCCGCCAAGGCATCCGTCGTCACCAGATCATATTCCGGTTCTGGATATTTGAACCACCTCTGCGGTAGGCGGTTTTTTATGGTTTGCAGCGAAACCAATTTCGATCCCGGAAAGTAGCTTCCGGCTTTACGATCCCGCTCATCACATTGCAGTTCATGATAACGGTTTTTCAGCCTCTTCCGTAAAGAAGGAAGGACTCGATGTTTCATATACTCGATGCGATCCTTGCCGGGTGTGTAAAGAAACTCCCGGCATTCTTTCAGAAAAGCATCCGCATCGCCCTCAAAGGGGACACTCCACGTCGCCCACGGCGTTTGTAGTGCAAGAACCCTGCCGGGGGGTAAACCACAACTAACAAATGCAAAATGAAAACCGCCTTTGATGTTTGCCAAGGCACCCGCAAGCCAATATATGAAATGGTCATACATTGAGCTGATCGATAGTGTTCCTTCAGTTACGATGCGGTCAAGTACGATGAGGTGCTTTCTACTAAAAAGAACCGCCTCCCGGCCATCTCTTGGTAAGAACCTTTCGCTTTGAAGCATCAAATTGATATTTGCCCCCTGGCTTTCATACAGCTGTTTATCGATTTCTGAATATCTTTCATTCGAAATTTCATTCCCACTAACTTTTCTTAACTCTTCCGGCATGTAAATACACTCGTACCCAGCCTCTTCGGCCCTTTCTTTTGCCAAAGAGAAGAACGTGACAAATTTAACGGGGATGTCGCCAAGTTTTGTCCTCAGACTTTTCGCCAATTCGAGGTGGAAAAGTACTTGCCAAGGGCGGGTAAGGAACAATATTTGATTGAGAGATTTATCATTCATGATTTTATATCCAATGTCGTCAAGTAATAAGAATAGGCTATGGTAAAAACACACAGAAAAGCGCTGGCGATAAATCGAGCCCAAGCAATGCCTTCGATTCCGAGTCCTCTTTTGACAAACAATAAACCGAATATCCAGAGCATAAGAATAGCGATAACATAGGCAATTATGATCGGGGTGTTTCTCCTTACTACTGGGATGATTATGCTAACACCATAATAGATCAGGAATATGCTTCCCAATGAGTATATTTTTGCCGCCTTAATTCCTTCTATATATTTTGGCAAGAATTTTTCAATCATTGGGCCAATCGTGAAATAGCTTATGAGACACAATGGAACGATCGTAATGATATTAAATGCTAAACTAAAAAAGAAAAATTTTCTTAAGCCTACCGATGTTTTGGTTAAACCGAAAATATATGAAGCCCGCGGGTAGAGCAGCGCTCCCATACTCACCGGCAGGATCTGGATCGCCGCGACAATCATCCCTGACAGAGCTAACTCTCCAACAGCGGTGGGGCCCAACGTCAAAGCCACAATGGTCCTATCTGCCGCGTTAAAGAAAACATACAACACGCCCGTTATCAGCATAGGGAAACCAACACGAGCTAAATCAAATACTTCATCATTCTTGCCCATTGTTTTGTGCTTAATGGGGTTTTTTCGGCGCAACAAAAAAAAATTGACTGCGGGAAGCGTTGCGTTGCGGAATATCATGCCAAGAGCCCCGAAGGCAATTGGAAGAAAACCGAGAACCAAACTGATTCCGTTTCCAATATTTTTAAGGATTCCTAGTGGCATGAAGGCGCGGCGACCCCTGTATATTGTTTCATAATGAGTACAGATTGGAGAGAAAGTTAATGTTCCCAAAACGATCGCCACCGAGTATAGATGTAAACTAGAATTTCCTTTTAGAACAAAATATATTAGGACGATGACGGATATCGATACTCCCATAAGCGAATTAGCAATAGCGGTCCTCCGACTCGCATCAACCATGGCCTGTATCTTGACCCCGTTTTGTTGGGCTTCATAAAAGGCAATATTCCTATTTAGGCCATTAAAAACGCCAAAATGAAAAAATGAACAATACGCAGGTATCAGCATTACAGTTTGAATAACGCCCAATTCATAAGGAAGTAGGTATTTAACCGCGATAATACTCGTGACAAAGCCGACTATTGGGGAAATGAGTTGCGATGATAAATAAATATAATCACCGGCGCGACGCCGGTTTAAAACATAAAAAGCAATAGTATTTTTAATTGTATGAAAAAACAATGGATAGGTCCGTGTCTTTTTGTTTGCCCGTCGCATTAATTGTATCCGGGAGACGTCATCTCCGCTTTACCCTGACAGGAGGCTGGCGTATATCGCTTTAGCAAAGGCGACGTCCTCGTAATTATCGATATCGACAGCGGCCTTCCACGCAACGGGAAAAAATGTATGTCCAGGCCCGTAAAACGTCTTCTCTTTAAACAGCTTTTTTACGTCGGCAATCCAGATGGCCCCTGTGGGACAATAGAGTTCTTCGAGGTCTTGTGACCTCGTCTTCAACGTCTCCGGAAAAATATAGTGCGGACTTGAGTTTCCGTCCAATTTGGCTGCCCACCAGGGATTCATCCATCCTAACTTGAATGCGCTGATCTGAAAGGAAAGCCCTTTTTTTATGAAATTATCATACGATGAGATTATTTCTTTTACTCCACGCAGAGGGCAGTTGGCCATAAGCTGTACGACGATCGCATAGTCTTCGTTCCAGTAATTTTGCGCCTGCCTCAAAGCATTGATTGTGGCCTCGCTGACGGGTGAAACGTCATCAACGGCAGCGACCCTTAAAAAAGGGACATCGATGCCGTAATCACGGGCCACCAATGCGATCTCCTCGTCATCCGTGCTTACGATTATGCGATCGAAGATTTTTGCTTCTTTGGCGGCCTGTATCGACCATGCGATCATCGGTTTCCCCATAAAGTCCATGATATTTTTCTTGAGGATCCGTTTTGAGCCTCCTCTTGCCGGGATAACTGCGACCGCTTTAATGTTCATGCAAATCACCTGTTGAGGGTAAATATATTTATGGCATTTTGGTAGAGTTCCCAACGACCTATATCAATCCATGAGTTTTCCGAAATAGGGTAAACGCCTACCTTGCGGCCTTTCTTCTGCAGGCTATCGATGATGTCGGTCATATGGTAAACCGTATTTGAAGGGATCGATTCGAGTATACCGGGGGTAAGTATATACATCCCTGTGCTGACAAGGAAACTAGACTCCGGTTTTTCAACTAGTCTTGTTAAAGAACCTTGCTTATCGATCTCGCATACGCCGTATGGGATGGTATGGGACTTCAAGGAAGCGACTAATGTAAGATCAAAGTTTCCATCGTTATGAAATTCTAATATTTTATTATATTTATCGTTTATTATTACATCGCAGTTAGATACGAATAACGGCTTGTTGATTCTATTTTCCAGCTGTTTCAAGGATCCGGCTGTCCCCAAGGGTTTGCTTTCATCAATATAGGTTATTTTATAGCCGGTTTTTTCATCCTCAAAATATGATTTTATCATCTTCGCCTTGTAATTTACGGAGATAAAAAAATTATCTATCCCATATTCCATATATTTATCCATGATAATTTCGATGATGGTTTTATCGCCTATGGGGATCAGCGGTTTTGGCAAAATCCTGGTAAAGGGTTCCATCCTGATGCCTTTACCGCCGGCCATAATGACAACCGGATTGTCGAGCCTTACGCTTTTGCCGGAACTCGCATCAATGTCTTTCTCCGTGATGATATCCGAGAGCTTGCCGTTATCCAAAACCAGAAGGCGTTCAATACCGGTTTCTTTCTTGAATAAATCCGTTGCTTCGGTCTTCGAATATCCTTTATTCAGATATTTAAATTCCTTATTGGCAATCTGCAGGACGCCGGCGTCCATATCTATTCCCTTTAATACTGATCTCCTGAAATCGCCGTCGGTGATGACGCCAACGACCGTGCCGATGTCGTTAACAACAACAATGATGCCAATACCACCCTCATCCAGTTTTTTTATAGCGGCCTTGCCACTGACACTCGAATTTATTTTATATTTTTCCAGTTCTGCCATGTCCGTATATTCCTAAAGTAGATCCTTCCAGGCAATTAATTCGTCGGCAGAGATGTCTCGTTTAACGATTCGGTTAATCACGTAGGGTGCCTCATCGGGTCGAATTCCACTCCCCGGCCGTTTGAAAACAATGTCATCCATATTGATCACGGAATTTTTTTTCAAGTCTTTTTTCGCCACGATACTTCGTCGAAATATTATTTTCTTTTTTTCTTCAGCTTGACTCACATATCTCCGAAAAGATCCCAGGGATTTCACGATATTGATGGATTCCTTGACAATAAAACTCATTTCGTCCGGATTGGCTGAAATGGCATGATCCCATCCAGGCATATCTTTATCCAAGGTGAAGTGCTTTTCAATTACGCAGGTTCCCAGGGCTACAGAAGCCAGCGGAATCGAAACACCGACGGTATGATCCGAAAAACCAACGGGAAAACCAAAAGACCGGCGAAGCATGACGATATTATTCAAATTAATATCTTCATAGGCAGGCGGATAAATGGATATACAATGGAGTAAAATGATCTGAGAATTTCCCTCCGCTTCTATTGTCCTTACAGCGTTTTCAATTTCAGCTAACGTGGCCATCCCGGTTGACAATAGAATTGGTTTCTTTTTGCGCGCGACATGTCCAAGAAAACTCAGATTATTGATATCCATGGATGCAATCTTAATAAACGGCACCTTCATTTCTTCCAACAGGTCTGCTTCCTCCTTTGAAAAAGGAGTGGAACAAAATTCGATTCCGACTTTGTCACAATACCGTTTCAGCTCCCAGTGCTGATCCTCCCGCAAATAATATTTTTCCACCATGTCTTTCAGGGAACCAAAGTGTTTTTTGCGGGAATCAGCGTATTTCTGATTTCGATCATATTCTTCCCGGGCCACTAAAGAATCTGGCGTCCACGATTGAAATTTAACCGCATCACACCCGCAAGATTTCGCCGAATTTATCATTTTTCTGGCCAAATCCATATCGCCATTATGATTGGCTCCAATCTCTGCGATTATATAAGGTTTGCCGAAATCTTTGACTTCTCGGACACCTAGTTTCATATTCCCAACTCCTCTAATGTTTTAATAGACTCCCACCATAAAGGCGATGGTGGTGATTGTTTTTTAACCTCATAACAATATTTATTTCTCAAAAAGGAATCTTTTTTGAGTCTTTCAAACAATTTATCAAATTCTTTAGAAATTGATTCGTATTCATTGAACAACCGTGACATATATCGGTATTGATAAACTTTTACTTTAACGCCTCGCAGGATCTGATCTTCAGTAAATGAGTTGAGCATGGCAAAACTATTATCATACTGTCTATAATATGTTACAGTTTGTTCAGTAAATACGGCCTTTGTCCCCTCGCGCAAGCAAAGCGAATAGAAAGCCCAGTCAAAGGCGCCAATATCATCAGGTATTTGAGACAGCGATCTGGTAATAAACTTTGTATTCATTGCCGTATTGCTTAATCCCATGCAATTTGAATGTATGATGTCATCTTTGGAAAAATCTGCTCCTTCTTTAAACCGATGTCCAAAAAATGGATGAGGCTGTTGATTGTTCTCTCCAATAATCATAAGCTCATTGAAAACTATTTCTTTAGAGGATAGAATTCTTTTTGAGATTTCTATGCGATTATCACTAAAGTAGTCGTCTGAATCCATAAAAATAATAATATCCGCACCTTGGAGAATAACCCATTCAATTCCTTCTTTCCTAATATTAGAAAACGTCCCGCTGATGGCTTTCAAAGAAATGTCCAAATCAAATCTATGGATAATATTTTCGATGTTCGCAACTCCATCATTTACTAAAAACAATCGAAAGTCCTTGTCAGTTTGATTTACAAGAGAGCGTAAATATTTATTGAAATATGGAAGGGCATTAGGATGAATTACACTGAACAAAGCAGTAATCATAACCTTACTAAATTTCGATGCAACAGAAATCTTTTTATTTATTAGGTTCCATTTAGTGTGGATTAAGACAGTTTAAAGATACCATCGAAGCACAATAACATTCTAGGCGATTCCTCCAAAGAAAAATTATGCCTCAATAAATGGACAAAACCTGTCCCCACTCGCGTCCCCCGAATCCACTTCGATACGTAGACCGTATTTGATCATAAACAATATTATTATTTTCGTCTATCATGACTTTTCCTCCTTTATGATGAGGTCTTCCAATAATCCATAAACCCAAGCTTGCCATATAGGTATTCATTCTGAAACTCATTATTTATTGCTTGTATTAGCTTAAAAAGATTTTGATTTTCGTTTTTCAGCAACACCCATAATCTAGCGGTTGGGCAGTATATTGAGGATACATATCCCCACTGTTGCATAAGAAGTGACATGCTTTTATTTGTGTGAAAAGCGCAATGGACCGGAAGCAAATAAAACCAATTCGGATCTTTTGGGATCTCTTCAGAGATACGCGTATGAATGATAAGGCGGCCATTCTCAGAGACACAAGCATTAATCCCATCTAAATGTTCTCGTTTTGTTACATGTTCCGCCACTTCGCTATGACGATGTCGAAGAACTATGAGAACAAACTGTCAAGGCTCCTGTGGGAGGAGTAAGTTATAAGACACGGCGAGTCAGTACTTTGGCAGGCCAGCAATCTTTAGGCCAGTCATCTCAGTGAAGTTAACGACTTTCCACCCTTGCGGGAACGGTAAGTTTAATGCGACCGCGTCGCCGTTAAGGCTCATCACGGGAACGTCCGCCCAATGCAGACAGGTGGACCAATAGGGACCGAAGAGACGCGGATTTTCAGTGATTTGCCTCGACCATACATTAGCGTGACCGTCTCAATGCCTTTCACCTGTTTGGCAATATCCATGACGTGAAAGAAGAGCCTAACGGCCAGTGGTATGTCAGCGGAGTCAAGGGTCATAATACAGTCGGGTACTACGGCTAGGTGCGCTACCGTCAGGTTCTCGTATTGATCACGTATGAAAATGATGCTGCCAAGCAAGCGGGGGTGCGACAAATGCTCCTCCAATGCATAGAGGGTTTGCGCATCTTCATATTGGCCGACGCTGACCCGCAGAGTCTCTCCATGGCGAACGATGCACGGTTTGCCAATAAGTTTAATTGCCGCGACAATATCCGCCCGCACTTTGTTTTGATTGGGGCTGAAGAATATTATTTTTTCCAACTCCTCTTGGTACTCCGCTTTCAATACCGACGAGAAATAGATAGTTGCCATTGCAGAACCCCGATGGGCCATCATGACTTCCAGCGAATTAAGGTTGCTCCCCACGAGTAACCGACTCCAAAGCCGACCAGCATCACGGTGGCACCTGGTCGGATCGTGCCGTCTTGAGCGGCGTTCTGTAACGCGATCGGAATAGTCGATGATACCGTGTTACCAAAATGCCTCATACAAATGAAAAACTTTTCGGCGGGTATACGGCATTTCTTGCGCAAGAACTCCAGCATGTACTGATTGGCTTGGTGGAAAATGAAAAGGTCCACGGTATCCTGCGCCAGGCCGGCCTTGGCGAGCAAATCATGTACGGCGCGCGGCACGGCATCCAACGCAAAGTTAAAAATCTCACCTCCGTTCATATAAAGAAAATCATCGGCGTGCTGGTTGCCCTGTTCATCGTACTGGATCTGACCATCTGTTTTTCGTTTACGAAGGGCGCCAGCCTCGACAATCAGATTACGCGCTCCCTTGCCATCAGTGCCCAGAACAAACGGACCGATGGCCGGAGACGATCCCGGTTGGACTGCAATACGCTGAATTATCGTAGCCGTCGCAGCATCGCCAAAAAGCGTGCGCACGCTCTTGTCGCTTGGGTGCATAAACTTGCTATACGTTTCCGCGGTGATAAGCAAAACATTACCGGCCTGGCCAGTCTCGATCAAGCCCTTGGCCAAGCTCAAGCCATAGATATAGCCTGAACAGCCAAGATTGAAGTCCAAGGCACCGGCAGTTTGTGGTATCTCGAGACGGTCTTGCATTAAACAGGCGCTGGTGGGCAGGAAGTAATCGGGGCTTTGCGTGCAGAACAGCAGGTAATCAATTTCACCCGGCTTGCAGATTCCAGATGCGAACAATCGCTCAGCGGCTTTGACACCCATATCCGATGCCGTTTCATGATCCGCGGCGATATGGCGTTCTATGATGCCGAGTTTCTTCTCGATCCGATCGGCGGTCCACTCCGGGTATTGCTGCGCGAGTTCGGCGTTTGTTAACACACGTTCGGGCACGTAGTATTCAATAGCTTTTATTACAGCTTGCATATTTTGATTCCTCCAGATCAACGAGCCGTGTAACCGCCGTCCACCACCAACACGCTGCCCGTGATCCACCGGGCTGCCGAGGAGAGTAGGAAAGCGGCCGCATGGGCGACATCTTCCGGTTGGCCAAGACCTAGGGGGTGCGCCTGCTGGATAAGTTCAAGATTATCCCGAGTCAAGATAGCGGAAAGCCCAATCGTCATTTCAGTTTGAACAAAGCCCGGAGCAAGACAATTGACGCGAATATTGTCATGGACGAGTTCCAATGCAGCGGATTTTGTCATTGCGATAATGGCACCCTTAGAGGCCGCATAAGCGGAGATAGCAGCTTGTCCCACAAGCCCAGCCACGGAAGACACTAACACCACGCTACCGCCGGCATTGTTCACCGTCCGATGACGGAAACCTTTGAGTAGCCAGAGGCCGGCGGAGACATTAATTCGCCACAACGATTCTACTTGCGAAGTCCCCATCGTCTTCAATGGGGTCAAGTTATGTACGCCAGCGCAATTGACTAAGCCGTCGAGCCGTCCATGTTTTGCGGCGAGATTTTGCAGCCAGATGGGAATCTCCTCGAACACATTGAGATCAAATGGCACGCAGATATGCTCAGCGACGGTTAGCGCTTGGCGGGTGGCCTCCAGACGGTCAACGTTCCGCCCTACAAGCCAGAGCCGTGCTCCGAGACGGCTCAACACGATTGCTGTGGCGCGACCGATGCCGGAAGATGCCCCGGTCACCAAGATGGCTTGTCCGGTTAGATCGAAAGGGGTTTTCATCTTTAGATGGAGGGAGGACGGAGCAGCGAATGGTTGCTCACGTTTTCTCGACCAACTTCATCAGGTCAGCTGTGGTCTTGCAATCCTTCAGTTCAGACGGTGCGATCTTTACACCGTATTTGGCGTCAGCCATCGCGAGAAAGCTGATAACGGCGAGGGAATCCCACGAGGAGAGTTGTTCAAGACTCTGCCCCAGGCTGATAGTCCCCGAATCCATTTCAAGTATCTCCTCCAAGTCCTTGATGAATTGTTGTTCATTCATATTAGTGCTCCTTCCCTGAATACACTTGAACGGCTGGTACCCCGAGCACGGTGGTATTTGGGCGTGTCCGGCGGATGACCACGCTCGCGGCTCCGACCATTGTATATTCGGCCACGCGGATCTTGGGGATGAGGACGGCATTGCTACCCATGACGACGCCTTCTCCTAGCGAGCATGAGCCGGAGACACAGGCATGCGGGCTGAGCGTGCAACCATCACCAAGCGTGGCATCGTGACCGATTGTGGCGCACAGGTTAAGGGTGACAAAGTTACCGATTTCCACATTGGTGGTAATGATTACTCCGGGGCAGATTATACAGCCAACGCCAAGCTTGACATTCCCGCCGATAAGTGCCGTGGGGTGGACGAGAGAGATGAACTGAGCCCCCCGGTCACGCAAGGTTCGACAAATGCGCAATTTCTCTCGTGGATCGCCAATGGCACAGATGAACCGATGCTCCGGTTGAATCACCCATCCGACATCAGTGCCAAGAATAGGGAAGGATATGCTAAATCCGTTTAGAATCTTCGGGTTGGGATCGAGAAAGCCAGCAATTTCCCAGTCACGCTGGCTCTCTGGAATGTGCAACGCCCATTGTAAAACCTCTCTGCCGAAGCCACCAGCCCCGATGATTAAGAGTTTGTTCATCTAAGATGCCTTTCTCCCGTTTGCAGGACGACTTCCGTCATGAAAAACACGAACGTCGAGCCGGGGATTTGATCCGACCCTGCGTGATCAGGACATTGGGGTAAGTTTTGACCAACTCCGCCAAATCGGTATCT
>Ga0209746_1000580_pt1 | contig 18628 bp, 12 predicted proteins | sample BarGraNGADG00211_3_FD_184496 | JGI IMG/M metagenome (GOLD analysis project Ga0209746, IMG submission 184496) | Arctic peat soil microbial communities from Barrow, Alaska - Barrow Graham LP Ref core NGADG0011-211 (SPAdes) (version 2) | ecosystem: Environmental > Terrestrial > Soil > Wetlands >... | reverse complement strand
CGTCCTTTCTATTTGATTTTTTATCGATGCCCATGCCGGTCGTGGCGTTGGCTTGCGGGTCCAGATCGATCAGCAATATTTTTTTTTCAGCAATAGCCAAGGCTGAAGATAAATTGATAGCGGTCGTAGTTTTGCCCACGCCCCCTTTTTGATTGGCAACCGCTATGATTTCAACCATTTTATTGGTGTTTCACGTGAAACATTCTCCAGTTTATAAATTATCAGGTTGTTCCTTGATGAGATATTATATAGGTTTTGGCGAACATTTGCCACTTTTTTCTGAATTTTATTGATTTTGTTGACAGATGAAATCAGCAAAAGCTCTCTTACTTTCTTTTTGTATACATATTCAGCCAGTACATCAATTTTGGGAAACCCCCTGGCGATCAGGGTACTTTCATAAGCATTGTGCAGGTGCATGAACTCCTGGACCGGACCTTCCAAGATTTTAGCGTTTGTTAAATTCAATCTTTTTAATGCTTCTTTCAAAAACTCCACTTTTTTATGGATAGTTTCAAGTAAAATTACTTTTTTTTCAGGAAAAGAAAGCGCCAGCGGAATAGCAAGCAGCCCGCCGCCGCTTCCAGCATCAACAATAAGGGGTGTGGAAACAAATTTTTTCAACAAAAGAGTTTCGGCAACCAGGAGGTCCAGCGATTCCCGGGTCGACTGTCTGGAAACCAAATTGACTTTTTGATTGTATTCCAATAAAAAATCAACAAATTCGTCCATGGCCATTGGCCCTCCTGAAAATAAATCGAATATGCGGAAAACTGGTGACAGTTACTGGACGCTGCGAAGATGTTCCACGTGAAACATCTGTGCCGAAAAACATGTGTTATTGCCGGCTTTTGATAAAAACAAAATATACTGCGGACAACAGCCAGATAGTCAGCACCAGGGGGACAAATTTTTGAAAACTGAGCAACAACAAAAGTGGCGAAAAAAGTATCAATAAAATCACGACGATCGCCGAAATTTTTTTTATAAATATTTTAAACAATATTAAAAATTGAAATAAAGTTCAAATTCTTTTGCATGGGGAATCCTTGAAATTTCTTCGATCTCCGCTCTTTTGATTTTCAGCCATTGCTGAAGAAGAGCATCATCGAATACGTTGTTATACTTCAAATATTCGTTGTCCTTCTCCAGACAATCCAACGCTTCGGACAGATTTTCCGGCAATTGCTTGTTCTTGTTTTTAAACACTTTGCCGTCGGAGAGGCCCCCGTCAAAGGGCCCGAAGTTAAATTTTTCCGGAGACAGGTTTTTGAATATGCCGTCAATTCCGGACAGTAGCATGGCGGATAAAAACAAATAAGGATTTGAAGAAGCATCCCCGGGCCGATACTCGATCCTTGTTTCGTTGTCATCTACATAAGCCGGGATGCGGATGGCCGCATTGCGGTTGGAGGTGGCGAAAATTGCCGAAACCGGAGCCTCAAATCCCCGGACCAGCCTTTTGTAGGAATTGGTTGAAGGATTGGAAAGAGCGCTTAAAGATCCAGAATGAAACAAAAGTCCGGATAAATAGTGCAAGCCCGTATCGGACAAATTGGCGTAATTGCCTTTTTTTAAAAATACGTTGGTCTCTTTGTTCAAGATGTATTGGTGAACATGCCAGCCATTGCCGGCCTTGCCCAAAAATGGCTTGGGCATAAAGGTCACAAAGAGATCATTTTTTTTGGCCAGGTTAAAAAGCACGTATTTAATAATCACCGCTTGATCCGCGGTTTTAAGCAGCGTGTTAAATTTCGTTTCTATTTCGTGTTGGTTGACTGCCACTTCATGATGGTGATACTTGATATCGATTCCAAGTTGCTGCAACAGGGCGACCGCTTCATTTTTAAAATCAATAAACTCATCTTCCGGTGATCCGGCATGATAGAAGTTGTTTTTTGAATCACTGTCCTTTTTCAAAAAATAGAAGTTCCCTTCCTCAAAAACGCCATATTCGGCTTCTTTAAAAATAAAAAATTCAAATTCCGGACCAAACAGGGCGCTGGACCCCACTTTGGATTTAACCAAAGCTTCTTCCGCCTTGGATGCCACAAAACGCGGATCTTCGGAAAACCTGGTACGGATCTTGTCGGTCAAATGTATATTGGCCAGGAAAATCGCGGTTTTTCTCTCCCGGAAAGGATCGATCACCATGGTTTCCAGATCGGGGATCATGACCATGTCACTTTTTTCCGGTTTGGCAAAACCATATGAAGAAGCATCGAAGCCAACGCCACTACTGAGCAATTTCTCATCCAGCATGCTGCTGGGAAGGATGAGAGAGTGCAGCCTCCCTTTCAAGTCAAGTATTTTCAAATCAATGAATTCGATCTGCATTTCTTTGATTTTCTTTTGCGTGTTGTTCAGAATAGTTTTGTCTTTCATGGTTTTCATATAAACAAAAATATTTTTTTTGTCAATACTTGACACCCGCTGCTTTTTCTTCTAGTATTGCATGGTAATAATGAGCAATCGAGATGGAAAAATGTTTTTCCACATTTGTTAAAATATTTGTGGAAAAAGGTGGGACGATGGACAATCTGGAAAAATTGAAAAATTATTTGAAAGGCGTTTTAGATGAGCCGTCCTTAAAAAAATGGATCGAGCCATTGAAATATATCGGTTCTCTGGATAATATACTTTTCCTGGGAGACCCCGAACAAAAAAATTTGATTTGGATCAAACAAAATCTGCTGGAAGACATCAATAATTATACAAAAAAAAATTTTAACTTCATTATCAAAATCGTTCCTTTAAGCGAAGACGAATGTATTCAGGACGCAACGGATGTCACCAAAAAGAACAACAACCGTGACTCGCGCCTGCAAAAAAAATATACTTTTGAATCTTTGGTGCAAAGCGATTCCAACCGGATCGCCTACTCTTTTTCTTACAGCGTATCTGAATTTCCTGGAAAATCCTACAATCCGCTATATATTTACAGCGATGTCGGCCTGGGGAAAACCCATTTGATGCAGGCAATTGGAAACCGGATCATCCAAAATAACGATAAAATCAATGTGGTTTATTTAACAACCAGTGACTTCATGAACGAATATGTGGAATACACTCGTTTAAATAAGCGCTCCGACTTTATTAAAAAATATACATCTGTTGATGTACTGCTGATTGATGATATTCAATATATCACCAAATGGGGTGGAACCAGCGAACAGTTTTATTATATATTCAACAACCTGATCCAGCAAGACAAGCAGATCGTGATTTGTGCGGACAAACATCCGGACAACATACCCGATCTGGAAAAGAGAATCAAATCAAGATTCGAAATGGGCGCTATCGTCGATATTTTTCCTTACGACCTGGAAGCGCGGATCGCTATCCTGCAAAAAAAGATCGCTGAAAGAAAAAATCTTTTTCATAACGATTTTTCCATTTCCAATGAAGTGATCGAATTTTTAGCAAATGCCATAAAAGACAATATCAGAAAATTGGAAGGAGCTCTGAACAGGCTCTTGGGATATGCGGACCTGAAGCATGCTGATCTGCAATCCACGACCATCACCCTTCCTTTTGCCAAGGAAGCTTTGCGGCCGTATATCAACATTGAAAAAAAGGTCATCACTATAGATACCATCCAGGAATTTGTTTCCGATAAATTTGATTTAAAAAAAGATGAATTGAAATCAAAAAACAATTCTCCAAAAATCGCCTTGCCCAGACAGGTGGCCATGTACTTGACAAAAAAATTAACCCGCTACCCCCTGGTGGAAATCGGCATGGCGTTCGGAGGCAAACACCATACCACCGTATTGCATTCTATCAACAAAATTGAAAAACTGCTCCAGGAAGATACTGATTTTTCCAGAAAAGTGAATTCCTATGTTGAATTTTTTACCGATTGATGTTTCCAACAATAATCACAATTTTTCAACAAATTCAAACCGATGAAAATACGAGTTCCCAAATGAATCGCCGAATTTATCCACTTTTTTTTGTTGCTTGTTTCTTTTATTTTTATTATGATATTATTTTATTAAATATTAAGGCAGGTTGAATATGAAAATTTTTGTGGAAAAAGCAAAACTTGAGAATGAGTTGCGGTTGTTCCAAGGTATTTTCGAAAAAAAAGCCATCATGGAAATTCTGCAGAATATCAAACTCACCGCCATGGATGGCGGGGTTTTGGAAATGGTGGCCACGGATTTGGAAATCGGGTTGACGGCCAATATCCAGGTGGATATCAAGAATTCCGGTTCTTTTACCGTAAACGGCAAAGATCTTTATGATCTGATCTCAAAGATGCCGGAGGGCAACATTGAAATTTCCGAGGACAACGACTTGCAGATCCTGATCACCAATGAGAAAAAGACATGCAAATACAAGATGCTCGGTTTGCAATCGTCTGATTATCCCGAACTGCCCGTAAATGATCTTTCCAATGCCCTTAAACTGTCGCTGGTGGATTTTCAAGCCATGATCAACAATTGTTATTACGTCATTTCTCCTGAACTAAAATTCAATCTTGGCGGCGCCCTGCTGAGCATTTCTAAAAACAAATTGGAAATGGCCGCCACCGACGGTCATCGCTTGTCTTATTCTTTTTTCAATGCCGACACTTCGGTTTCTGATCCCGTGGAGTACATCCTTTCGCGCAAGACATTGCTGGAAGTTTTAAAAATCGGCAGCGCTGGTGAAATTGAATTCGCCTTTGACAACAACAACCTTTTTTTCAAGCACAAAAACAGGATTCTGTGTTCCAGGATCGTGGACCAAAAATTCCCCAATTACAAAACTGTAATTCCAGAAAAAACAGAACAGACAGCCGTTATCCTGGCCGAGGAACTTTTACAGACCCTGCGCAGAATACTGATTTTCAAAACTCGGAACAATGGCGTTGTTTTCAAATTTTCCAAAAACAAACTGGTATTGGAAAGGACGACACCGGAAAAAGGCGAAGGTTATGACGAGATCGCCATCGAATATAGCGGCAAGGCGGTAGCCGTCGGTTTCAACGGAAATTTCATTCTTGATTTTTTAACCCATATCAATTCTGAAAAAATCGGCATCGGTGTGAACGACAGCGAAAGCTCATTTTTGTTCAAACCGTTGGACGAGAGCGGCGCCCATTTTATTTACATTGTCATGCCTTTGAATATTTGATTTTTTCTTGGTAGTTAAAAAGTTAGAAATTAACGGTTTTCGGAATTTAAGCAATTTTTCAATCCAATTCGGCGACTTGAAGAATTTGATTTTCGGGGTCAATGGCAGCGGCAAAACATCGATCATTGAAGCACTTTTTCTACTCGGATTCGGCAAGTAATTTTTACCGGTAAACAAAAGGGAAATGGTAAACTTCAATGCTGCTGGTTTTTATATTCACGCTGAAGTGCTCAATAAATCAGGAGAAAACACCTTGACCGCTCGCATGGAAAAAAGCTTTTCCCTGCAGGTAAACAGCGAACCGGCGGTTTTGTCCCAGATCAGTCATTACCTGTATCCGTTGTTTTTTTCCTCTTTCAATTACAATTATTATATTGACCATCTGGTCTATTTCAGAAAACTGATCGATCGCTTCATCCATGGAATTCACACCCTTTACTTGCGCGAGGTTTTGCGCTATAATACCATTGTAAAACAAAAGAATTATTTGCTAAAAAATTTGGGAAAATCAATTAATAATTCAGAGCTGAACAGTTGGAATACAGTTTTGGCCGAATCGGGATGCAAAATAGTTAAAAAGAGAATGGCTTTCATCAAGCAAATGAACGATACGATCGATCAGATCTTTCAGCTCGATCTTAAAATAAACTATTATCCCGCCCTCCTCACACCCTTGTCGCCTGCGGAGGACTCCATTCTTAACGACCTGAACCTGATAAAAAATGCGGAAATCAAATATAGGCGTTCCCTGCTTGGCCCGCAGCGGGATCGTTTTGATGTCATGGTGTCCGGGAAAAAACTGCAATTGTTTTCTTCTGGGGAGAAAAAAAAGTATTTGCTGATGGTCTTTGTGGCTTTTATCGAGTTGTTCCATCAAGCGCGAAATGATACCCCCGTTTTTTTAATTGACGACTATGATGCGGCCATGGATGAGGAGAACCTGAATTTTTTGATGGATCATTTTTCCAATATGCAGATCATTGCCACCTCGGTGGCAAAAAATGAAAAATTTGGGCATTTGTTTGAGTTAAAAAAGGAGAATTAATCGTGGATAAAACCAATGCCAATTTTGAAGACAAATCCTATACGGCCGATAACATAAAAGTTCTTGAGGGTCTGGAGGCTGTCCGGGTCAGACCGGCCATGTATATCGGCAGCACTGGCGCTTCGGGCCTGCACCACCTGGTTTATGAGGTTGTAGACAATTCGATCGACGAAGCCATGGGCGGTTTTTGCGACAAGATTGAAGTGACGGTTCATTTTGACAATTCGGTTACCGTGAACGACAACGGCCGCGGTATTCCGGTCGACATGCATAAAGAGGAAGGGAAAACGGCTGCGGAAGTGGTCATGACCACCCTGCACGCGGGCGGCAAGTTCGACAAGGAAAGTTACAAGATGTCCGGCGGCTTGCACGGGGTCGGCGTTTCGGTCGTGAATGCCCTTTCCTCCAAGCTTGAACTGGAAATCAAAAGGGGCGGGAATATTTATCTTCAGAAATATGCCTGCGGCAAGCCGACTTCTGAATTAAAACAGATAGGCAAGTCCAACAAGCGTGGGACCAAGGTTACTTTCTGGCCAGACGAAGAGATTTTTGAAACCATTGAATTCAATTACAGTATCCTGTCGAGGCGGTTAAAGGAGCTGGCATTCTTAAATCAGGGGCTGACCATCACCCTGAATGATGAGCGGGTGGACAAAAAGGAAATTTTTTATTACAAGGGCGGGATTGTTGAATATGTAAAATACCTGGTTGGCTCAAAAGAAAAGATCCACAATTCTCCGATATTCATTTCCAGTAAAAAAGATGATATCGAAATCGAAATCGCCTTTCAATATGTGGAATCTTATAATGAAACGCTTTTTTCTTTTGTCAACAACATTAACACGATAGAAGGGGGGACCCATCTTTCCGGATTTAAATCAGGGATTACGCGCACGATCAATAATTTTGCCCAGGGCAACAACCTGTTGAAGGACTATAAAGAAGTTTTTTCCGGGGACGACGTCCGTGAAGGCTTGACCGCGGTGATCTCCATCCGCATCAAGGAGCCTCAATTCGAAGGCCAGACCAAAGCCAAATTGGGGAACTCGGATGTCAAGGGTATCGTGGAATCCTTCGTCAACAAAAAACTGGGAGAATACTTCGATGAGAACCTGAATGTCGCCCGGTCCATTATCAACAAAGTTTTGCTCGCGGCCAAAGCCAGGGAAGCTTCCAAAAAAGCCAAGGACCTGGTCCGAAAATCAAACCTGTTGGAAAACACCACCCTGCCGGGGAAGCTGGCCGACTGCCAGTCCAAAAACCCCGAAGACAGCGAATTGTACATCGTGGAAGGCGATTCGGCCGGCGGATCGGCCAAGCAGGGACGGGACCGGCGCTTTCAAGCCATTCTCCCCCTCATGGGGAAAATTCTCAATGTGGAAAAGGCTTCGGCAACCAAAATGCTCGAGAATGAAGAAATAAAAAAAATGGTTGCCGCCCTGGGTGTGGGCATCGGCAAAGACGTGTATGACATTGAAAAATTGCGCTATCACAAGATCGTGATCATGACCGATGCCGATGTCGATGGTTCGCATATCCGTACCCTGATAATGACTTTTTTCTTCAGACAGATGCAATCCTTAATCGAAAAAGGTTACTTGTACCTGGCCCAGCCTCCTTTGTTTTTAATAAAAAAAGGACAAGCCAAGATTTATCTAAAGAATGAAAAGGAGCTGGAAAACTATTTGTTCGCTAAAATCGGCGACGATGTTGTTTTTTATAAAAAGGGTTTTGAGGAAGAACTTTTGAAAGGTCAAAAATTACTTAAATTCATTAAGGTGGTTCATAAAAAGAATCTATTAATGAGGAATCTCGAAAAGAGGGGCATGCCGCGACTTTTGACTAAAAAACTTATTGAACTTGTTGAAAGCGAGAATGATTTTAAAGATAAAAATAAAACCAAAGACATGGCCCAGCAACTGCAAAAAAATTCTCTCTGTAGCAATGTGGAGATCAAGTTCGACGAAGAATATGCCGCCTATACCCTGGACATCGAGTTTGAATTTAACGGGGTGAAGACCCAAAAAACAGTAGACCATGCTTTCTTAACCGGGCCCGAATTCTCCGATATCCACGAAATATATGGAAAACTGGCGGAATTCCCTGCCGCTCCCTTCTACTTGCAGATCGGCAAAGAAAGCTTTACCGTTGAAAACCGCAGCGATTTGGTGTCATTTTTGTTTGAAAGGCTGCAAAAAGGCATATCCATCCAACGCTACAAGGGTCTCGGCGAAATGAACCCCGATCAATTGTGGGAAACCACCATGGATCCAGAAAACCGCACCCTGCTTCAAGTCGCTATAAATGATTTTCATGAATGCGAGGAAATTTTTGATACCATGATGGGCAACGATGCCTCCAAGCGCAAGGATTTCATCCAGCAAAACGCTTTGAATGTAAGAAATCTCGATATTTAGAGGAAAAAGGCATGGAAGAAAAAGATAAGGAAAAAGAGCACAAACCTAAGGTTGAAGAAGTTTCCATTGAAAACGAGATGCAGACATCCTATCTCGATTACTCCATGAGCGTTATTATCGGCAGGGCCATCCCCGATATCCGCGATGGCCTGAAACCCGTGCATCGCCGTTGCCTTTATTCGATGCACCAGACTGGCTCGCATTTCAACCAGGCCTACAAAAAATCAGCGCGCATCGTCGGCGACGTGATGGGAAAATACCATCCACACGGAGACGCCGCCATCTACGATACCATAGTGCGCATGGCCCAGGATTTCTCGCTGCGCTATCCCCTGGTCGACGGCCAGGGCAACTTCGGCTCCATCGACGGCGACTCGCCGGCGGCCATGCGTTATACCGAGGCTCGGCTGCACAAGATCACCAACGAGATGCTCAACGACCTGGACAAGGGCACGGTCGACTTCGTTCCCAACTACGACGGCTCCCTGACCGAGCCGGTGATCTTGCCCTCCCTGCTGCCCACGCTACTCCTGAACGGCACTTCCGGTATCGCCGTTGGCATGGCAACCTCCATTCCTCCGCATAACCTGGGGGAATTGATCGATGCCTTTACCTATTATGTGGACAACCATGATGCCACGGTCGCGGACCTGATGAAGATCATGCCCGGCCCGGATTTTCCCACCGGGGGATATATTTTCGGACAGAACATGATCCGCACCGCCTACGAAACCGGCAAGGGGAGTTTTGTTGTGCGCGCCAAGGCCGTGATCGAAACCGACAACAAGGGGCGACAAAAGATCGTGATCACCGAGATCCCCTATCAGACCAACAAGTCCAAGATCTTGGAGCACATCGCCGAATTGGTCAAGGCCAAGCGCATCGAGGGAATTTCCGATCTTCGTGACGAATCCGATCGGGACGGGTTGCGCATTGTCATTGAAATAAAAAAGGATGAGATCCCGGAAGTCATCCTGAACTCGCTGTTCAAACATACCCAGCTGCAAAGTAGCTATTCCATCATCCTGCTAGCGATCGTGAACCAGCAGCCGCAACAGTTCAACCTGATCGACTATTTTAATTATTTTTTGGGTCATCGCAAGGAGATCATCCGCCGCCGCTCGCTCTTTGAGCTGGACAAGGCCGAAAAACGGGCGCACATCATCGAGGGTCTCAAGATCGCCCTGAGCAAGCTCGACCTGGTCATCAAGATCATCCGTGGCTCGAAGAACCGACTGGAGGCCAAGGAACTCCTGATTGAAAAGATCAAGCTGACCGCGGTCCAGGCCGATGCCATCCTCGACATGCAGTTGTACCGGCTGACCGGCCTGGAGATCGAAAAACTTGAAAACGAATATATCGACCTGATCAAATTGATCAATTATCTTAAAGAGCTTTTGGCCAGCGAGCGTTTGCTGCTGAATTTGATCAAGGAAGAATTGCGTAAGGTCAAAGAACAGTTTGCCGACAAACGCCGGACCGAGATAGTCGAAAAACAATTGTCTGAATTCAAAATCGAAGACATGATCAAAGATGAGGACTTTGTCATTTCCTACACCCGCAACGGCTACATAAAAAGAACGACCATCAGCTCCTATCGCAGCATGCACCGGGGGACCATGGGCAAAAAAGGGATCGGGCTCAAGGAAGAAGACGCCATTTCCCGCGTTTTCGTCGCTTCCGCCCACGCTTATATCCTGGCTTTCACCGAAAAAGGCCGAATGTTCTGGATTAAGGTCTATGATATTCCCGAAGGTGACAGCGCGGGCCGGGGCAAGCCCATCAACCGCCTGATCGGCATAGGCCCCGAAGAAATGGTATGCTCGGTCATCAATGTCAAGGAATTTTCCGCCGACAAATTCGTGATGCTGTTTTCCAAAATGGGGTATGTCAAAAAGACGTCCCTGGATGAATTCTCGCGGCCGCGCATCAACGGGATCATCGCCGCGGAAGTTCCTGACGGTGACCTGCTCCTGGAAGCCCAGATCACCAACGGCAACAACGAGATCATCTTGGGCACCTACCTGGGGAAAGCGCTGAAATTCAACGAAGCGAACGTGCGGCCCATGGGGCGCGGAGCGCGCGGTGTCATCGCCATCAAACTGGGAAAAGATGATTTCGTGGTGGGCGCCGACATGATCAGCGAAAACGACAAATATATTTTAACCGTCACCGAAAACGGTATCGGTAAAAAATCGGACCTTTCGCTATACCGGTTGCAGAATCGCGGCGGCAAAGGGTTGATCAATATCAAGATAACGGAAAAGCTGGGCAAGGTCATTGGCTTGGTCACCTTGAATGAGAATGACAGCGAAATCATTCTCAGTTCAGAAAAAGGGATCCTGAACAAACAGGATACGTCTCAGGTTCGCTCCAAGGGCCGGGCGACGCAAGGCGTGAAATTGATCAATTTGAAACCCGGGGACCGCCTGGTTGCTATAGAGAAAGTGAAAAAGGAAGCCGACTGATCTATTTGCCCAGGCGCTGGAAATTCTTGATTGTCTCGATGTTGATGATCGAACTGTCGGTTTTTTTTATTTCAGCTATTTTTTCCACCACCAGTCTCGCCGCCAGCGGCGTGTTTGTCGTGCCGCGGTTGGGTTCGGGCGCCAAATAAGGTGAATCGGTTTCGCTGAACAATTGCGGCAGGGGTGTCGTCTCTACGATTTCTCTGAGCACATTTGCATTTTTAAAAGTGATGATCCCTGAAAATGACAGGAAATACCCTCTTTGCAATATCTCGGCCGCCGCATGCTTGTCTCCGGTATAGCAATGAAACACGACCGGGTTGGCGAATTTTTCCAGGGCCAAAATTTTCAACACGATTTCCTCTGCTTTCCTGGAGTGGATCACCAGTGGCAGGGACCATTCGCGGGCGATGGCGATCTGCCTTTTGAAGACGGTGATCTGGGTGTCACTGGCTGATAAATTATAGTGATAATCGAGCCCGACCTCGCCGACCGCAAGGATTTTATTTTTCTGATAAAAGGCGGATATCCTTTTTTCGATTTCAGGCGAATAGTTGTCGGCCTGATGGGGATGGGCACCGATCACGGCATGGATATCGGGGTGATAAGAGAGCATTTCATTCGTTTTTTCAAGCGATTCCGTATTAAAAGGGTCGGCAACTGTTACCAGTTTCGCATATCCGCAGGCAAAGCATTGATCGATCAACTGCCAGCGATTCTTCTCAAAACAAGGGTCATCCAGGTGGCAATGAAAATCGATGGTGCCGTTAGTTCCAATGGCCGCATTGTAGCGCAAAGGGTTTTGGCTTGGCAACCCAGTCGTTTTTGTTGCGATCTCCTTGAAGTTGCGGTTGACGACAAGCGGAGGGAATCGTATAATGTCTGCGAAAAAATCATGGCAAGCGGTTTAAACAAAAACAAGGTAGCGGCAATTTTAAAGATCACCGAAGACCTTAACCAGATCAAGGATATCGACTCTATTTTGGACCGGGTTTTACTGGAAGCACGGCGGTTTTCTAGATCCGACGCCGGGTCGATCTATCTTTTGGAGAATCAGAAATTGCGGATCAACTATGTGCAAAACGACACCTTGATCCAAAAAGAAAGTGGCAAAAAATATCTCTACCAAAACCATGAAATTGCCATCAATGACAAATCCATGGCCGGCTATGTGGCCATGACCAAAAAACCCCTGATCATCGCGGATGCCTATCAACTTGATGGGACGGTCCCCTATGGTTTCAACCGTTCATTTGACCAGCAGGCTTCTTATCATACCCGTTCCGTTTTGACGGTTCCTCTGATCGCCAGCCAGAACAGGCTGATCGGGGTCATGCAGATCATCAATTCCCTGAATGTGCGGAAGCAGGCGATTCCATTCCGCAGTGAGGACGAATTGGTGATCGCGTATTTTGCCGACCATGCCGCCGGCTGCATTGAAAAAGCCAAGATGACCAGGGAAATTATTTTGCGCATGATCGGCATTGCGGAATTGCGCGATCCCGAAGAAACGGGCGGCCACGTCAACCGCGTAGGAGCCTATTCGATCGAAATTTATTCCAAGTGGGCTTTGAACCACAACGTGGCCGAAGATGAGATAAAAAAAATCAGGGATGTTTTGCGTATATCCGCCATGCTGCATGACGTCGGCAAGGTGGCTATCTCGGATATATTGTTGAAAAAGTGCGGTTCCCTGAACAAGGATGAATTTCTTCAAATGCAGCGCCATGTCATTCTGGGAGCACGCCTGTTTAAAAATTCCGCCTCGGATTGGGACGACATGGCCGCGGAGATCGCCTTGAATCATCACGAAAAATGGGACGGCAGCGGTTATCCAGGGAAGGTCGCCAATATATTTGATGACAAATGGATCCCCGGCCCGGGGAAAAAGGGCGAGGAAATCCCGTTGTTCGCCAGGATCGTCGCCCTTGCGGACGTATACGATGCACTGACATCACAAAGGATCTACAAGGACAGCTGGCCGGAAGAAAAGGTCGTGCAATACATCCGGGAACAAAAAGGCAAGCATTTTGATCCCGAATTGGTCGAGGCGTTTTTTTCTATTTTTGATGTGATCCGGGCCATTCAAAACAAATATGGTGACAATTGAACCTGCGGTCAGGTAAAGCGCGGACCGGGGCGCTCGTTGATCCGCAGCCATTCTGACAGGAGGTATTTTTGACGAATCGTGATTCGGGCCCGCCAACCGGCGCAGAAGATTTTTCGGTAGCGGCGCTGCAATCTCTGGATAAGATCAACCGCCTCATGCCCTTCAAAGTAAAAAAATTCTTGCTTGTGGCCAGTCTTTATGATTATTTCGTTTTGGAGGAAGACGGCCGGCTGCATGAATTGCTTTTAAGAACTTACCAGCAATGGAACCTGGGCTATGTCCCGCATTTTGTCAGGGTAAGCGGGGGGGAGAATGCCCTAAGCCTGTTAAAAAATGAAAAATTTGACCTGGTGGTCGCGGTCATGAGGCTGGGCGACATGGATCCCTTTACGTTCGGGCGCCAGGTCAAGGAAATCCATCCCGGGCTTCCGGTGATCGGATTGGCATATAACACTCCGGAATTGAAGCGCATCCTGGAAATGGACGATGGTACGGCAGTGGAAAGGATTTTTGTGTGGCAAGGAGACGGTCACATACTACTTGGCATCATCCAGTTTATCGAGGACCGGGAAAATGCCGCCAATGACACGCAAATGGTCGGCGTGCAGAATATTCTGCTGATCGAAGATGATATCTATTTTTATTCTTCCTACCTGCCGCTGATCTTCTCTGTTTTGCGGGACCTGAATGAAAATCTGCTGAAAGAAGACCTGACCTTTTCTCAAAAACTTTTGCGGCAGAACGCCCGTCCCCGGGTACATCTGGCCACGACCTACGAAGAAGCGGAAACGGTTTTCGAGCAGTTTAAAGACAATCTGCTAGGCATCATCACCGATGCCAGTTTTCCCCAGAACAAGGTCGTGGATCCCAAGGCCGGGATCCATTTTGCGAATAAAGTCCTAGCTGAAAAATCCCACCTGCCTATTTTGCTGCAATCCAGCGATCCCGGGGCAGAGCAAATGGCGCGCGAAATAGGAATCAAATTCCTATCCAAGAATTCACCGACATTGCTGCACGACTTGAATAATTTTTTGTCTACTTCATTCGGCTTTGGTGACCTGGTGTTGGCCGCTGAGCGGACCGCGGCCGAGACGCGGATCGCCAATATCAATCAATTGTTCACGGCAATTGCCGAATTGCCGGAAAATGTATTGGTCAAGGCCCTGGACAGTGGAGACCTGGATCGCTGGCTGCGGGCCAGAACGGAATTCGCCCTGGCCAACTCCGTGCTTGCATTTTATGCCCGGATCCCCAAACCTATTACCGCTCTGGGGAGCAAATTAAAAAAGATAATTTCTGATTTCCGCGCCGCCAGCCACCGGGGTTCCATTGTGGCTTATTCCCGATATTTTCATGAAGACTATTCCCAATTCAGCGTGATCGGAGGCGGTTCCATTGGCGGCAAAGCCCGCGGCCTGGCATTCATGGACCGGATTTTGGCGGAGTATTTTGCTGCCGGGAAATTCCCGGGTGTTTCTGTTGCCATTCCCCGCACTCTCGTGCTGGGAACAGACGTGTTCGATGAATACATCAAAGAGAACGGCTTGCTGCCGGATGCGGTTGCCGATCATTCCGACAGCCACATGGCCAACTTGTTCATCAAAGCAAGCCTGCCCGGGAAAATTGTGGGCGATCTGCGCGATTTTATAAAAAACGTAAAAGTTCCGCTGGCCGTCCGCTCTTCCAGTTTATTAGAAGACTCGATGTACCAGCCTTTTGCCGGGATCTATGCCACCAAAATGCTTCCCAACGACCAATATAGCGACGACATTCGCTTTCTTAACCTGGTCAACGCCATAAAATTTGTTTTTGCCTCGACTTTTTTCCGACAGGCCAAATCCTATATCCGCAGCACGCCGCATCGCATCGAAGATGAGAAAATGGCCGTGGTGATCCAGCCGGTCGTGGGGGCTCTGCACCTAGACAGTTTTTATCCCGATTTTTCCGGGGTCGCCCGCTCTTATAACTATTATCCGGTCGGCCAGGCCAAGCCCGAGGAGGGCGTGGTCAATGTCGCTTTGGGGCTGGGGAAAACCGTTGTCGATGGCGGGGTGTCCCTGCGCTTTACTCCCGCTTACGCCGGTATCCTGCCGCAATTTGCCTCGATCAAAGACATGTTCAATTTTTCCCAGCGCGACTTTTATGCCATAGCCATGCGCCATGCGGCTTCGATCGCCTTTTTGGAGGAAGACCAGTACCTGGTCAAGCTCGGCCTGGAAAAAGCGGAAAAGGATGGTGTTTTGGAGTTTCTGGCCTCAACCTATTCACGGGAAAATGATTCTGTTTATGACGGGATCAGTTTTCCGGGACCCAGGATAATCAATTTCGCACATATATTAAAAAATGAAGTTTTTCCCCTGGCCCGGATATTGGCAGAATTGCTGAAGTTGAGCAGTGAGGCCATGAATTGCGCGGTCGAAATGGAATTCGCAGCACTCCTGGACGCGCAGAATGTGTTCCCTGCCCAATTCAGCATCCTGCAGGTCAGGCCGTTGGTCGTTCAGGATGAATTGGTGAAAGTGGAGTTGGACGATAACTTGAAAAACGCTGCTTTTTGTTTCAGCGACAGGGTTTTGGGTAACGGGATTTCTCAGACCATTCAGGATATCGTATTTGTAAAACCAGATGCGTTCGATGCCGCCAAAAGCCCGCAAATTGCGGTGGAAGTGGACAAACTCAATTCCCGTCTATGCGAGGCGGGTACTCCCTATTTGCTGATCGGCCCAGGACGCTGGGGAAGCACCGATCCCTGGCTGGGCATTCCGGTCAAATGGAGCCAGATCAGCGGCGTAAAGGTCGTGGTCGAGGCGAGCTTGCCGAGCATGAACGTGGATCCTTCCCAGGGGTCACATTTTTTTCAGAACATGACATCCTTGCGCATCGGCTATTTTACGGTTCCCCTGGACCGCGTCCACGGATTCATTGATTGGCCCTGGCTGCAGGGGCTGCACACGACATGCGAGACCGTCTTCCTGAAGCATATCCGTTTGCCGCAGGCCATCACGGTCATGATCGATGGCCGGAAAAGCCAGGGTGTGATTTTAAAATCCCCTCCCGCGGCTTCCTGATCCAATGCCCCCATATCCCTTTGTGTTTGTCAGCGACCTGCATGGACGCATAAATTTATACCACAAACTTTTTTCTTTTATCCAAAAAGATATCCCCCAAGTCGTTTTTTTAGGAGGCGACCTCCTGCCTTCCGCTTCTTTGCGGTTCGGGAGCAGTTCATTCAACCAAGGCAATTTCTTGGATGATTTTTTAGCTCCCAAGCTTTGTGGTTTGCGTGAAATCCTCCAGAAAAATTATCCGCGGTTTTTTTTGATCATGGGCAACGACGATGCCCGCAGTGAAGAGGGAGCATTTTTGCGGGGCGAAAAGGATAATCTTTGGCAATACATGCATTTGCGGAAAACGGAGTTTGCGGCCTATTCAATTTACGGCTACTCGTGCGTGCCCCCTACCCCTTTTGCTTTGAAAGATTGGGAGCGGTATGACGTCTCCCGATTCGTGGATCCGGGGTCCATCCCGCCCGAAGAGGGGCGGTTCAGTTGCGATGTGCCTGAGAATGAGACTGGTTTTCCCACCATTCGGGAAGATCTGGAAAAGCTCGCCGGGCAGGATGCGCTGACCCGGGCCATTTTCCTCTTTCATTCCCCCCCCTATCAAACCCATTTGGATCGTGCTGCCCTGGATGGCCGCCAAATCGACAGTGCGCCCCTGGATGTCCATGTAGGCAGCATTGCCATCCGGCGGTTTATAGAAGCCCGGCAGCCGGTGATCACCTTGCACGGCCATGTGCATGAATCGGCGAGATTGACCGGGTCCTGGCAGGAAAAGATCGGTGGCACGTTTTGCTTTTCCGCGGCGCATGACGGCCCTGAACTGGCTGTGGTTTGTTTTGATCCCCGGGATCCCGGGCATGCGACCCGCCGCCTGCTCTGAAGGCGGAGAATTATTAATTCTTAAGAGTCAACAAGCGGGCGGCGTCGGTGGCTGCACCGATTTTTACCGCGTAACTTGATTTTTTGGCGATATCCTCGTCGGTGAGCAGGTGGTAGTCGATCAAGCCATTGGATTTGTAACCGGTCCGGGAAAAATTGATCTCGGCGAGGCACAGGCTCCAGCCTTCCAGCCATAAAACGAGTTGCTGCTTTTGCTCTTCGGAGCCTTGAAAATGGATCAGGAGATCGATGTCACTGCCGGGCCCGGCCGTGGCGTTCTTGGTGGAACCGAACACGTAGATGGCTTTTACCCCGAAACGGTTACCGTCAAGCTGGCCGGCTATTCTTTCGGCCATGCGCAGCCGCCAGTGCCAGTGGTCTTCGCTCGCTGTTTCCGTGTGCTCTTTTTTATCCTGGGCGGAACCCGTGATCGCTGCCGGAGTGGCTAGGAATCCCAGGGCTTCCCCCAGGTCGGCGCTCATCAGCACGCGCAACACCTTGCCATTGGTGCAATTGGGGACATCGATCACATGGATCGTGTCGGCTAAAGCCGCGGATTCGGGCAGGATATCGGGCAAATAGTTTTGTGAAGTGAGCAGGAATTTTTCGTTGAACTCGATGCCCGGGTCGTCCGGATACAAGGGAAGATACCGTATGGATGATTCGACCAAATCCTGGAAAAAATGGGTGCCGAAAGACAACTCTGGGACATAATTGCCCTTTTTGCGGGCGATCTCGATCAGCGCGGCGGTGTTGTTGAAATCCGAATAGGTGACCGGCACGCCCAGTTTGATGTCGCCGCGGCTGCCCCAGCGCCCGGGGCCCATCAGCACGAACTGCCGCTTGGGCAGCAAGCTGTTGAGTTTCCCGACCACCAGTCCGACCTCCAGCATTTCCTCGCTTTTTTCCAGCTGGCTGTATTTATCCGGATCCACGTAAACGATATGGGTAATATCGGGCAATTTACCGTTGGAAATATAGCGGTTGGCCGAAAAAATGACGCGGTCAGGCGCGATATCTTTGGGGATCGGACTGGACACATTCCCGGCCGTTGAAGCTTGAGGCCGGCATTGGAGCAGATAAAGGTTTTTTCCGTCCGCAGCGAATTCAATGTCTACCGGGGTGTTCATTTTTTCCTGCAATGTTTTCAGGATGGTCTGCAGCTGCTTGACGAACGGGGTGCGTGAGATAAGGCCTTCGAAAGTAACGAAGAGGTTTTGCTTTTCAAAATCGAGGTTGATGGCCGAAGGGGAATAAATATGATAGTCCTCGTATATCGAGACGATTTTATTGATATTGGGGTATTCGCTGCCGCACTCTTTCAATAGGGCTGGAATCTCCTTTGTTTCGAACGTGCAGGTTTTCAGGTTGATGACATCGATGCGTTTGGGAGAATAGCGCATGGTCTCTTCGGCGGTGACATTGACGCGCAGGTTGGGAATTCCCGGGGAGATCAGGATCGGGTAATCGTCGCTCACCCGGTCAACGGCACGGGTACCCAGGCCTGGAACGATCCTGGCCAG
>Ga0209746_1000579_pt1 | contig 18640 bp, 14 predicted proteins | sample BarGraNGADG00211_3_FD_184496 | JGI IMG/M metagenome (GOLD analysis project Ga0209746, IMG submission 184496) | Arctic peat soil microbial communities from Barrow, Alaska - Barrow Graham LP Ref core NGADG0011-211 (SPAdes) (version 2) | ecosystem: Environmental > Terrestrial > Soil > Wetlands >... | reverse complement strand
TAACATGAGCCATTCTAAACAGCCTGAATCCCGGAGACAGAACTATCGGCAATCAGACGAAGATTTTTTTACCTCCGCTGCCTTAAGTAAGCGCCATTCGGGTCAGTCCCAGCTATTGACACGATTCTTTGCCATGCGGCGAGTGTGCGCAGGAAATTTGCCGACGTCAATCCGCGTTAATCATCGCGGCATGGATTGCTGATGTTTGGGTGAATCCGGTCAAATCCCACGGTTGCGTGTCGCTCGCTTCCGTCTTGGCTTTTTTGAAATTCAAGTCCGGCTCGTAATCGGGATGTCGATGCGATTTATCATAATTATTCCAATGGCCAGCCGCCGTGGTCGCTGATGAGGGAATCTATTTGCGCCATGAGTGTGCGCGTCTCGGCCAGCGCGCTGACGGTGCGCTGGTAATGCTCAATCTCGTCGTGCGTGAGCGTGCGGCCTTTGCGGTCTTTGAGCCACTTCTCGCAAACCTGATAGCCGCCGATGCGCATTTGCCAGACGGCGGGTGAAATGCCCTCGAAATACTGTTCGGAATTGATCTGCACGCGATCCCGACGAATTCCCGCTTCTTTGTTTGCTGACACAAAAGCGATTTCCTCGACGATGTTGCTGCCCGGAGTATCAAAATCAACCAGCGACTCAAAATCTCCCTGCAACGTATGCAATGCAACCAGCTTTACTCCGCAGCCACAAAGTTTTCGGAATAGTTGTTGGTCGTAACAAAATGGAACGCGAGGGAAATCGAGTTTTAGGAATTCAATGTAACGGCTACGGTAACTTTGCGAATGGAAAATTGCGTAGGCATAATGAAAAATATCTTCCGGGCCGAAAGTCTTTTTCAGGTCGCCACGTCCATCTGCAATGAATTTCAAATCAACCGTCTCCGCAAACTGTTTTACAAATTCATCAGAAAGATTTGGACGCCGCCCATTTTCGTGCGGAACGAGTTCGGCCTGTTGTTCGGATTCGCCGTTTGGATAAAGATAAAGCGGAAAGATTGTGTTGATGTCATAGGCGGCGCAAGATTTGTGTCCGGCAATAAATGAAGTTGCAAGCACTCCAAATTCTTCTTTCGTCTGACGTGTTGTGATAAATCCGACATTTTCACCGGCCAATAAATGTTTCATCACCTTTTCCGCCGGACGGCTGGTCAACCCGATATCGTAATAAAGCCAGCGAAAATCAAAAGGCCGGTAAAGGCAGCGCTGGATGGCTTGTTTGGAAAACTTGCGCTCGCGCCGCCGCGTTTCAATGTCGTAGCTGCTGGAATCTTCCACGCGATACTGCTGAAGGAAAGAAGAAGGCGGCTCTTTTGAGAAGAACGTCGTCATCCGCTTTTCCAATTCCTTCCGATCAAAATCAAAAAACAATTCGTCGCGGTCGGTTTTCAGACCGTTGTTGCTGATGGGAAAAATGTCGTGGATGCTCCAGCCCTTGTTCCATTCCTTTTCATGCTTGGCATTGCGCGGCACGAAACGGAAATCCGGCGCGTCGGGCTGAAACGTCGTCCATTCGGTATTCGCCGCGTTGTGGACGTTCAGCCAGTCGTATTTGTTTTTCCGCAAGCCCCACAAATCGGCGTGGTGGATGGTGGCGTTTTTCTTTTTTCCTTTTGCGCTTTTATCCGGCGGCAGCTTTACAAAAATCGCAATTGCCACGCCGACGGTGATGTCGAAGACGTTGTCGTCCTTCGAGCCGTCGGGCGCGGTCTCCTGTTTCTTGGCCGAGCCGTGGAGGTTGAGGACGTAAATCTCGTCGAAGGTTTCCAGCAGGCTTTCGCGCATCCGGCGGTGCGTGAGGCCGTCCAGATAAACGTTGTTGGTGATGAAGCCGATGATGCCCTGGCCGGTCTGCTCGATGCGCCACTGCGCCCAGCGGACGAATTTGATGAAGTCGTCGTTTAGATTGATTTTCTTTTCCTTGAGTCCGCGCTTGTAATCGTCCAGCAGGCCGAGGATGAAATCATTGCGGTTCTGGCGGCCAAAGTTGGCGTAAGGCGGATTGCCGAGGACGACGAGGACGGGGCGGGTGCGTTTGACGGCGGAGGCTGCGTTGGCCTCCTTGGTCAGCGCGGCCAGCGGCCCGGCCTGATGCGTGACGTGCTCGATGCCTTCGAGCGTGTTGGTGAGGAAAATATTGATGCGTTCGTTCCCTTGGAAATGGTAAGTCCAGACATCACGCTGTAGTTCGAGCAGGTGGCGTCCGCTTAATTCGAGGCCGATCTTAAAATGCGCCACGGCATACGGTGCCATGAGCAGTTCAAAGCCGAAAAGGCGCGGCAGCAGGTGTTCGTGAACATAGGCGGGCCAGAGTCCGGCCTGATGCTTTTTCTCGAACCGCTCGCGGATTTGCTCGATGACTTCAAAGAGAAACGTGCCGGTGCCGGTGGCGGGATCGAGAATGAGCACACGATGGGATTCTTCCTCGATTTCCTGGTCGCCAACCTTGTGTTTGAAGGTGAATTTGGTTTTGTCGGCGAGGCCGTCCTTCAATTCAAATTTTTCGCGGAGCAGCCAGTCAATGCTTTCAACGATGTAGGAGACGACGGGTTCGGGTGTGTAATAAACGCCGCGCAATTCGCGCAGCCTGGGGTCGTAAGCGGAAAGAAAAGTTTCGTAGAAATGCACGACGGGATCGCGCCGCCGACCGGATTCCACACCTTTGCCGAAATCTTCCAAAATCATCGCCATGTTGGCGCATTCCAAAACGGTGACGAGGTCTTGCACGTAACCGATGAACGGTTCGTCGTCCAATTTTGGCCCGGTGATGAGGTCAAAGAAGTCGCGGAGAAAAGGATTGGTTTTCGGAATCAGCTTCGCGGCTTCGGCCAGAGTAAATTGACGCGATGAGGCGGACATGACGCGCGCGGAAAACAAACCGTAAGCCAGCGTTTGCGCGAACATATCGGCGAATTCGGCTTCCTTGCCTTCATCGGCCAATTCCGGCAGAAGTGTTTGGGCAAAAACTGCGCGCCAATCTTTGAGCACTTCCGATGCGTTGCCGGTTTGAAACGCCAGAGCGATGCTGTCGCGGATGAGATGCGCGAGTCGCGCGAGGCGGCGGGCCAAGTCCTCCGCCCCTTCAATGCGGACGGGATCACGCGAAAGAAATTCTTTGAGAACTTTTTCAGCATGGGCAAATGCGGAAGGGTCGTGGACAAATTCTCCGTTGCGTTTCACTTCGGCGAGACAAAATCGTTCGCGTTCCGCTCCGTTCACGAACCAGCGAAAATCGAGATAGTCCGTGAGCAGGAGATTGGGCATCGCGGGCAAATAGCGTTTGAGTTGATCGGATTTTTTTGCCTCGCTCAATGAAACGCCGATGTCCTTGGCTTCAACATTGCCGATCAAAAGGCCGCCTTTTTTGCGGTTGATGGCCAAGTCCGGCGCGCCGCATTCAATGCGCTTCGGTTCGTTCGTCGCGACAATGCGCGAATCAAGGGCTTCCAACAATGCCTTCAACGCCGGGCGATGCGTGTGTTCGGTGTCATTGCCCTGTGTGTGCGCGGCTTCAACTTTGCGAAGATAAGTCAGAATGGGCGATGGCCTGGACGCAGCGCCGTAAGCGGGCGGTTCTTCACGCAAAAAATCGTTTTCCGAATTCACAGGTGGAGTTTGTTGAAATTACTTTGCAAAGGCAATTGCAGGGTTCACGTCCCAGCCGAGCGCAATCAGGAATTTATCAATGAACTCTTTGCGGACTTCCGCTTCCTGATACTTAGGCGAGAGGTAGAAATCTTTTTGCGCGTCAAAATCCTTTACCAAGGATTGCACCGCAGCAAATGCTTCATCGAAGTTGGACGGCATGGCGGTAAGTTTGCGCGGGAAATTTATCAGCGTCAATCCGCGTTCATCGGCGGTTAAAAGGATTTCCTGATTTGCCTTCGCGTTTTGCGGACGGCCATTCACCGGCACGCCACTTTTCCGGCTGTAAATGTGCGGCGATTGACGCTGGCGCGGTTTCTGTTAGATTTGCTGGCCTTTTATGAATCGCAATCCGCATGTGGCCGTGGTTGGCGCGACCGGCGCCGTCGGCATCGAAATGATCAAGACGCTGGAAAAAAGAAATTTTCCGGTCGGCAAACTCACCTTGCTCGCGTCGGCGCGTTCCGTCGGCAAGAAGCTGAAATTTCGCGGCGCGGACATCACGGTTCAGGAACTCACGAAAGATTCCTTTGCGGGCATTGACATCGCGCTCTTCAGCGCGGGCGGGAGCATTTCAAAAGAATTCGCGCCCATCGCCGTCAAGGCCGGCTGCGTGGTCGTGGATAATTCCAGCGTGTTCCGGCAGGACGCCAACGTCCCGCTCGTGGTGCCGGAAATCAACGCCGCCGACGTGAAGTGGCACAAGGGCATCATCGCCAATCCGAATTGCACCACGGCCATCACGCTCATGGCGCTGTATCCGTTGCATCAGGCGTTCGGCGTGAAACGCATTTTTGCCTCCAGCTATCAGGCCGTCAGCGGCACGGGCGCGAAGGCGTTGGCAGAACTCGAACGTCAGGTGGAACAAATCGTTCACAAGCAACCCGTGACGAAGGAGGTTTATCCGCATCAGATCGCCTTCAACGTGTTCCCGCAGGTGGATTCATTTCTGCCGAGCGGTTACACGAAGGAAGAAATGAAGATGGAAAACGAAGGCCGCAAAATCATGCACCACCCGGCGTTTCGCGCCAGCGTGACGTGTGTGCGCGTGCCGGTGTATCGTTCGCACTCCATCGCCGTGAGCGCGGAATTTGAAAAGCCCGTGACCGTGACCGCCGCGCGTGCCGTCCTGAAAAAAGCGCCCGGCCTGGACGTGGTGGACGAACCGGAAAATAAAAAGTATCCGATGCCGCTGTTCACTTCCGAGCAATACAACTGCGAAGTCGGCCGCATCCGCGTGGACTGCGCGCTGGACAACGGCCTGTGCTTCTGGGTCTGCGGCGATCAACTGCTCAAAGGCGCGGCGCTCAACGCGGTGCAGATTGCGGAAGAACTGATGAAGTAACTTCGTAGCAGCCGACGTGAGTCGGCTCAAATTTTCAGAGGGAAGAATGAGCGGACTCACGTCCGCTGCTACAAAATGTGGGTTCACGGCTTGCCCGGTTCCTTGGTGAACGCGCTGACGGATTTGACATTGAGGTTCGCCTTTTTTGCGGCGTCCATGATCTGCACGATTTTTTCCCAATGCGCGTCTTTGTCGGCACGCACGGCGAGTTTGAGTTGTGGATTCTTGGCGGCTTCCTGTTGCAACCGTCCGCGCAATTGATCCGGCATAATAACGTCGTTGTTCGCCCCCACGCGGAAGACGCCGTCCGCGCCAATGCTCACGATGAACGGCGGTTCGTTGGTCGCGCCGGATTTCAGGGCCTGCGTGGATTCCGGCAGCGTCAGGTGCATGGCCGGCTGTTGTTTGAAGGTCGTGGTGACCAGCAGAAAAATCACCAGCACGATGAGCACGTCAATCAGCGCGACGATGATGACGGCGGGCGCGGTGCGGCGTTTGCGGACGAGAAAACGCATATTTTAAAAAAGGAAACATCGAACATCGAACATCGAACATCCAACTCCCAATGGAGTTGCGCTCGCCGACAAATTGGATGTTGGGCGTTGGATGTTGGATGTTCGATGTTTTTTCATTTCTTGCCGGTGTATTGGCGGCGGATGAATTCATCGCACAGCGCTTCCATTTCGACGGCGAGGACTTCGACTTTTTTCGTGAAATAACTCCACGCGACGAGCGACGGAATGCAAATGAGCAGGCCGATGAGCGTCGTCCACAAAATGTAGCTGATGCCCGACGCCAGCTTGCTCGCGTCGTTCAGCCCGGACTGGCCGATGTCGCCAAACACGGTGATCATGCCGATGATGGTGCCGACGAGTCCAAGCAGCGGCGCGATGCCGACGATGATTTCCAGGACGACGAGGCCGCGTTCGAGCCGGACGATTTCGTGGCGCGCGTCGGTTTCAAGCGAATCCACATTGTCGGCCTTGGGCCAGTCGAGATGATTCGCAGCGAGCAAAATCAAGCGCGCGAGCGGCGAGGGATTTTGTTCGCAGAGCCGGCGGAGATTTTTCACGTCGTCGGGTGTGCGACATTCCGCGAGCCGGCTGGTGATCGGCGGCGGCACCACGTTGTTCCAGCGCAACATCCAGCCGCGCCAGATCACGACGCCGAGGCCAGCCACGGAGGTGAGGCCGAGCAAAAGTTTTACAATTGTTTCCATAAATTCAAACGGACAGTTCAATAGTTATAGTAAAAGAATGAAAAAGTGATTTCCCGAAAATTCGCACCGATCATGCGCCGCATGTCCGGCGGCCATTTTTCAAACGGCGCGGCTTCCTCGATGGCTTCTTGACAAACGTAGCCGAGCGTTTCGCCGACGGTGTTTTCGAGCGTGTGCATTTCGGTGACGGTGCCGTCGTAGTTTAACTTGAAATGCAAAGTGACTTTGCCGATGCGGTCCTGGGCAAATTGCCGGCTATCGAGCAAATTATACCAGCGCGACGTCACGGCTTCGATGATCTTCCGGTCGTAATCGCCAAACGCCGTGGCCTTGGCATCCAGCGATGACCACTCCATCCGCCGCCGCACGCCGCCGTCCTGCTTCATCTGCTGGCCGGGCAGTTGATCCTGCTGCTGCTGCGCCCGCGCTTCTTTCAACGTGCGCGGACGTTCCGGTGGCGTCGGTTGTTTTGGCGGCGTGGTGGCGGCCTTTGGTTTGATGGGATCCAAATCACCGGGCGTCTGTGGTTCCTCGCCGGGCGGCTTCGGCGTTTCGGCCTGCGCCAACTTTGGCGGCGGCGGCATGGATGGCTGAAGTTTGGCCAACTGCGGCACGTCCTCGGTTTTGGGAACGTCCTTTTGCTTGCCGTTCAACTTGGGCTGGTTCGAGTCGCGGTCGGCGTCAGGATTAGCCGCGCGGGAATTTTTGTTGGAATAATACTTCGTCTTCTTCGGCGGTTCGGGTTCGGCGTGGCTAACGTCCACGAAAATTTCCGGTTCGTAATTTTGCTGCTGCTGCTGCTGCTGCGGCAATGTTTTTTTCCCCGCCAGATGAAGCTGGGTGTGCGGCTGCAATTTATCCCACCAGCCGAATTTTTTTCCAGCCTCGTAACCGCCCCAGACGCCGAGATGCGCAAATAGCGAGAGCAAAAGCGCGACGGTCAGCCGCCCGGTTTCGAGGCGGCTGAAGCGCAGGGAGCCAAGTTTGGCGAGGACGCGAGCCATGACCTGTAATTTTGGCGCACGCACGCGGGCAGGGCAACAGCTAGATTTTATCTGGGCGGCGCGGATTTTCCCGCCTTGCAGTTTGGCGACGATTTGCTTTCATCGCGCCATGCCGAAAACATCGCTCGCCGCCATCGTCAAACATTGCGACCAGATTCTGCGCACCAAAGAAACCGGCGATTACGACGGCGCGGCGAACGGTTTGCAGGTGGAAAACTCCGGCGCGGTCACGCGCATTGCGGCGGCGGTGGACGCCAGTCTCGCCACCGTGAAGCTGGCCATCGCGGCCAAGGCTGATTTGCTCCTCGTCCATCACGGATTATTCTGGTCGCCCGCGCAGCCGTGGACGGGCAAAAAATATGAACTGCTTCAACTGCTCATCGAAAACAATCTCGCGGTTTATAGCTCGCACCTGCCGCTCGACGCGCATCCCAAGCTTGGCAACAACGTCCAGCTTTGCGCCGCGCTCGGCCTGAAAAAATTGAAACCGTTCTTCGCGAGCCACGGCCAGACCATCGGCTTCAAAGCGCAAACAAAAATTTCCCGCGCGGAACTGGCGGTGAAACTGGAACGCGCGACCGGCGCGACGCCGCGCATCATTCCCGGTGGCAAAAACATCTGCGAAAAAATCGGGGTCGTCACCGGCGGCGCGGGCGGCGATTTGAAATTTGCCGCTGCCGAGGGCGTGGACACCTTCATCACCGGCGAAGGCCCGCACTGGACTTATGCGCTGGCGGAAGAATTAGGACTGAATGTTTTCTACGGCGGCCATTACGCGACGGAGACGTTCGGCGTAAAGGCGCTCGCGTCACACCTTTCCAAAAAATTCAAACTGCCGTGGGAATTTTTGGATCACCCGACAGGTTTGTAGCGGCGGTCTGTGACCGCCGTCTGAATCGTCGCTTACAGAGCAACACTACAGCCGCGAATAAAATTCCGCGAAAGCATCCCACGCTTTTTGCCCATTCCATTCCGGCACAAGTTTCGCGGCGGATTCGGTGTTCACGCGGTTCAGCGGTTCGCTGAAATCCTCCTGCTTCGCCAGCTTTAATTCGCACGCCCAGCCGAGCCGCGATTTTACTTCACGCGCGATGCGATGCGCAAAATCGCCTTGAGTTTCCGCGTAACCGCTAGGATTAATTTTCAACAACAGCTCGTTCGTGGTCGCGACGTGCCCGGCGAATTGCGCGTAAGCCGCCGCCAGCAAATCCACATGGATGTTGTCGCGGACATAATCGGGCGTCTTGATCTCGACCGGCTGTCCGGCCTTCCAGTTTTTCATCAGAAAGGCAGTGAAGCGCGGCTCCTCGAACGGCCCGAACGGATTGGGAATCACAAATTTTCCCAGCGGCAATCCGGTGGCGCGGCAATGACTTTGAAATGAATCAAACGTGAGCGTCTTGGACAGACTGTAAGGCGAAAAAGTGCGGAGCGGTTGGTCGCCCGTGCCTTCGCCGGCCTCAAAATAAGTGCCGGTCAGCACGACGGATTTCAAGCCGCGTTCGCGCAAAACCACCAGCGCAGCAGGGAGGTTGTGCGTGTTGTTCCGCAATGCCGCCTGCGCGTCGAAGTCGGGGCTTTTATAATTCGTCACGTCGGCGGCGTGATGGCAGAGCAGGTCAAAATTTTCCGTGCTCGCGAGCTTGAGAAAATTGTCTGAGCCGAACGGCGCGTATGGAACGAAACGGCAAACCGGCTTGAGCAGCAATTCAATCCGCTGCCGTCGCGTGCCGGTGTAGCCTTCAAGGTCGCGCGTGACCGGGCAGACGACTTCATGGCCGGCGGCGGCGAGAGCTTTGACGAACCAGAATCCCGTGAACGAACTCGCGCCGGTGAAAAGAATTTTCATACTCATCAGAACGGCGAGACAAACTCACGCAGAGTGGAAAATTTTTTATCGCGTTCGGACAGGACGGGATTTTTCACCGGCCAGTCAAAACCGAAACTGTCCCAGCGCACCCCGGTGTCGTGCGCGGGCGAATGAACGGTGCTGGTCTGATAAACCATCGTCGCGTTGTCTTCGAGCGCGAGGAAACCGTGCGCGAAACCGACGGGGATGAAAGACATTTCGCGGTTGGCGGCGCTCAACTCGCGGGCGCAACTGCGTCCGAACGTCGGGGAATTTTTCCGCAGGTCGAGCACGACATCGAGGACGCTGCCGACGATGCAATAAACCAGTTTGGCGTGGGCGGCAGGCGGCAGTTGAAAGTGCATCCCGCGCAAAACATTTTTCGCCGACGTGGAGAAAAATTCCTCGCGCGGCTCGAAGTCCAGGCTGAGTTCGCGGAACTGGCCGGCATGAAAAGTTTTGACGAAGCTGCCACGCGTGTCCCGAAAAATACGCGGACGGATGATTTGCAGGCCGGGCAGTTCTGTCGTGACGATTTCCATGCGTCAGAATTTTTTGGCGAAGTTGCGGATGGTTTCAATCATGTAATCCAGCATGGCGGGTGTCAGGCCGGGATAAGTGCCAATGAAGACGGCCTCGTTCATGATGCGGTCAGCCCCGGCCAGATCGCCGACGACGCGGAACGCGCCGGGCTGCTGCTTCCGCAAACTGACGAACGCCGGCTGGCGGACCAGATTTCCACCGAACAACATCCGGCTGCCGATCTTGGCGGCGTCGAGGCATTGCACAAATTCGCCGCGCGTGAACGGCGCGCTTTTTTTCACGAGCATCATGAAACCGAACCAGGAACAGGCAGTGCGGTGGCCGGTGGCGTCCCAGGAAAAAGTTGAGAGTTGAGAGTTGAAAGTTGAAACTGCCATTTCTGCTTTCTGCTTTTCGCATTCTGTTTTACCCGTCCAGCCCGTGGCGTGGGTCGGGAGTTGGAATTGAAAAAATTCTTCGAGGTCGGCCAGTCTGGCGCGCAGGTATTCCCAATTGTCCATGCGCGCCTGAATAAAGGCAGGAAGTTTTTTTAACTGCTGCCGACCGATGGCGGCCTGTGGGTCGAGCGGCTTCAGGTTGTAGCCCAGATGGCTGTAAATGTATTTGTGGTCGTAGCCTTCGGGCAGTTCGCCAAGCTGCCAGCCAAAGCGTTTGTGACAGGTGTTGTCCTTGCCGCTCGGACACCAGCAATCGCGTCCCCAATCGCGGAAACTTTCGGCGAGCACTTTCAATTTCAGGTCGCGCACCACGTTCACCGCCCCGCCTTCGCCCATCGTGAGATGATGCGGTGGATAAAAACTTTGCGTGGACAAGTCGCCGAACGTGCCGGTGAATTTTCCGTCATAACGACAGCCGAGCGCGTCACAGTTGTCCTCGATGAGCCAGAGATTGTGATGCTGGCAAAATTCCATGACGGCGGTGAGGTCGAAGGGATTGCCGAGCGTGTGCGCCATCAGCACGGCCTTGGTTTTGCCCGGTGTGAACGCGGCTTCGAGCTGGTCGGGCCGTCCGTTCAACGTGGTCGGGTCATTGTCAATGAACACCGGCACGCAGCCGTTCTGCAAAATCGGCGCGACGGTCGTGGGAAAACCGGCGGCGACGGTGATGACTTCGTCGCCGGGACGCAACTGGCGTTCGCCAAGCTTGGGGCTGGTCAGCGCGGCCAGCGCAACGAGATTCGCGGAAGAACCGGAGTTGACGAGGAGGGATTTTTTGACGCCGAGAAACGCACCGAGTTCGTTTTCAAATGCATCGCCTTCCGGGCCGAGCGTGAGCCAGAAATCCAGTGTCGCCGAAACAGCGGCTTCCACCTCGTCCTCGGTGAACACGCGGCCCGCGTAAGGCACGGTGGTCTGGCCGGGAATGAACGCGGGGTGTTTGGCATCCGCGCCGGGCCGGTTGGCGGCGTGCGTGGCGGCGGAAAATTCGCGCGTGAGGCGGAGGATTTCAGCTTTGATTTCAGCGGGTGACTTCGGCATGGGAAAATTATTTTGTGGCCCACGCGGTTTGCGCAGCGCGGGCGGCGTTTTCGTATTCGGCAATTTGCTGGAGCGTCAGCCTTTCAGCAGCGGCGGCATTTTCGTTGACACCGCGATACCATTCCACCATGCGGGCGCTGGCGGTTTCAAATTTCCATGTCGGTTGCCAATGCAAAACGCGTTTGGCCTTGGCGGTCGAAAGCATGAACAGTTTCGCCTCGTGAACGGTTTTGGGATCGCTGCGGTCGTCCCACCGACCGGGCCAGCTTTTCAAAATTTCGCCGACCAATTCAACGACCGTGCGGTTCGCTTCTTTTTCTGGGCTGAAGTTGAACGCGGTCAAAACGTCCTTCGCTTCCGCGTCCACGAGTTTCGGTTGCGCGAGTGCCGTGGCGAGCCAGAGATAACCGCTCAATGGTTCGAGGACGTGCTGCCACGGACGCGTCGCGGGTTTGTTGCGGACGGGAATCGCCTCGCCGCGTTGCAGCGCGCGGATGCAGTCGGGCACGATGCGGTCGGGCGCCCAGTCGCCGCCGCCGATGACGTTGCCGGCGCGGGCGCGGGCGATGCGGACGGGAGATTTGCCGAAAAACGAGCGGCGATACGCGCTGGTGACGATTTCCGCTGCGCCTTTGCTGGAGCTGTAAGGGTCGTGTCCGCCGAGATGATCCTCTTCGGCGCAGGCGTAATCCTTTTCGCGGTTTTCGTAGCACTTGTCCGTGGTGACAATGACGGCGGCGCAGGGTTTTTCCAGCGAGCGCAATGCCTCCAAAACGTGCGCGGTTCCCATGACGTTCGTGGCGTAAGTTTCCAGCGGATGTTCGTAGGAATAACGGACGAGCGCCTGGGCGGCGAGGTGAAAGACGAAATCCGGCTGGACGTGGAGAATGGATTTTTTTACGGCACCGGCATCGCACACGTCGGCGATTTCGTGTTCGATTTTTTTGGCGAGGCCGAACTGTTCAAAAACGGACGGCGTCGTTGCCGGCGGCAACGCGAAACCGTGGACGCGCGCACCCGGTTGTGTGAGCCAGCGCGCGCGCCATGCGCTCTTGAATCCGGTGTGGCCGGAGAGCCAGACGGTCTTGTCCTGAAATGCCTCGGCGAACATGGCGGATTTTATTTGAGCCACGGCGGGTTTCCGGATTCGACGGGCGCGGTCAGTTGCTCGCGGTCGCGTTGCGTGTCCATGCACGCCCAGTAGCCATGGTGTTTGTGGATATTCAACTGGCCGGCGCGCGATTTGCACCAAAGGCCCGCGCTCCAGCACGCAGCTTTCGTCCTCGGTCAGGTATTTGAGAAAATCGTGGTGGAAAAAAAAGAAGCCGCCGTTGATCCAGTGGCCTTCGAGGTCGGGCTTCTCAGCAAACTCAATGACGTGGCTGCCCTCGACCTTGATTTCGCCGAAACGCGATGGCGGGTTGACGCCGAGGACGGTGCCGAGTTTTTTTCCGGCGAGATGGTGGCTGAATTCTTCGGCCAGATTCGCGTCGGTCAGGCCGTCGCCGTAAGTCACCGCGAAATGTTTCGCGTCGCCGAGATATTTGCGCGCGGCCTGCACGACGCGGCTGCCGGTCATGTTTTTTTCGCCGGTGTAGGCGAGCGTGACTTCCCAATCGAGATCGTGCCGCGACTCGTGGACTTTGACTTCGTTGGTCTTGAGCTTGATGGTGCAGTCGGCGTTGTGCAGGTGAAAATTGCGGAAGTAATCCTTTACCACGTCGGCCTTGAAACCGAGGCCCAACACGAACCGGCGGAAACCGTGCTGCGCGTAAATCCGCATGACGTGCCAGAGAATGGAATGTTCGCCAATGGGCACCATCGGCTTGGGTCGAAATTCAGCCTCTTCCTTGATGCGCGTGCCCAGGCCGCCACACAAAATGAAAACGGGAATATCCGCTGTGTTCATGCGCCCATGCTGGCGGAATTTTTACGGCAATGAAAGCCCGAACTTGTCTGTCGCCCGTGTTTTCACCTAATCTGCCCATCCGTGAAATCCAAAATCATCACGACCATTCCGGTTTTCAATGGCGAGGCGTTCGTCACGCAAACGCTGGAATCCGTCGCGCGCCAGACGCTCCGCCCCGACCGCGTCGTCGTTTTGGACAATTGCTCGACTGACCGCACGGAGGAAATTGTGCGGAATTTTCAGGGCATTAAATGCGAATTCATCCGCAACGAAAAAAACCTCGGCCTGTTCGGGAATTTGAACCGCTGCCTCGGCTTCGCGGCGGAGACGGAATTTCTGCATCTGCTCCACGCTGACGATACCATCGAACCGCAGTTTTACGAAGTGATGACCGGCCTGCTTTCGGATGGTGGCGGTCGCGGACTGGCTTGGTGCCTGGACGAACGCATTGATGAGAATAACCGCCACTTGAGTTTGTCCGGCCAGGCTGACGGAAAAATTGAGACGCTCGACCGGGACGTTTTTTTGCAGCGCAAGGCCGAGCTTGGCAACCAGGCGTTTTGTGCCACGCTGCTCAAGACCAACGGCCAGCCATCGCCGTGCAAATTTCCACTGGATTTTCCGATTCTCGGCGACATGATTTTTTGGGCGGCCTTCGGCGCGCATTGCCAGAAAATTGTCCATGTCCGGCGGTCGCTCGCGCAATATCGCTGGCACGGTTCCAACCAGACGGTTTTTCTTGGCCCCCACATCCAGTCGCTGATTTTGGACGAGTGGCGCACGATGGCGACGAACGAAGCCTTGCGCGGAAAAGGCATGAGCTTGTCCCGGAAATTAAAGCTCAAGGGCTTGCTCGCCGTGCGTTCCGGCATCAAGGCCAAGCGCGTCCGGCAGAATGGGAATGCGGCTTACTCGCGTGAAATTGCCCAGGCCGCGCGCAGACTTACCGGCTGGCCGCTATGGCTGGCCGGAAAAATCCTGGTGGAGCTGCGCGATTTTTATCTGTTCACCATGCTCCGCCGGAAGCGGCATCCGAAAAACATTTACGGCTGAACCGCCGGCGCGGAGTTGCGGCGTCCTGAATAAAACAGGAAGCCGCCCAAAAGGATGCCCACGCCGATGGCCGTCAACGTGACGTAAAGCGGTTTGCTGGGCAGGCTGAATTGAAAATCCACCGTGTGCGGGCCGGCGGGCAGATAAACGCCGCGCATCAGGAAATTGCAGCGCAGAAGTTCCGCCGGTTTGCCATCCACGGTCACGCGCCAGTTGGGGTCGTATTTGTCATTGAGCAGCAGCACGGAGGGTGCGGCGGCTTGGGCGGCAAAAACAATGTGCTTGGGCGAATAGCTTTTGAACTCGACGCTGCCGGAATTTTCATTGGTTGCCACGGCGGGCAAATTTTTTTGCGGTGTGGAAATCAAAACCGTTTTGGCCGGATCAAAATTCAGGTCGGCGAGCGTTTTGAGATTGGCCTGGTCGTTCGTGTTGACTTGCCAGTTGGAATAAAGTTTCACGCGGGGCAGGGCGCCGGTGAATTCAAAGAGCGCGTAGTCGCCGGTGGGGTTGGGCGCGGCGGTGAGTTCCTCAAGGCGTTGGTGGAATTGTTCAACGCCCGGTTTGAGGACGATGGCAAAGCGCTGAACAACACGGAAGCGGTGTTGTGCCGAGTCAAATTGTCCGTTGAGAAAATCCACCAGTCCGGCTGGACCCAGTAAATATCTTGTGTTGGTCAATTCCCAGTGCCGCCTGACCAATGGGTAAGTTTCCGGGTCAGCCACCGGTCTGCCGACGGTATCCAGCATGGCGCGAATATGGAATGTCCCCAAAAATGCCTGTAAATCTTCCGGCATGCGCGGCATCTGGACGATATCGAGGCATTGGATGTTGTAATACGGAAAGTGATGCTGCATCCATTCGATTCGGTATAGCTGTTCAAACGCCTCAAATTGCGACGGCGTTTGCAGAGGATCGGGGACTCCGTAAGCCACGCGGTGTTCGTAGGGTTTGTTCCGCAGAAATTCGCCGATTGGGTTCAGCGAGCCGACTTCGTATTTCTGTTTGTAATCCCAGTGGATGATGTAAGGCAGATTCGCGCGGCCCAGATCCAGAAGGAGAAATGCGCCGAGCAGCACCGCGCCCAGCCGCGCGCGCGGGCCGGCAAAATAACCGGCCATGACCAGCGTGAGCAGCGCGATGGCTACTGCGAAAAGCAGGATTAACCAGCCGGCCTGCCCGATGCTGAACGCGATGATTTGCTGCGCGAAAACCTCGTCGGGGAAACCAGTTTTTTGGAGGTGTTGGACGAGGCTCGGTTTTTGGGCGGAGTAAATCAGCCAGCCCATCACGCTGGCCCCGAAAATTCCGGCGCAGGCAAAAGTCCATTTCCGGTCGAAATCACCGGCCTTCGCCCACCAGATCTTCAATTGCGTCATAAGCCCGAAAGATTTCGCCGCCGTGCCGTTGAGATGCCGGCCGCTCAACGCGTGGACGCCGTAGCCGAACAAAATCACCAGTGCCCAGGATAAAAAGATGATGAACTTCGCCGGGTTACGGATGGTGGAGAAATATGGCAGCTTGTAGAGCAGCGCATAAAATGGCGCGAACCGTCCCCACATGAAAAGCAGCGAAAGAAACACCGCTGCCGTCCAGAACCAGATGAGTTTTTTTTGTGCGTTTGTGAACGGTGAATCTTTCCGCCGGAAGGATTGCGCGATGGCCCACGCTGCGATGAGCGTCACCAAAATTCCGCAGTAGTTTCCGCCGCCGGTCTGGCGCATGAAGCCTGCTGGCGGCGTGCCGGTGCCGCCGCTGTCGAAGAACCGGTCAATCGCCGGAGCGCGCCCCACTCCGCCCCAATAAACTCCGCCGCTATACGCGTCTGCAAACTGCGGCATCATGTTGTTCGGCGTATCCATCTTGTAACCAAACAGGCCGGGGACGAGCAGTCCGAGCGTCTCGGCCTTGGGCATGCTCCATTGCGTGGCCCGGTCCCAGTTTGCAGCCTTGGTCTCGGAATTTTGCGCGGTTCCGGCAATGCCTTGAATCTGGGTGGTGACAAGTGAAACCACGGTCTGAAATGCGATAAATCCGGCGAACACAGCCACGATGGCCGCGCGACCGACCCCGCGGGCCGCTTTGGTGAAAACATTTCCGGCATCCTCCGCGAGAGATTTAAAAAGCACAAATGCCGCGATGAACAGGCTGTAAAGCGCCCCGACATCCGCCGCTTCCATGACATTGACGCCCACACATAAGCCGGCCAGGGCCAGCCGTGTCCAGCGGACGAACCACGGCGTTTTCGGTGTGTTGGCCGCCATGAGCGCGAGCGCAAGGAACCCCATGCCCAAGGCGATTTCAACCGACGCGACGCCCCAGCAGGCACCGGCGAAATAAGTGGAATTGAGCATGGCCGCCAGCGCGCCGAGCATGGCCGCCAGCGGGGTGAGTTTCAGCGTGCGGAAGAATGTCCAAGCTCCCAAGCCCAAGATAAACAGGGCGACAGGCGCGAAAAATTTGGCGTAACCCACCGGCCCGGCAATCATGCGCAGCAACGAACTGATGGCCGGCGTGGCCATGCCCCCATTTGAGCCGGCCGAATTGAGATCCAGCCACAGTCCGGTAAAGGTTTGCGGCAATTGGTTTTGCTCCTCGACCAGTCCCCCCAGCGGGCCATCGTTCGAAAAGAACACCTCTTGGGGGAGGAAGCTTCGGTAAAATAGCAATCCCAGAATGAGCGCGAGCAAGCCCACCATTGCCAGGTGGGAATTCCAACCTTTGACGGGCGCGGCGGGCGAAATCTTGACAGGCATAATTGGTAAAAATTCAGTGCAAACGAGAACTAAGAAAGTTATACTTGGTCAATCAATGTCCCGCAAGGCAATTCAAATACAACGAGTTGGGCGCGTATTTTGGTGCTGGACTTTACGGCGCGTTTGTAAAAGATTCTTGATCTTTTCACGTATAAAATATTAATAAACATGGCCTAAATGGAAATTCGAACGTTTCAACGCCCCTTTTGTCCGCTATGTGGCGGCGCAGGCAACAGCTTGTATTCCGATATGCAAGATAGGATGTTTGCTGTTCCAGGTAATTGGCCTTTGAAACAATGCTCCAATCCAGATTGCGGTTTATGTTGGCAGGATCCCAGCCCTGTTGAATCTGATATTCCACGATTTTATATCAATTACTTTACTCATTAGCGCAGCGACCCAAAGCAACAGTTTTTACTTCGGTTGTATTCACTCCTGTATAGCGGTTACATACTTGCGACTTATGTCCCATCCGCATTGTTAGGTTTAAGCAAGGCCAGACATCAGATTCGCCATATGTTTCTCAATGACATGAGACCTGGAAAATTGCTGGATGTTGGTTGTGGTAGCGGAATTTTTTTGCATCGCATGCATAACCTTGGCTGGTCTGTAACAGGCATAGATTTCGATGCCAAAGCGATTGAAAATGCCAAAAAAATGCCTGGTGACGATTTAACCTTCATGAATACAGATCTGTCAGGCGCGCGGTTTCCGGATAATTCATTTGATGCCGTTACCATGAGCCATGTCATCGAACATGTTCCTGATCCGGTTGCATTACTAATCGAGGTTCGGCGTATCCTGAAAGTGGGTGGCCGGCTTGTCATTACGACCCCAAACATTCGAAGCTTTGGCCACGAGAAATTCCGAGATTGTTGGTGGGGATTGGATTCGCCCAGACATCTTCAAATATTTTCATTGCCGACTTTGCAAAAATGCGCCAGCAAGGCTGGGTTCGATGCAATAAAAACCGGCACTTCCGCCGCCAACGCCGACACATTTATGGGCGGAAGTTTTGGATTCAAAGAGGCCAAAATGAAAGGGGATTGCTCCACCGGAAAGGCAATCCAGTTCAATTTTATTCGTGGAATCCGTAGTTTGATGCTTCAATATGTGGAACTCCGCCAATTGCGCCATGACGCCGAGCGGGGCGAGGAGGCTATTCTGATTTGCCAAAAGTGAATGTTCCCTCAAAAAGGTCGGCTGACTATTGGTCATACATTCCGGCTGTTCATTTCTTTGAGTCGGCAACAATTGCAGCCCTTGCCGTCGTAACTGGTGCAACAACTGGCGGAATTTCTAGCACGGCCACAAACCGCTCGTCTTTATTATCTTTGCCCGTTGGATGCGACCAACCGTAACAACGTTCAGCTTTTGTGTGTCCATTCAAATCAAACACTTCAACTTCGCCTTTCCAGACAGTTTGCCCGCGAAACACTTCATGCGCCGGCACAATCTCGCGGTGTATTGCGCCGCAATTGACTGTGTTTTGGTAGAGTAGGAAATATAATAGAGAAAATTCTTTTTATTCAAATCTCCTGAATCGAAATCGTCGGCCTGATGGTCGAATGCCAGCATTGATAATTGGTTTCCTTTTCGGAATACATTGTCCGGGTTGTCCCATTCTCTTATCCCATAGATTCCATCCCATGTTACCATCCAGTTCGGGAATCCCAGATTTTCAGACCAGACAGTAAAATTCATTTTCCTTTTCCACCGGCCACTTTCAAAGGCTAAACAATCTTTCCGATTTCTAATTTTATAAGGATAAGCAAGGAGAAGTTTTGGGTCTAACATAACAAAGGACGGCCTAATGTGGGGTGAGATTTCATAATTG
>Ga0209746_1000578_pt1 | contig 18653 bp, 20 predicted proteins | sample BarGraNGADG00211_3_FD_184496 | JGI IMG/M metagenome (GOLD analysis project Ga0209746, IMG submission 184496) | Arctic peat soil microbial communities from Barrow, Alaska - Barrow Graham LP Ref core NGADG0011-211 (SPAdes) (version 2) | ecosystem: Environmental > Terrestrial > Soil > Wetlands >... | reverse complement strand
CTGCCTCGCGCTCCTGGCGGCTTTCGTGCTCGTGCTCCTCGTCCCCTTCAGTCGCGATTTCTTCGCGCTCGCCGCGCCGAATATCGCGATCGTCCTGATTGCCGCCGCGGGCTCGCTGGTTGCGATTTTCGGGCTTGTGCTCACCGACGACCGCTTCGTGCCGGGTCGCGGGCAGCAAACCGCGGCGGTCGAGCGCTAGACCAATCGGCCTGCCGCGCGGAGGGGCTTTGACGCTTCACTCGAACTGGGCTAACTCGACCCAGGCTGCCATCCGATAGCTAGTTTGGGAGGGACCAGTAGCTATGCGGCTGAGAGTATTTGTACTTGTTCTGGTAGCGCTCATCGCGCTTCCGCTGTCGCCGAAGACGGCCTCGGCGGCTAGGACGGCGCGCATTCTCGTGCATTTCGACAAGCACACGGGCGCAGCCGGGCAGAAGGCCTTGATCGGGCGCATCGGAGGTCACAGGCTGGCGACCGTGCGCCGGCTCGGGACGGCGATCGTCCGCGTGCCGGCCGCCGAGAAGAAGCGGGCGCTGTCGCTGCTTCGGCGCCAGCCCGGAGTCACCTACGCCGAGCCGGACGGAATCGTTCACGCCTCTGCCGTCGCGATCAACGATCCGTATTCCATCTCCGGTTCTTCACCGCTCTGGCCGCTCGCCAACCCGTTCTTCCCGGACGCCTGGTCGCTCACGACCGGCAATTCGAACGTCGTCGTGGCGGTCGTCGACAGCGGCGTACAGGCCGACCATCCCGACCTGAGTGGAGCGGTCATCTCAGGCTACGACTTCGTCAACCACGACTCCAACCCGGCAGACGACGACGGGCACGGCACCGCCGTGGCGGGCATCATCGCCGCGCAGGGAGGTAACGGCATCGGTATCGCGGGAACCTGCTGGAAGTGCAAGATCATGCCGGTGAAGGTGCTCGACTCCACGGGCTCGGGCACTGATGCCAATGTGGCGGACGGCATCATCTGGGCGGCCGATCACGGAGCCGACGTGATCAACATGTCGCTCGGCGGCATCGGCACGTCGCAGACGCTGGCCGATGCGGTCAGTTACGCCCAGAGATTCGGAGTGGTTGTGGTAGCAGCGGCGGGGAACGACGGGAACGACCCCATTTGGGGCATTACGCCCAACTACCCGGCCGCCTACAGCGGCGTGATCTCGGTCGGAGCCGTCAATAGCGGCAACTCCAGATTCACCTGGTCGAACCACGGCTCCTGGGTCGCGGTCGACGCGCCCAGTTGCACGAACACTACTCAGCTAGGCGGCTCGTACATCGTCGGCTCCGAGCTCGATCTCAGCAATTTCTGCGGCACATCGGCCGCTTCTCCCTTTGTTGCCGGTCTCGCCGGCCTCGCGCGCTCGTACAACCTCTCGGCCACGGCCTCGAGCGTCGTCAGCTCGATCGAGACTTCGGCGCAGCTGCCCACGCCGCCCACCTCCGGGAACTCGGTTCATGGACTGATCGACGCCAACGCGGCGCTCGGGAGCATTGCCTCCGCGCCCGCGGGCCCGGTAGCTTCCTTCAGCACGAGCGCCGTCTCGGGCACGGTGCCGCTCAGTGTCGGCTTCAGCAACGACTCGACGCACGCCACCTCCTTTACCTGGTCGTTCGGCGACGGAGCTAGCTCGACCGCCTCCTCGCCCACTCACACATTCACGGCGGCGGGCAGCTACAACGTCACGCTCGTGGCGAGCAACGGGTCGAGCAGCCGGCTCGCGAACGCAACGATCACCGTCACGGTGCCGGCGCCGCTGGCGTCCTTCACGGCAAGCAAGAGCTCTGGTCGCGCGCCCTTCAAAGTGCGCTTCACGAACGCGTCAAGCAACGCCGCCTCCTACCTCTGGTCGTTTGGCGACAGCAGTGCCGATTCGAGCGAATCCTCTCCAACCCACAGCTTCGCGAAAGCGGGGACGTACATCGTCACGCTGAGCGCAACCGGCCCGGGCGGGCTGGCTACGGCCAGCAAGCGGATCACGGTCTCCAGGACGCTGCCCGACCTTGCGCTACGCCTGTCCAGAACGGCGAGCAAGATGAAGAGCGGCGATCGCCTCAGCTCGTTTGTCGCCAGGCTCAGAAACCGCGGCGCGGCAGCCGACCGGGGCGCGAAGATCACGATCACGCTGCCGGCCGGTTCAAGCGTCAAGAGCGTTTCGAGTGGCGGCCGCAGCTGTCCGCGCACGAAGCGCCGAGTTACCTGCTCGATCGGGACGCTACCTGCGGCGAAGACCGTGAAGCTACGCTTCGTCGCCAGCGTCACGAAGCGAGCGAATGTGCGAGCCACCGCCTCGGGTAAGGCGACGGAGACCTCGCTCGTAAACAACGTCGCGCGCGCCAAGACTCGCTAGCCGCGCCGCGTCCCTAAATAGCGACCTCGGGCCGGGCGATCCGCTCGATCGCAGCCGTCCCATCAGGTAGCGAAGCCGGCGCGCAGGCTTCTGGCAGATTCTGCGATTTCGTAGTAAACTAGTACGTGATCGTATTATCTCTCGGCAAGGAGCAAGGGAAATGAGAAGTTGTGGACGCACGCTATTGGCGCTCGTGATTGCGCTATCGATTGTTGGCACGGCGGCATTGGCGGCGTCGGGAGCCGCCCCGAAAGGCCGATTCAAGGTCAACGGGCATCGGCTCTACCTCACCTGCGTGGGCAGCGGTAAGCCCGTGGTGGTGCTCGATGCCGGGCTAGGTAACGATCACGGGGCGTGGCCCAACCCCGCTCGCAGCGCACGCCGCCTGCACACTCGTGTCTGCGCCTACGATCGCTACGGCGTCGGTCGCAGCGACGGCAGCAACAAGATCAGGACGATCGGTATGGCCGCGTCCGATCTGAGCGCGCTCCTTCTCAAGGCCAAGCTGAAGGCGCCTTACGTGTTCGCCGCCGCCTCGATCGCCGGTCTGGTAGACCGCGAGTTCGCGCGCCGCTACCCGAAGAAAGTCGCCGGCATGGTTCTGCTCGACACGGCGCCCGACGATTGGGACATCTACACCGGCACGAAGACGTTCACCTGGTGGAGCGAGAGCCTCAACGTCACCGTCGCCTCGGCTGCCCTGCGCGCACGGGACACGTTGGGCTCCAAGCCGCTCGTCGTCATCGAGTCGGGCAATCCCGCGGAGGTCGCGACCTGGGCCAACGGCAAGACCGATTTCTATTCCTACTGGGACTCCGCGCAGCGCGGGCTCGCGAAAATCTCGAGCAACTCGATTTTCGCGGTGGCCAAGGGCATCGGCCACGAGATTCCGGTCAACGCGCCGGCTCTCACCGACGAGGCGATGCGACTTGTCGTGAATGCTGCGCGCAAGCACGCGAAGCTGCCCTCGTGCGCCGGCAGCACTTTGCCGAGTAATGGCGCTGCCTGCGACCCTGCGTAGGCCCTGGCGGTCGAGCGCCGGGCGGTGCACTATCCCCGTTCGCGCGCAGGAAGGCGCCTGAACGGGTCGCTACGGCGGTATGAGAACGCGCCCGCTCGGGGCCAAGCCGAGCGGGCGGCTACCCGGCAACGGGGAGGCGTTCGCGAACCGCCGTCTCCCGACAGCGCGTCCTCGCCTCGCACTCACCGATCACACCCGGGCGACGGGTCTTGATTCCGCCGGAGGATCTCAATCCTCGGCGCCGGGCGGGCGGCGCAGGCGCTTGGTGAAGGAGCGCTGCCGTTTCGTGGTCAGGCGTTTCAAAATCGCCGAGCGCGAGGGTCGTGTGGCTGTGCGCTTCGCCCGAGGCTCGAGCGCCAGGCGGATCTTCTCCAGCAGCCGCTCGAGCGCGAGCTCGCGGTTGCGTAGCTGGCTTCGCTCGTCCTGCGAGACGGCGTGCACCGTACGACCGAAACGCTCGCGTAGTAGCGCCTTCGTTGCGTCGTCGAGTGAGCAGGAGTCGAGCTCGAGAAAGGCCTCGATTCGAGTCTCGTTCTTCTGGGCGTGCTGGCCGCCGGGCCCGCTCGAGCGCGAGGCTCGGTAGCTCGCCTCGGCGCGCGCGATCTCGAGCGCCCGCCGAAGCGCGTCCTCGCCTGCTTCCCGCTGGTCGGGCTCTCTCGACTCCATCCCTTGGATGATCGCAGGGTGGCGCGTGTCCCGCGCGGGGGCTCGGGGCGCCCAAACAGCAATAGCTTGACTAAGGGATAAATTCGAGCTCCCTGCGGCCGATCAATGTGGTGCACTCCTCGGCCGCCGCAGTTCACCGTCGTGCTGGCCCGCTGAACTCAAGTCGTGGGAGCCATATCCGTGTGATTCTCAGGGAGGGAGATCGTGTCCCGCATCGAGAACCAAGCCGCAACCGGTAGCCGCAGTCGCTCCAAAAGCCTGCAAGCCACACTCGACCAGCTAAGAGCCCAGATGTCCGACCCGGCGCTCGCCATGCCGTCAGGGTCCGTCTACGGCGGAGCGCTCCTCAAGGCGCGAGACGCCGTGCGCACAACGAAAGATTTAGACGCAGCGCCCAGTGGATCGGAGGGCGTGATCCTCGGCTGGTATGCCAACGAGCCCGAGAACGTGATCGTCAACCTCAGCAAGGGCGGAGTCGAGAACCTACCGCGCACGGCGCTCGAGCTGATCGAAGTCCGGTCGGCTGCGTAGGCGCGCGCCGCGAGCGCTGCCGGCGCGATCTAGGTACGAAGCGGGAGAGCCGGCGGGCCGGCTCTCCCTCTTTGCTACTTCTACTCGGTTTCGTTACCGATGAGCCCCGAGGCGCCGCGCGAGAAGTCGGCGGCGATCGCGAGGTAGACCGTGCTCAGATCGCCCGAGCTGGGCTCGACATAGAAGTTGTCGAGCGAGCTGGCGATCTGTTGCAGGGCCGAGTAGGCGCTGATCGCCGGTACCTCGAGCGGCCCCGTATAGCCGTTGTAACGGCAGGTATTGGCGCCGCCGTCCAGGGCATTTAGGTCGTAGCCGATCGAGTAGATGATGGTTCCACCCGTCTTGACGCCTCCGGCCGAAGTCACGCCCTGATGGCAGGGCTGCTTGCGGTAAGGGGAGCTCGACGCGTAGTACGACGGGCCGGTGTTGGCCGCGCCGTCCGAGAAGAAGACGATCACCTTCTGTACACCGCTTCGTCCGTGCAGGTTCAACTCGGCTTGCGCCTTCTCGATCGCAACCGCATAGGACGTATTGCCCGCGGCCTTGAGGCAGCTGATCGTCGAGACGAGTTGCGACGAAGAGTTGAGCACGCCCGTCTTGGACGCGTAGTTGCTCGAGAGCGGAACAACCACATACGGGCTCGAGGTCGAGTTGTAGTTCGAGTCACTGGGCGTGCTACAGCGGTTCGCGACACTCGTCGCCGGTGGGAAGACGGCCAACCCGACTCGCTGCCGGGCGGGCTCGAGGAAGCTGAGGAACTCCTTCAGCGCGGCCTTCTCCTTGTTCATGTCCGTACAGGCGGGGTCGTTGTTCCCGTTGTGATCCATGCACATCGAGCCCGTGCGGTCGACGACGACCATGATGTCCAGCGGCTTGACGCCGCAGTACGAGCAGGCGGTCGCCTTGGCCTTGACGTTGAAGGAGCTGACCCCGAGCACGCGGGCGAAGAACGTCGGCACCTGAGCCGATTCCTCGGCGACGACGGCATTCGCCGGATCGCAACCGGGCAGACTCGTCAGGCACTTGGTGATTATCGTCTCGGAGACAGTCCCGATGTTGTTGAGCTGGTTCTTGCCTGCCGGGCTCGTTCCGAACTCCTGCGCGGTGGCCTTGGCCACGGCGGCATCGGGTAACTCCTGTGCTCCCGCCAGCGCCGCGGCATCGGCCGAGGCCTGCAGCGAGCGGTGCGCGTAATAGACGTAACCGACGTCGATTGCGAACGCGGCAAGGGCGAGTAGCGCCACCATCGCGATCACCACGAGCACTATCGTTTGCCCGTCCTCGTCCGTTCGGCGCCGGAGGCGAGTGTGCAGTCGCATCTCGCTAACTCCTTTCTGGAACTTGAATCGAGGAGGCGAACTGCGCCACGCCGCTTCGAGTTCTGGGATCGACGGAGCTCCCGGGCTCCGTCTGGTTGTCGTTTCGAGGGGGCAAATCAAGCTCGTTCTCGGTGAGATAGACATCGCGTGGAGAGATAAATCTCAATCTGTCGCCGGGCTCGATTCCGCGCGCTCGCGCCGCACCGGCGGAAAGCTCCAACACAGTCCGGGCGCCGCGCTTGGAGGCCGCTCGCCACGGGCCCAGCTCGTGCGCGATAGAGAGCACGACGTCGCCCGAATCGAGGAATACGGCGTCGATTGCGAAGTTCATGAAGGCCGTGTGAATCGCGCCGGCCGGGCGCAGGAGAAGTCCTTCTCCGGCGCCCATGTAGCGCCGCCCGAGCAGCCCGCGCATGCGGGCGAGCGGCCGGTCGGCGACGCGACAGCGATTGCAGAGCATGCGGCCGGCCGCGTCGCAGACGACCAGGACGCGGCCTTTATCGGGTGTCGGTCTAGTAGCCAATGTGGATGTGGTCGTCGTGGTCGGCAAGTGGGAAGGACGGGCCCCCGAATCCGAGCAGCGAGATCACCTGGCGCGGCAGTATCTCGGCCGGCAGCAGCAGGATCTGCTTGACCGCCCGCGCGGTCACGCTCGCGGGCTGCTGATGCCCGTAGATCGATACGTCGTCGAGCGCGCCGATGTCGAGGCCGCGTCCGTAGATGTGAGCCGAGATCACTCCGGGCCGCGCGAACAGGCGATGGCCGCTGATCAGGCAGGAGACTCGGACATCGCCGAAGGACTCGGCCAGGAAGGAGATCATCGCCAGCACGCGCACGTCCACCCGCCCGGCGGAGATGTCCTCGCGGCCGCCCGGGTAGATCTCGATGCGCTGATCGGCCAGGATCTTGGCTGCGAGACTGTCTCGACTGTCGACGAGGCCGTTCACGAGAGCCTTCAGTCCCAGCGCCTTGTAGTAATGCTCCAGCACCAGCACGCGCCGGGTGAACAGCGCGCCCGGCTTGTACGCGTTGAGCGTTTTCCGGTCGTCGGCGCGAACGTGAAGCGGGCCCAGAACGGCAGCCTTCTGCTGTAGTACAGACAGCTAAACCTCGCCCGAGCTGTGCAGCCGCTCGGTGCGAAGCACGGCCAGCAGGAAGGCCCAGTCGAGGCCCTCGGCCGAGCTGGCTGCGCGAAGCTGCTGCGCGAACTCGCGCGACAGCCTGAGCGAAGCCGGAGTCGGATCCGGCAGCGGCTGGTTGATCCAGCGCACGTTGCCCGTTGCGCTCCCGTCGCCCTCCGGCTCGATCTCGCCGGGCTTTGGCGCCTTGTGCAGCGAGGCGTAGCTCGCCTTGGCCTGCTTGACGCGCTTGTGCCCCGGCAGCGTCGCCGCCGTTTGCGGCTCTAGAAGCTGCGCCGGCTGAGCCTCGGGCTGAGGCTTCAGGTCCGCGGCCGGAGCGCTTTGCGAGCCATCCGAGCCCGTGCTCGTTGCCGGGTCGCCTGCCGGCAATGAGGCCGGCGTGGTAGATACGGCGGTCGTCGTCGTGGTTTGAGGCGCATCGCCGCCGCCACCGGGCTGATCATCGATCGGAGCTGCCGCCGTCGTCGTGGCGGCGGTTGTCGTCTCGTCGGTCGTCGGCGCCGGCGTAATCGGCGCAGGCTCGCTCGAGCTCGTTGTCGTCGTTGTGCTCGATTCCGCGGTCGTCGTCGTAGTGGTTGTCGTGGCGCCGGTTGTGGTCGTCGTCTCGGTCGCGGTTGTGTCGGTCGTCTGCGTCTCGAGCGCGGTCGCCTCGGGGGACGAGGAGACAATCGTCGCGACCTCGTTTCCGGCCGCCGCCGTCAGGGCGGCGCCGGCGAAGAAGAGCAAGGTGAAGAGCACGGTCGCCAGGCGGCGGCGCGGTGGAGTTGCCTTATCGGGCTCGCGTGGTGGCCGAGGCCCGACCTGTACGAGGCGTGGCCCCGCGGGATCGCCCAGAGTGGTTGGCCAGAAGACGAACCCGTCGTCCTCGAGCCCGGTTCGTTCCTCGGTCGCTCCGTCGTGCTCGGTCGGCGCGGCGGGCACGGACCGGTCTTCGCCCTCCCGCTTGCGCACGGACTTTCGTCTCTTCCTCATCTACGGCTCCCCCTCATTCAAATCGGCGCCGAGATCACGCTCGGCACGGATAGCTATTTGCTCCCTGCCGCGATGGGACTTTCCCACTATGCAATCACTCGAGCCATTGGCGGTTCCCCCAATGAGGTGAATTACCGCCGGCGATCGCTAGAACGAGTGAAGAAACGCGCAAATCACTGCGATGAGGGATTTTGAGTTGGCGCTGGATACTCGATTCTCACGTCGATCAAACACGGCGGCGCGGCCACGCCACGAACCACTAGGGGGAGGTTTTGCGGCGTGATGTATTCAAGCGCACCGCACGTGTTGAGCGACAAGACGGATCTGGAAGCTTATTCCCGTCCGTCGTTCTGCGCTGAAGCCTCTGCCTGCCGTGTAAACAAAAGGGGGATGCACTTCACATGCGCATGTTCGCGCGTTTGCATTTGTTCCTGATGCGTGAGGAGGGGCAGACGATGGCCGAGTACGGCGTCGTTCTGGCTGTGATAACCGTTCTCACGGTTGCAGTGTTTGTCGCGCTTTCTACTGGTATTAGGGGCACGATCAACAGCGTCATCAGCGCGATGACGCCGTAGTAAACCGACGAAGTATAGGACTGTAAAAAGATCCGCCGGGGGGGATGAGGGGGAACACGAATGAAGCCGATCTCGAAGACCCGTTCGTTCGGTTGCTCAAGCCGCAAGCGCGAGGCTGAACGAATGGCACCCGAGAAAGCGATCGTTTTCCTCGTGAAGACGATCAGCGTCACGGCGACGTTCGCGATCCTCTCCGGCGGTGTATCTGGAGCGATTGAGAAGGCGGCACGGTCGATGACGACCTAGTCGCCGGAAGTGTGGGCGGGCCTTCTGGTGCGGAAGGTCCGCCCCGAATGTTTCAGGGGGATGAGATGAGGGGGAGCGTGAGAAGCCGGGACAGAGACGTCCACGAGCACGGTCAGGCAATGGTCGAGTTCGTGATCGTGTTGCCCATCCCTGCGTGCTCCTGTTCGGGATCGTGCAGTTCGGGATCACCTTCAGCCACTACCTGACTCTGACCGACTCGGTACGCGCCGGCGCTCGCAGGGCGGCGGTCTCCCGTGAGGCAAGCGACCCCGTTGCCGCAGCTGTCTCACAGGTGCGCTCGTCCGCCTCGGACCTCAAACAAACCTCGTAACGGATCGCCAGCCAGAGCCCGGCGGCCGTGAGCAGGGTCGCGCCGGCGTGCCCCAGAGCGAAGACCAGCGCGGTGCGTGCAGTACCGATCCAGCGCTCGACCGGCGCCAGTACGAGCGAAAAGAGGGTCAGCCAGACGAGAAGCTCCCAACTACCCGAGAGCCAGAACGCGCTTGCGACGAGCACCCGCATCGGGTCGTGCCCGAGCTGGTGGAGGTTCGTACTCCGCTCGAGCAGCAGGCTGCGGGCGATCGACGGGCGCGACGTCTGGTAAACCCAGGTCGTGATCAGCAAGACGAAGAGAAAGACATAGGTGAACGGCGCGGAACGTATGTAGCCGCCGATCCGCCGATCCCACGGGCGCAAGCGCATACGCCAAGGGTCGAGCCGCGGCCAGCGAGGCGAGCGCTCGATATGGACGAGCAGCGCGACGGCGCAGATCAGGATCAAGAGGCCCAAGTGACCACCGCTATCGACGGTATCAATTCACCTATAAGCGGTCACTCCGCCGCCCGGAGCCAGGGCCGTGCCGTCTCTCGACCGACGCGCAGGAGGTTTGTAGTGCGCTTCGCTAGAAATACAGAAGGCGTATTCGATGAGACGCAACTCCGCACAAGCCGCAGAGCAGTACTCCGAGCCGGAGCTCGCGCGCGAGCCTCTGCGCTTTGTCGTTCAGAAGCATCAGGCCTCGCACCTGCACTACGACCTTCGGCTCGAGCTGGACGGTGTGCTCAAGAGCTGGGCGATTCCCAAGGGGCCGTCGCTCGACCCGGCCGACAAGCGCCTGGCGATGATGGTGGACGACCATCCGCTCGACTACCGGAACTTCGAGGGCGTGCTCCCGGAAGGCTACGGCGCAGGCGCGGTCATGATCTGGGACGAGGGCGCGTTCGTGGCCCTCAACCAGAGCGACCGGGAGGGAAGCGAGGCCGCCTTTCGCGAGGGGCTCGAGCGCGGCCAGTTCACCTTCATCGTCGCGGGCACGAAGCTGAAGGGAGAGTTCGCGCTGATTCGCTTCGCGCGGGCCGGTGAGAAGACCTGGCTGCTGGTGAAGAAGCGAGACAGCTTCGCCTCGACCGACGACGTGACCGAGCATGACCTGTCCGCCCGCTCGGGCCGGAGCATGGAGGAGATCCAAGCCGACTCCGGCGCCGCCGCGGCCTAAGAACAGATTGGTCCGCGGTCGGTTGAGACGACGGACGTCAGGCGGTTCCCTGTGCTCTCACCGACTCGAGCGTCGCGACGAGTGCCTCGTTCATCGGCGTCGGCTCGAGCCCGAACGTCTCGGTAACCGCGGATGAATCGAGCACGAACGGGCGCTCGAGCTGGTAGGTGACCTCGCGCAGCTCGCGCAACATCGGAGACGCGACGCCGAGAGCCGCGATGAGCCAGTTCGGAATCCCGCGCACCTCCGGCGCTGGCAATCCGGCCGCTTCGGCCAGCGTTGCCACCACTTCGCGCTGCGACAGCGGCGGATTCGTGGGCACGTGCCAGGGGCGCCCCCAGGCCCGCTCGTCGCGCGCGAGCGTCACCAGCGTGCGGGCGACGTCGGGCACGTAGATCCAGCTGTGCGGAGCATCCGGGTTGCCGACCACGCGCACCGTCTTACCGGCGAGCACGCGCGGGATCATCCGGCCGAGATGGTTGGCGGTGTCTCCCGGGCCGAAGAAGTCGGAGGCGCGCGCTTCGCAGGCCCGTACCTGTCCCGAGTCGTACGCGGCCTTCGCCTCGTCCCACATCCGAGCCCGCACGCGTCCCTTCGTGCCGGTCGCCGCCAGCTCGTCCTCCTCCCTCATCGGGTGGTCGACCGGCCCGTAGGCGTAGAGATTGCTCAGGGTCACGAGCACGGCGTTGCACTCCCGCGCCGCCTGCAAGAGCGACGAGGCGATCGGCGGCCAGTCGCTCGGCCAACGGTGGTAGGACGGATTGGCGCAGTTGAAGATCGTCTCCGCCCCGACCGACAGGCGCAGCACGGTCGCCCGGTCGGCCGCGTCGGCCGCGACCTTCTCGATGTTCGGATGATCGGGGCCCGATCCCGAGCGCGAGACGAGCAGGACGCGCCGATCGTCTTCGGCCAGGAGCCGCGCCGTGGCCGATCCAACCTGTCCGGCTCCGACGATCACATGCGTTTCCATGGGAGTCCTCCCTCCCGATTCTACGACGACTCTGCTACCCGGTCACGCCGGTTTGCAGGCATCGCACTTTGCGCCGGCTCCGGTGGCTTTATTCGATCTTCACGCGGAGGTAAGAGACTCATGCCATAGCGGCGCCAGATCGATCAAATGGAGGTCACCCGCATGCGTTTCGTCGCCCGTTTCGATCGTCGTTGGCTCATTTCCGGGATAGCGCTCGTAGTCGCAGCTCTTCTGTCCCTTGTCGTTTTCGGAAACCGTGGAGAGCACGTCTATCGCAACGGGGCTCTCGGTTTCCGCTTCGATTACTCGACCGGCCTTCAGGCTCGCTCGACCGACAGAGACGTAGGTGAGCCTTTGGGTCCGTACTCGGGCTCGATACAGGGCGCGATCGTCATCAACAAGGCCGCGCGTGGCATTTTCGGGCTTGGGGGAGATGACTTCGTCTGGGCTGATCTAACACCGGAGGCTGTTGTCTTCGAGCTCACGCGCTCCGACGTCAGCTTCTCGACTCCCTCGTCGGAGGTAGACCAGAACGACGCGCGTTTCCCGCTACAGGCTGCTTCGTTCAAATCCCTCAAGGGCGACGGGTTTCTGAACAGCGACCTTTGGCGCGGATATAGCTTCTCGGCTAACGGCTCGTCCTTCTTCGCCAGAGTTTATGTCGGCCCTCGTGCAAGCAAGGCCGACAGAGCCGCTATCTGGCACGTCGTCTCCTCGCTCCGCTTCGATTCGCTACGCACCGGTCAGACGACGGACGACGGCGCTCTCGTCCTGAAGAAGGAAGGCAGCTACAGCGTTGGTGCGGTCGAGTACATCACGGCGAATACGTTCCTGGTCAGAGGGACGCGCGCTTTCTACGCCATCATCGAGCCGGAAGGATCTCCTTCGATCAACTTTCCATGCCCGCTTCGCTTTGATCGATCGAGCTCCGAGTTCGCCTGCAAGGGCACGCAGTATCGCTGGGATCTCATGGGGCGCCCGATCCGGAAAGACCCCGATTCGATCTCGGATCGCCTCGATATCCAGACGGCAACGGTCGGCCAGGACGGGCACGTTCTTCTCACGGGCGCCCTCCATAACAGCAGTCGCGCTCTAGAGCGAAAACTCTGGGGCGATTCGTTGCGCTAGCTAGCGCTTTCGCGCCAGCGCGATCACGGCTCCGCTTCTGTGCAGCCGGCGCAGCGTGATGTCCACGAAACCGGCCTCATCCAGGAAGCGAGCGATCTCGTCGAGGAGGCGAAAGCCCAGGTGACCGGGCTCGCTCCGCTTGAAGCGGCGGTCGACGATGCGGACGATCAGCTGTTCGGGGTTGGAGTCGCCGATGGCTATCCGTCCGCCGGGGGCGAGCACGCGCTCCATCTCGCGTACCGCTTTCCCGGGCTGCGGGTAGTGGTGGATCGAGGTCGAGCAGAGCACGGCGCTGAATCTGCCGTCGGAGAAGGGAAGTTGCTCGGCGTCTCCAAGCTCGAACGCGACGTTGTCGAGCTGCGCGGCGAGCCTTCGCGCCTGATCGATCATCCCGGGCGAGAGGTCGAGGCCGACGGCCTCGGTCACGATTCCCGCTGCCGCGCGCACGGCCGCTCCGGTTCCGCAGCCGACGTCGAGCAGGCGGTCACTCGGCTGCAACTCGAGTGCGGCGAGCGTCTTCGCCTGCTCGCGCAGGACGCGGCGCCAGCGGCGATGCGTCTCGTAGCGAATCGCTTCGCCGTCGAAGTAGCCGCGACTCGCGGCCCTCTCGTCCTCGGCTCGCTGGCGCTCGCTCACGGCGGGCGCGGCTCGAAAGACGCCATCCCCCGGGCGCCTTTGCCCCGCACCGCCAGAAGTCGTCAAGCCTCCCGAAGGGAGGCGGACTTCTGGCGGATTACTAGGCGGCTGCCAGCCCTTCGTCGCCGTAAGGCGTCGGGTTGAGCAGGGCCTGCACGTAGAACTCCGAGGCCTGGTAGCCGTTCGGCAGAACCTCGGAGATCGCCTCGCGCACGAACCAGGAGACATCTCGATCAAGGTTCCCCAGCGTGAAAACGAGCTCTGCCGGTGCCTTCAGAACGACCCAGACGGGAGCCTCCGCGTAGGAAGAAGCGGCGCCGACTTCCAGCGCGATCTGGCAGGCGTGCAGAGCCGTCGCGGCCTCGAAGCGGCTGCGCTCGAGCAAGATCGAGACGGCGTCGATCAGTACCGTCTTTCCGTCCAATTCGGCTCGTTCGGGCGCCGTGTCGTCCTCGTGTAGCAGGCCCAGCGCCGATCCGGGCTCGTCCAGGAAAAACACCCTGCTTTCGTCACCCCATGCGTCCATCGTTCTCCCCCCAATGCCTTTCTATTTGATGGCCCGCAGCCTTCCGCTCGCTGATTCTTTCGACGCCTTCTTCCCATTCGTCTGCCCGAGCTGTTTCGCCCACCAGTCGCCCTCGCGATCGCCCAGATCGCTCTGCAGCTGGCCGACCCAGCCCTGCAGGTCTTGCTCTTTCTGAGTCAGTCGCTTCTCGGCCTCTTCCACCAAGCGCTCGCGCCGCTCCAGGCGTTGCTCGTGCAGCTCGCACTCCGCTTCGATCGAGGCGGCTCGGCGCTCTCTCGAGTCGACCTCTGACTCGCGCTGCTCGAGATCTGCAACCCTCTCCGTGTAGCTCGCTTCGACCTGCTCGGTCCGGCGCTCCTTGCGCTCGATCCTGCGCAGCCGTTCCTCGATCACCTTGTTGGTGCCCTCGACGTCGCGCTCGCGCTCGTCGAGGTTGCGCTCGCGACGGCCGAGATCCTTCTCCAGGCTCGCCGCCGCGTCGCAGCGACGCTCAGCCTCGGCCAGCTTGCGACGGGTCATGTCAGTCTGCTTGCCGATCTCGCCTTCGCGCTCCTCGACGGCGTTCTCGCGCTGCTCCAGCGTGTCCAGCGCCGCGGTCAGCTCGGTCAGCCTCTCGAGATTGCCGCCGGTAGCCTTCTCGATTCGATCGATGTCGGCCTGGACCGCGGCCTGCACCTCGTCGAGCTCCTCGCTGCGAGTGTCGAGAGAGATCTCGAGATCGCGCAGGCTATCGCTCTTCTCGGCGATCTGGTCGATCGCCAGCGCCAGTGCGCGCTCCTGAGCCGCCAGCTCGATGCCGTGGGTATCCAGCGCCTCCTCGTGCTCGCCTAGTCGGCGGATTTCTTTCTCCAGCGCTCGCTCGCGCCCCTCTAGCTCTCGCTTGTGGGCGACCAGACCCTTGTCGCCGGCGGCGATATCGGCTTCGCGCACGTTCAGCTCTCGCTCGAGCCGCTTGCGATCGTCGTCTGCCTCCTTGAGCAGTGTCACCTTCGTCTCGATCTGCTTCTCGAGCTCGTCGGAACGAGCCCTGGCCTGCGCCAATTCGGCTTCGAGGCCGCCCAGCAGTGCTCGCTCCTCGGCCATCTGCTCGCGCTCCTGGGCGAGCTCTCGCTCGCTCTCCTCCAGAGCAATCTCTATGGCGCGTAGCTCGTCGCCACTCGCGCCGTCGTCTCGAGCGGACTTCGGCTCGAGCGTGGCGAGGGCGTTTTGCAGCGCCTGCTCGCGCGCGAAGGACGCCTCGAGCTCGGCGCGCAACTGCTCGACTAAGGCCGAGTCGACGCTCTGCCCTTCGAGCTGAGCGAGCGTCTCGGCGACCCCGCCGGGTAGCCCGGCGCCGGGCGCCTCTTCGTTCGGCCGCCGAAGTGCGAGCTGCGCCCGCAAACCGGTGCCGAAACCCTTTTCGGCTGTTACTTCAGTAGCTTTTCCAGCTGACATTGCACGGCTCCCCAACCCTCGCTTGAAGCATCGTCCAGAGGACGGGTAGAGCACATCCCCCGTAAGAGGAAAAATGCGCCCTTCGCGGGTCGGGAAGCCGAAAACGAGGTCCCGGACGGGTCTTCAGGCCGGTTCGGCTATCCGGCCAGCGGCAGGCGCAGCGCGAAGACGGCTCCCGAGGCTGCCGGGCGTAGCTCGAGCTCGCCGCCGTGGCGGCGTGCGATCGCGCGAGCGGCGGTGAGTCCGATGCCGCTTCCCTGCTGCTCGAGCCTCGTCGTCTCGAAGAGCTCGAAGACTCGTTCGGCCTGCTCGGGCGAGATGCCGGCGCCTTCGTCGCTGACCAGCGCGACCGCTTCGCTGCCCTCCCGCACCAGCTCGAGCTTGACCGTGCCGCCGACCGTCGACGCCTGGAAGCCGTTCATGAGCATGTGCAGAAGCGCCTGAACCAGCTGCGCTTCGTTGCCGCGCACCATCAGCTCCTCGTTGCAGTACTGGTCCTCGAAGTCGATGTCGCGCTGTAGGCGGAGGCGCCGGGTCAAGGCCGCCGCCGATTGGCCCATTTCGACCAGCGAAAGCTCTTGCTCGCCCTCGAGAGGCGCGCGGGTGAAGCTTGCGAGCTGCGAGACGGCGTCGCGGATCTCGTTACCGGCGTCGCGCACCGTTTCCATGCGCTCGCGCTCTTTGCTTCCCGGCGGCAACATCGCGAGCTCGAGGTCGGCCGTTCCCAGCAGAACGAGCAACGAGTTGTTCAGCTCGTGGATGAGGGCCGGGGTCAGCCGGCCGACGGCGACCATTCGACCGCCCCTTATCAGTTGCTTTTCGGAAGGCTGGGCCGCGTCCATCGCTTGCCTTTCTGGGTCGTTCCGGGTCACACTACGTCAAGTGCTAGGACTATTGTGAAATCTGTAGTAAAAGTTTTCGACCAAAAGGACGATGAATAGAGCGGGAACGATATGTCCGCTCTAAACGCAGTAGCATCAGAACCAATGACGATCACTTGTCTAGTGGCAGATGACCACCCGGCCGTCGTGCGGGCGGTGTCGGAGGTACTGATCGCGGGCGGGATCGAGGTCGTTGCGCAGTCGCGCGACGGCGAGGAGGCCTTGGCCGCCATTCAGCAGATGCAGCCACGCGTCGCCCTGCTAGACCTGCGCATGCCGCGCCTGAACGGAATCGAGGTCGCCCGTCGCTGCGCCCGTAGCACTCCCGAGACTTACGTGATCCTGTACACCGCCTACAGCGAGCAGGCGCTTCTGACTGAGGCGCTGGATGCGGGGGCTCGTGGCTTCGTTTCCAAGGAGGCGCCGCTGGCCGAGATAGTGCGCGCGGTGCAGCTCGTCGCCGACGGTCGTACCTATGTCGACCCCGTGCTCGCCGGCGTCATCTCGAGTCCGGCCGCCACGGCGAAGATCACCCAGCTCACCCAGCGCGAGCGCGATGTTCTGCGCATGCTCTCCGACGGTCATTCCAACGAAGAGATCGGTAAGGCGCTCTTCATCTCGCCCGAGACCGTGCGCACCCATGTGCGCAAGGCAATGGCCAAGCTAGACGCCGACACGCGCACCGAAGCGGTCGCCACGGCACTGCGCCAGTCGCTGATTGCCTAGTAGCCGGCGAAAGTCCGGCGACTTCCAGCGGTGGATTGAGCAGAGACTGCGGCTGCGGCCGCGGTCAAGGTCAACAGACAGTTTCGACATTCGACTCGATTCCGTTACCCGGCGGGTGTGGGGCGTGAATACGCTGAAACCGGGTGGTGGGCTGGGGTGCCCCGGGCAAGATCCGCAAATTGCGTTAGTCGAGGTTCAAGACAGAAACCGCGGACGCGCCCTCAGACCTGCTGGCCGCCGCGACCGACATGGCGGGCGCGGCTAACAAAACGCCATCCCCAGGTCGCGTCTGTCTCTCACCGCCGGAAATCGTCATGCTCCCGACAGGGAACGGATTTCCGGCGGATAAAAAGGCCGCAAGCCCAGCACCGAGAACGGTCCCCCAACCTTTCCCGGCGAGGGCTTGCGGTCGCCACAGAGCCGATTACGCCTCGAAAACGAGCGGCCGGTATGTTCCATGCCCCCGTGACCGGCAAATACAGCTCTTCGTCGCGTATCAACCCTTTGGATCTTCGACCGTGTATTCGGCGGCGCCGGCTTCGAGATCATGCCCGCTCTCCGGCGGGTGCCCTCCCCGCTTTGAGTCGTCTCGGGCGCCGCAGATGCCCGATTTAGCGCACTTTGCAGGCTAATTATCAGCAGCGCCGGCGTCGTAAAAACCGCCCATGCGGCCGATCAAGCGGGGATCAAGCAGAACCTCGTCGCTCGAGACGAGCTGGTCGATGCCGCCGGTCAGAGCCGGCAGGAGCGGTTTCAGCTCGTCGTCCACGATCTTCTCGGCCAGGGCAGCTGCGAACCGATCGGCGTGAATGGTCAGGAAATCCCTTGGCCCACGCTCGCTCATGGTCTCGAGTGGGGCCGTCAAACCGAGGTTGTTGTGCAGAGCGGCCAAAATCGCATAGGCGTCGATCAGCCTCAACTCTCGCTGCATCCAGTCGTAGGCAGACAGCGCGCGTGAGAGCGGGGGCGACAGGCGCGAGGCATAGCGGAGGTTGGCCAGGCCACGGGCCAGCCACTGGTCCCAAGGGGCGTACTGGCGCTCGAGCAGGAAGGCGAGCCGCGCGATTTCGCGCACCAACGCCGCGAGAACGAGCCGGGAGCCCAGATCGTCGCCGCCAACCCCGGTCCGGGCCACGATCTCCTCTCGTCTGGCGATCCTTTGCCACTGCGCCGCCATCAGGTAGATCCAGACCTGTTTCGGGTAGTAGCTCAGGCACTCGCGCAGGCTCCTGAGCTCGCCGACCGAGTCCACGAACACCTCACCGGCGGTCAGCTCGAGCAGGCGCTCCTGCGGAGCGAGCAGCCACTGCTTGGCGCTCATTCCGGTCAGCGGATCGAAGCCGAGCAGCTTGCGGCTGTAGCGACCGACCGAGGTGATCTCGACGAGGTGATCGATCGGCGGGCGGGCGTCGGGCTGCGGGCGCCGGTGCCCGTTTGAGTTCGCCGGCGCGAAGCAGGTCGGAAAGCCGTGGAACTCGCTCGGCAGCTCGCTCGCCAGCACCCGATCGAGCAAGCTGGAACGCTCGGGCAGCTCGCGCTCGGGCAGGAAGAGCTGGAGGCGCGGGCCCCAATCGTGGTCGCGCGAGATCGGGGTGTCGAAGCCGAGCACATCCGAGCCGGGGCCGATCAGGGCGGCGGCGTAGGGAACTCCCGGCGTCTTCTCGGCCAGGAGCGGCTTGACGATCTCGTGGAAGAAGTCGCGCGCCAGCGTCAGTCCGGGCGGAAACTCCTCGGGAGCGGTGGTCTCCGGGCCGCTGCTCACGATCCCTGCGGTTGCGCTCTCTTCCGCTGCGCCCACTCCCGTATCTCGAACCAGTCGCCTTCGCCGAGCGCCGCGGCGAGCTCGGGATTGGTGTGATCGCTGTAGAAGACGTGGTGATCGAGGTCACAGCAGATCTCGATATTCGGGAGGGTGAGAGCCGGCACCCTCATCAGCACTTCGGCCGCGAGTTTTGCCTCGGCAGCCGTGTAGTGCTTGAACTGGAGCTCGGGATCGAGCTCCATCAGCGTCGGCCAATCTGGACAGGAGCGAGT
>Ga0209746_1000577_pt1 | contig 18655 bp, 15 predicted proteins | sample BarGraNGADG00211_3_FD_184496 | JGI IMG/M metagenome (GOLD analysis project Ga0209746, IMG submission 184496) | Arctic peat soil microbial communities from Barrow, Alaska - Barrow Graham LP Ref core NGADG0011-211 (SPAdes) (version 2) | ecosystem: Environmental > Terrestrial > Soil > Wetlands >... | reverse complement strand
TTTACTGCTTCTTGCATAAATATATGAACTTTCCTGTTTCGAATAGCTCGAAAATAAAAGGATTTTAATGCTTCTTGTGTAAATACGTGAACTTTGAACGACCAAAATACAGGAATATACATCAATATACTGCTCCTTGCATAAATTTCTGAACTGAAGCAGCCAAAAAGTAGGGGAAAAACGACAATTTAGGATCAAATATTTACGCACTACCCTGTGGGTTCACATCTTTGCGCAGTACCCTATAAGGTTCTCAGGGAATCGCCATAACGCTGGGATAGGGGAGTCCCCAAAGACCCGAATTTAGCATGAGCAGTTCACGGACCCGGCCACCGGTACACCCCCATATTTTGCTCGCCAAAGGCGGGGGCATAAGGTGCACCCGTTGTAAAAACCGGACTCAGACCCGAGGTCAGGTGTTGATACCAGTCCGGGAAGGTGACCAGATATGTCACACCGCGCCCATTCAGGTAAGCCGCAATCCAATCCTCGTCTCGCAGGAAAGGGATCACTTCTGGCGATACAAGGCCAGCCAGATCAACCAGGTCGTGTCCGCCAAAATATCCCAGCGCACCGATATCATGCGCTGCAACCAGCGCGTTCGGTGGAACATTGGTAGAAACCCACTTTGCCGTTGCAACCATTTCGCTTTCGATGAATGCCACGTCCTGGGCATAGTGAAGAGCACCAAGCAACCAGAAGGCAACTATAACGCCACCCGCGACCAGTCTCCAAGTCACCGAGATAATCCATCGCCAGTGTGGGCCGCGGACCATGGTAAATTCCACTAAACCAGCCAACGCGAGCAGGAAAAAAACCGGCATTGCTGGTATGACGTAGCGCCCGTACTGATAAGTGACCGGCAACCGCCAGGCGTATAGTGCCAAAAAACCGACGAACCAGACTTCAACCGCCAGCACTCCCCAGGCTAGGCGGCGGAGAGCGGAGATCGTTGTAAGCACCAACCCTGGCAACAAAATGACACCCATCCCATTCAAAACCGGAAACGCCTCACTTCCAAACCTTACGAGAAACGGCAATTTCAGGTAATCCACGTATTCCGCCTGCTTGGCATAAAACGTGTTTGGTAAAGGGGTGCCGGAGATAATCAAATTGAAAAGCAAATAAAGTACTAACAGGCTTCCAAAGCTCACTCCCAGGTTAACCAGTGCCCGCAGACGCTTTGACCATGACGGTTGCATCAACAGGATCATCATCACTGCCGGACCGAGCAGAGTAACCCCATCCGGCCGCACCCAGATGGAGAGACCAATCAGCAAGCCAAGACTGGAATATTTTTGCGATCCCGATATGATCAGCACCAGCGTAGCAGTCGCCAACAAAGCAAACAGGAGCGTTTCCATCCCAGAGGCCGCCGCCCAGACCAGATGCCATTCCAGAGCCAGCGCTGCGCCGACCCACGGAAAGCTCGGACGGTACGAGGATACCTGCCGCCGCACCGTGGACTCGCCGAGGACCGCCAGCCCCCACAACGCAACCGTACCGAGCGAATACGTCCAGATGTAGGGAGCCAGTCTCAGCCAGAAGCCAATCGCCAGTAGCGCCGACCAGAGCGGAGCTGTCGAACCGCCAGAAGGCTGGCCGGGCAGGAAAGACCATTCGCCACGCAACGCCAGGTTGCGGGCATAAGTCTGATGGATCCAGGCATCATCCAGCGGGAAGCCTAAACGATAATAGACTCCGCTGAATGCCAAATACAGTCCCACCGAAAGCAGGGCAATCCCGGCCAGCGCCCAAACAGCCCGAGGCGATACGCGACTCTCAGGGTTGGATACCATAGATATGCGCCCCACCAACGTCGCCCAGATATTGCAGGCCTGTCTGTTCTGCCGGGTGTTCATAGACCGGCTTTAAACCGCCTGGCGTGCCACCTTCCTCCAAAATCACATATTTCGCCCCATAGCGTCGGGCTACCCTCAAAAGGGTATTCACGTCCCCGTCCGGAACAGCAATCGCCAGGTTGCCAGAAGCCAGATAAAACCCCGGTGGATTGGCAACCATGACAACCGTCTCGTCAGTCATCCCTTGTGAAACCAGTATTGTCTTTATCTGACTATACGCATCATTTTCTTGACCCCAGACCGGGGCGCCGCCCCCACCCATGACCCGCCCGTAGACAATGACCGCCGTCAACAGGGCGGCGAGAGCAACCAGTGCGGGCCGGAAAATCATCGAAGCCTGGGCCGCATTCCAGCCGCGCTTCCGGCTCCCCCACGCGATGACCCGATCGAGGCCCACCGGCGCAAGCGCCCACCAGACCGTCTGCACAGAAGCACCGGAGTGAAAAAAGCCGCCGCGCGCGCCCGCGAATGGGAAGACAGCAGTCATCGCAGCAAGCGTCATCAGCCAGGCAAGACCTGCGAATTGCACGCGCCGATCCTTGCGCAGATGCCAGAGGCCGAGTCCAATAAGCGGGAGCAGGAATACTTCCCCCTGCACTGAAAGCATATTGGAAAGGTTGAGACCCAGCGACCAGACACGGACTCTGAGAATGGCCTGGAGGCCTGATTGCCACCAGGCTGAAAACGTGATCTGACTGGCCGGGTAGCTAAACAACTGATCATATGAGGTGAGCCAGAGCATCTTCGAGCCGCCAGGAGCCAGGGGAGTGCCGAAAGCAGCGTAGTTACGGATAAACCAGGGGATCATAACCAGCAGGTAACCGGCCAGAGTAAGAAGCAAGAAGGAGAAAATAAAAAAGAAGCGGCGTTGAGGCGGTTTGGGTAAAACAAAAAGAACAGCCAGAAAGGCAACGAGCAGCCAGAGCAAACCGTCGGCGCGTGTCAGGTGCATCAGACCGGCCAACAGGCCAAGCAGCAAAGGATTGAGGGCGGAGGATTTACGGTTGAGGATGAGAAAGAAAAGGCTGCCAAAAAGCATGTACAGGCCAAAGGTGTCCGTCACCGGCAAAAAGGGCAGGTAAAAGGCCGGGAAAACCGCCAGCAGGCCGGAGGTGAGAGCCAGGTCGCGGCGGGAGGTGAAGGACCAGGCCAGGGCAGCCGTCAGGGGTGGGATCAGCGCGGTAACCAGAAGAAAACCGGTCCGGGCGGCGAACCAGGATGCGGGTCCGAAAAGCGCCGCAGCGGCGGCAGCGAGGAGAGACGCCAGCGGCATCCAGTAGGCATGGGAGGGGTGCGGCAGTCCGGCCGGGTCGTCCAGATAGTTCCAGAGATAGGGTTCGGTGAAGCCATGACCGTTAACCAATTGAAGTCCCCCGGCATAGTAATAATCCGCATCCATGTAACCGGGCGAAGGCTGAAGGGCGGCGACAAAAGTCACGGCAGCCAGGCCAAGCAGCGCCAGGAGCAAATACTGCCGCCAGGTCATGGGAGGCTGTCGCTCCAGGTGCGCGGCGGGCGAATGGCCCACCTGCGCATCCAGTACAGGCCAAGCACGAGCAAGATGGGGAAGACCAGAGCCAGCACACCGGTCAGGGCGGGGAAACCCCCGGCAAGGAACAGGCTGGCAGTGATAATCCAGAAACCGAAAAAGATGGCAAGGAGCACGAAGCCCGCCACACCCCAGCGACCGGGACGCGACCAGCGTTCAGCCAAAATGGAGAGGATAAGGACCAGGGGGAAGAAAAGCAGAACATAGTCTTGCGGGATGACCGGGATGCCCAGAAGCGCCGTGCCCGCCAGGGTCAGGCTGGCCGTCCAGAGAAGATGACGGAAATCCTTGCGGCGGACGTCACGCCACTCGACAAAAAGAACCACCAGCAGGAGACCGGTCAGAGCCCAACCCAGGCGCGGACCGACAGCCGGCCACCAGGAAGCGAGGATGCCACCGGGGGTGAGGCCCGGGTGGTAGTTGATATGGGAAATCAACCCGCCTATGAAGGGCATGAACCAGTCGGACAAAATGAAGAACGAGACAGCCAGCAGAATGGCAAGGGTCATCAAGAAACCCGCCAGGATGCGGCCACGACGGTGATAGATGGCCCACCAGAAGATAAAAAGCACCAGAAGGCCGGCAATATCCGGCTTGAAGAAAGGGACCAGCAACAAAGCCCCGGCCAACTCGTCGCGTTCTTCGCGCATGGCGAGCAGGAGACCGACAATCGCCAGGGCTACAAAAATGACCGCACGATTACCGGCCAGCGGGAGGAACCCGTAGACCCACAGCACCGAAAAGATCAATAAAGCCGGCAGGAGGGTACGCGCCGGTTTCCAGCCGGTCAGCCGAAGGGACAGGAATGCCAGGGCAACCAGTGCAATTTCGAGGCAGGTCATCCACAGGCTACTGGCGAGGGCGTAATCTGTGACCAGGGCAAAGGGAAAATAGAAGAGTTCGACGGGGAAGGGAATACTCAGCCGGAGTGGGTCCTCGCCTTCGGCGGCCAGGCGGCCATAGTAGATTACCTGGGCGCGTTGGGCGGCGGGTTCGCTGTAGGGGCTGTCGCCGTACTGGAGGAAGGTGCGCGCCGCCAACCAGGGAACGAGGAAATCCTTCTCGCCGGGGTTGAGGCGGGCATAAAGCGTGTTGGCCCACACCAACCCGCCGAGGATGGCGAGGGCGAGGATGATCAGGAAGATGGTGGTGATGATCGTGAAGTTGCGAGACATGAAACAGCAGGCAAAAAGGGTTATGCAGGTCAGGGTTGAGAGAATTCTACCTTACAATGACGGCAGGGGCAACCGGCGCAATTTATGCTATAATACCGCCAACCTGAGGACAGAATGACAGCTATTCGCTTCGCCAATAATAAAAACGATAATGATAATCGGCCTCCGACCGTTGGGCGAAGCATGTCAGGTTAACATACTCTCGAAACAACCCTATCGCCCAACGCAATCGCGGAGGGCGATTTTTAATCCCTGTATGCAAGCAAAGGAGACCCCATGAAAAATCTACTCATTCCATCCGGCTATCGCCCCACCCTTGATGTGAAACAAACCGAGAAAGCCATCAAGTTGATCAAGGATTTCTTTGAAGTCAGCCTGGCCGCAGAACTGCGGTTGAGCCGCGTGACCGCCCCTTTGTTCGTCCTGCGCGGGACCGGCATCAATGACGATCTGAACGGCGTCGAAACACCGGTCTCCTTCCCCATCGCCGATATGAATGGACATACAGCCGAGATCGTGCAATCCCTCGCCAAATGGAAGCGCATGATGCTGGCTGATTATGGCATCCAGCACGGGTATGGACTCTACACTGATATGAACGCCATCCGTCCATGTGAACAATTGGATAATCTGCATTCGCTCTACGTAGATCAATGGGACTGGGAACGGGTCATCAGCCCGGGAGAACGAACAATTTCTTTTCTGCAAGAAGTCGTGCGTAAGATCTACGCTGTCATCAAGCGCACCGAATTCCACCTTTGCGATCATTACCAGTTCATCAAGCCTGAGTTGCCGGATGAGATCACGTTCATCCACGCGGAGGACCTGCAGCGAAAATACCCTGGTCTGAACCCCCGGCAGCGTGAGGAAGAGGTTGTCCGCCAACATCGAGCCGTGTTCATCATCGGAATCGGCGCCCCTATGGCCGATGGCATTCCTCATGACGGCCGGGCGCCAGACTATGACGACTGGATTACCGAGACCAGCACCGGTTTGCGTGGCCTGAACGGCGATATTATCATCTGGAACAATGTTCTGAACCGTTCGTATGAGCTTTCTTCCATGGGTATTCGTGTTGATTGCGAAGCATTGCTGGAGCAATTGAAGATAACGGGCACCTTGGAACGCAAGGATCTGCTATTTCACCGCCGACTCCTGAACAACGAACTACCGCTTTCGATTGGCGGCGGAATCGGACAATCGCGCCTGTGCATGTATTTCCTGCGTAAGGCCCATATCGGAGAGGTACAAGTGGGTGTCTGGCCGGCGGAGATGGTCGAAATGTGCCGGGCAAACAACATTTTCCTGCTGTGAGCGAGTAAATAATCTGTGCTATAATACCGCCAACCTGAGGCAAGAATGACAGCCATCCGCTTCGCTTACAATAATAACGATAATGATAATCGGCCTCCGGCCGTTGGGCGAAGCTTGCCAGGTTAACGTACTCTCGAAACCTACCCATCGCCCAACGCAATCGCGGAGGGCGATTTGTTTTGTAAGTTGAGAAATTTTTAACACAACGGGCACAAAGTGTCACGAAGGAAACCCTTTGTGGATTTAAGAAGTTTTTCTCCTCTTTGTGTGACTTCGTGTCCTTCGTGTTGAATCTTTTGGAGGCATCTATGTACAAAACTCATACTTGCGGTGAACTGCGCGCCAGCCACGCCGGTCAGACCGTCACGCTGGCCGGCTGGGTACACAACTTCCGCACCTTTGGCGGGGTGGTCTTCCTGGTGCTGCGCGACCGCTTCGGCATCACCCAAATCGTCACCAACCCGGAACTGTTCCCCGAGGCGGCTAAAACCGTCGAGGGTTTGAAAAACGAATGGGTGGTGCAGGTCACCGGCCCCGTGCGGATGCGCCCAACGGATCAGTTCAACCCGAAGATGCCGACAGGTGAGATCGAGCTGGAGGCGCACGAAGTAACCGTGTTGAACCCGGCCAAAGCCCTGCCATTTGTGGTCAGCCGGGATGATGAGTAGGTTGACGAGAACATACGGCTCAAGTACCGTTACCTCGACTTGCGGCGCGAGCGCATGAAGCGCAACCTCATCCTGCGCCACGAGGTGGTGCTGTTCATGCGCAAGTATCTCTCAGAGCGCGGTTTCATCGAAGTCGAGACACCGATGCTGTTCAAAACCACACCCGAAGGAGCGCGCGACTATCTCGTGCCGTCCCGCGTCTACCCCGGTCAGTTCTACGCCCTGCCCCAGAGCCCCCAGCAACTCAAGCAACTGTTGATGGTGGCGGGGGTCGAGCGCTACTTCCAGATTGCGCGCTGCTTCCGTGACGAAGACTCGCGTGGCGACCGTCAGCCGGAGTTCACGCAACTCGACCTGGAAATGTCCTTCGTCCACCGCGATGACGTTCTCGAAATGGTCGAGGGTCTCATCACCGCCATGCTCCCGGAAGTGGCTCCACACAAGAAACTGCTGGCCTCGCCCTGGCCGCGTCTGACCTATAGCGAGTCCATGGAACGCTTCGGCACCGATAAACCCGACCTGCGCTTCGGCATGGAACTGTATGACGTCGGCGCTATTTTCGAGAAGGGCGAGTTCGTCGTCTTCAAATCAGCGTTGGAAAGCGGCGGCATCATCAAGTGCCTGGTGGCACCGGGCTGCGCCGGGTACACCCGCAAGCAGCTCGACGACCTGACAGCGACCGCCAAAGAACTCGGGGCGAAGGGACTGGTCACGCTGGCGCTGACGGCTGAGGGTCCGAAAGGCTCCGGAGCCAAGTTCATCGGCGAGACGGAAATTGCAGCCTTGTCCAAATTAACCGGCGCGGCGACCGGTGACCTGTTCCTGTTCGTCGCTGACAGCCCGAAGATGGTCCACAAGGTGCTGGGTGCGCTGCGGATCTGGTTCAGGGACGCTCTTAAATTGGCCGACCCGAACGTGATGGCCTTTGCGTTCGTGTTGGATTTCCCGATGTTCGAGTGGAACGAGGAGTTCAAGAAATGGGACGCCGCACACCATCCGTTCACCATGCCGCGCCTGGAGCATCTTGACCGGTTCGAGACCGACCCATCCACAATTCTGTCGGAGGCGTACGATATGGTCTGCAACAGTTACGAAATGGCCTCCGGCTCAATCCGTATCCACCGGCGTGACATCCAGTCGAAGGTGTTCAATCTGCTCGGCATCGAAGAAGAGGAAGCTCAGTTCAAGTTCGGACACATGCTGGAGGCCTTCGAGTATGGCGCGCCGCCGCACGGCGGGATAGCTCCAGGCATTGACCGGCTGGTGATGCTGCTGGCCGACGAGCCCAACATCCGTGAGGTGATCGCCTTCCCGAAGAACCAGGCCGCCCGCGATGTGATGGCGGATGCCCCGTCGTACCCGGATGAGAGGCAGTTGAAGGAATTGCATATCAAGATAACAGAGTAGTGGCGTTGCGATGAGGGCGTTCTTTGCCCGGCGAAGCAATTCCCACCCAAAGAGGAGATTGCTTTGCCGCACACCCGCCCTGGCGGGCGGTGCCAGGGAAGAGCGCCGCTCTCAACGACCTACACAAAAGGAGTGATGTCTTATGCCACCGATCATCCGCGTTGAAGAAATCGCAAAATATTCCGGCCAGGAGGTCACCGTCCAAGGCTGGGTCTACAGCCGCACCGACAAAGGGAAACTGGTCTTCCTGGTCGTCCGGGATGGCTCCGGCTTCGTCCAGTGTGTTGCTTTCAAAGGCGACCTGCCCGAGGCGCTTTTCGACCAGCTTACGCGCCTGCCGCAGGAATCCTCGGTCATCATCAGCGGAGCTGTGCGCGAAGACAAGCGCGCTCCCGGTATCCCCGGAGGGTACGAGATCGGCGTTAAAGAGATAAAAATCGTCCAGACCGCGGCCGAGGATTACCCGATGGCGCTCAAAGAGCACGGTGTGGACTTCGCCCTCGACAACCGCCACCTGTGGATCCGCATGCCCAGCCAGTGGGCCATCCTGCGCATCCGTGGGACCGTCATCTCAGCCATCCGCGAGTGGTTCGAACTAAACGGCTTCATCAATATGGACACGCCCATCCTGACCCCGGCGGCCGTCGAAGGAACCAGCACCCTGTTCGAGACCGAATACTTCGACGAGGGCAAAGCCTACCTAAGCCAATCCGGCCAGCTCTACAACGAAGCGAACATCATGGCCTTCGGCAAGGTCTACTGCTTTGGCCCGACCTTCCGAGCCGAAAAATCCAAGACCCGCCGCCACTTGACCGAGTTCTGGATGGTTGAACCGGAGATCGCCTTCTGCGACCTGGACGGGTTGATGGAGATCGAAGAGCAGTTCGTCACGCATATTGTCAAGCGCGTCCTGCGAGACCGGGGACCTGAGTTGAAATCCCTGGGCCGCGACCTGGCGAAGTTGGATAAAATCGAACCGCCCTTCCAGCGCATCTCCTACGACGAGGCTGCCAAAGTCATCCAGGAACTCTATGAAAAAGAGACCGACCCCGATAAGAAGGAACTGCTCAAATTCGAATGGGGCATGGACTTCGGTGCGCCGCACGAGGCTGCCCTGACCAACCGTTACGAGAAGCCGGTCTTTGTGTACGGCTACCCGACTCAGGTCAAGGCCTTCTACATGGAACCCTGGCCGGATCGTCCTGAAGTCTGCAAGTCGGTGGACTTGCTCGCTCCGGAAGGTTGCGGCGAAATCATCGGCGGCTCGGAACGGATGTCCAACCCCGAGCTGCTGCTCCAGCGCATCCACGAGCACGGACTGCCGGAAGCAGCTTATAAATGGTACCTGGACCTGCGCCGCTACGGCTCGGTCCCCCACTCCGGCTTCGGGATGGGCTTGGAACGAACGGTGGCCTGGATCTGCGGTATCGAACATATCCGTGAAGCGATCGCCTTCCCGCGCATGATCAAGCGAGTCTATCCGTAAATCCATCAGGGTCAAGCATGCGCTTTTCCCTGATGGATTCTGGGAATTCCCTTCATGGAGGGAAAGAAATGGTGGTATTGCGGACTTCGTCAGCCCAACAGCACCTATTTGCCCCCTCACCACGGGGATTCCGAGAGAACCTTAATCTTTCCCTACCCACCCCTCTTACTTTATGGTATAAAACATCTGCCCTGCTGTGCTCGCGATGCTGCACCTCCGTTCTGAGCCAACACCCACAAAAAGGGATTCAATCTCGCGACAAGGATGCGATAGGCTTCGGCCAAGGCTGACTTGCCGGGTAGGAGCCCGACCTGCGAAAGCAGGTTCAGAACCTTACAGCACACGGCATAAGCGGGGTTTTCTTACTGCTTCTTGCATAAATCTCTGAACTTGCTGTTGTCATTGTCCCGTGCTGGAACCGGGACTACCACGCGAGCAATTCATGGAATTTTGGTTCAGATATTTATGCAGTACCCTGTAAACAACAGAATGCGGAGAAATAGCGGCTGGCTCCCGGTTCTACCGGGAGTACGAGGTGGAGGTTCCTCCGCGCGAGCGGAGGTTAAGGCCCTCACCCCCAGCCCCTCTCCCGTTAACGGGAGAGGGGTGCAGGATGAAGGTCAGAAAATCGGATAGATCAGCGGATGCCTCCGGAGCCCGGTCACAGGCTCCTTTCTCCCTTCCAGAAGAAGCGCCCGGCAATAAACAGGTTTAAAAAAACTCTGTTTGTCGTCCAATCCTAAAACTGACCGGTAACGGTCAGGACAAAGGACGGCGCAGTGGTCAGGCAAAAGAATTGCCTGGATTAACGTGGAAGGACTGCCGACCGGATATTTTGCGTTACCAGAGGCACTCCCCCGGGTGTGTCTTTTTTTTTTAGGAGAACTCGATGAGTCTTGAACAGCATTACACCCAGTGGCCCATCTGGTTGCCATGCTCCTCCTGCGGACGTGGCATCCAGCCCTGGCCGGCGCGCCCAGCCTGAGGCTGCTCTCTGCCTGGCCAACCCAGTCGAAGGGGCCAGTGCGCTCCGGCGTATTATCTCTGTCAATAACCAGGAATGGATCGCCCTGAAAATATCAAATCAAAAATCCAGATTCATCAAAAGAGGAACTATGGATCCCAAAGAATTACTTGCTCTTGTCAAAGCCGATAATGTCAAATTTATCTCCTACCAGTTCACCGACGTAACCGGCGCGGTCAAAAGTGTGGACGCCCCCATCAAACAACTGGAGCTCACCCTGGAAGACGGCGTCTGGTTTGACGGTTCGTCGGTGGAGGGCTTCGCCCGAATCCAGGAAAGCGACATGCGCCTGGTGATTGACCCCGACACCTACGCCGTTCTGCCCTGGAGTCCCGCCGAAGCGCGCCGGGCGCGCGTCTTCTGCGACATCTACACCCCCGACGGACAACCCTTCGATGGCGACCCGCGCGGGGCGCTCAAGCGCATGCTTGCCAAAGTGTCGGAACGGGGCTGGACCTATAACGTGGGCCCCGAACCCGAGTTTTTCCTGTTCCGCCGCAACGGGGGCGAGGGAATCCACCCCGTCCCGCATGATGTGGGCAGTTACTTCGACTTCTCCGCTGACGACGAGGCTGTGCGCGTCCGCACCGAACTGATGGACGCGCTAAGCAGTATGGGATTGGAAGTGGAAGTTGGGCATCACGAGGTGGCCATCGGCCAGCACGAGATTGACTTCCGCTTCGCCGATGCGCTGCGTACCGCCGACAACGTGTTGACGCTGAAATATACCGTCAAAGCCATCGCCGCAAAACATGATTTGATCGCATCGTTCATGCCCAAACCCGTTTTTGGGATTAACGGTTCCGGCATGCACTGTCACCAATCCATTTTCGACAGCAAGGGCAACAACCTGTTTTACGATGCCAAAAATGAATATCACCTGTCCCCGCTGGCCTATGGATTCATTGCCGGTCAGTTGAAGCACGCGCGTGCCCTGGCCGCGATCGTTGCGCCAACCGTCAATTCGTACAAGCGGCTCGTCCCCGGATACGAAGCTCCGGTTTATATCGGGTGGGCGCAGATCAACCGCTCGGCACTGATCCGCATCCCGCGTTTCACCGAAGGCCGCATCAAGGCGATGCGCGCTGAACTGCGCTTCCCCGACCCTTCAGCCAATCCGTACCTGGCCTTTGCCACCATCCTGGCCGCCGCACTGGATGGAATTGACAACAAGCTGACGCCGCCCGCTCCGCTGAACAATATCAACGTCTATCAGCTTGACGAGGCCGAACGCGCCAAACTGGGCATTGCCTCCCTGCCCGGTTCCCTGGCCGAAGCCCTGGGTGAATTAGAAAAAGACAAGGTTGTCCGCGCCGCATTGGGCGAGAACATCTACGACGCCTTCACACGCGCCAAGTGGGACGAGTGGGACGCCTTTCGTATCAACGTGACCGACTGGGAAGTGGAACGGTACCTCGAAGTGGCATAAGAACAGCCGACAGCAATCGGCTTTCAGCATTCAGCAAACAGCGGCTGGCCTTTTCGCCAACCGCTGTTTCTTTACTGGAACCGGAACGGATTGAAATCCGTCTCCCGGTCATAGTAATCTTCGTTTTCCGTTTTCTTCAGCTTGCTGACAGCCGCATAGGTCACGGGTGTCATCAATGCTTCCACGCCAACCTTGAAAAGATAATTGGTAACGGTCAGTGTCAAAAACAAGCTCCAGGGGAAAACATGGAACAAGGAAGCGATGACAACGAATGCGAGCGTATCCACCAGTTCGCCGACAATCGTACTGCCAATCGTCCGCGTCCACAGCCAACGGCCGCGGGTCAGGATCTTCATCTTGGCCAGCACATATGAGTTAGTAAACTCCCCCGACCAATATCCCGCCAGGCTGGCCAACACGATACCGCCGCTGCTCATCCCGCCCAGGATGGCAAGGTAAGCCGCGTTACCGGCATATTGCTGCCACCGGGATTCGCCCGGCAGGATGCTGACGATCCAGAAGATAGCCGCACTCAACGCCAGGCAGGCAAACCCTACCCAGATAACCCGGCGGGAGTTTTTGTAGCCATACACTTCAGTGAGAATATCGCCAAAAATGTAACTGACCGGGAAGAGAAGTGTGCCAGCATCAAAGGCCATGCGAACGCCGATGATGCTGAAGCCCCAGTCCACAATTTTAGCCGAGGAGGCAATGTTGCTGACGACCAGGACCGTCACGAAGACCGCCATGATCAAGTCGAGATAACGGTAACGCCTTCCCATATTCACCTGAATTATCGGCTCATCATCCTGCAAAACGAACAAAGGCCCGGGGCGGAAGTCGGCTGTCCGCAGTTGGGACAGAGGTGCAGTTCGGCCTGGATTTCTTCGCGCTCGGCAAATAGTCCGGATTTGCGGGCTTCGAGGAAGGACAGGTAAAAAGACTGTTTCGCCCCAGGGCGGTCACTTTCAAGTCTATTGAGCAATTGTTTGTAATAAATCGAGGTCGAGCCGAAGGAAAACGGGCACTCGTCGTAAATGTACTCGATGCCCCGCAACAGGGCGTAGGCCAGCATCTCGCGCTCGTAAATGCGGCAGAGCGGCTTGACTTTGCGCGCCAAGCCCGGGGTCCCCGGAAGCACCGGCCCCTGGCGGAGCAGGTACTCGCCCGCCCAGGTCAGGGTATTTCCGAAGAGGACCGCAGCCTCGTCGTCGAGATTGTGACCGGTCGCCAGCACATCATAGCCAAAGTCACGTGCGATGCGGTTCATCACGTGACGTTTGACCAGCCCGCAGACCGAGCACGGCTTGCCCCGCCCTCGATGGGATTTGAGGGCAAATTGCGGGATGGTTGCGCCGTATTCCTTTTGTACATCCACAATGTGCAATTTCAGGCTGCGCTCGGCGGCGAACTTCTCGGTCAGGCGCTGCGACTCAGAGGAATAGCTGAGACCTTCCCCTATCGGGGCCCTTTGGTCATCAATACCAAGACAGATGTACAAACCATCGGCTTGAACACCCAGGCGCTGAAGGATGTCCCAGAGCGAAAGCGAGTCCTTGCCGCCAGAAACGGCAACGAGAACTTTTTCTTCGCGCGTGAACATCTTATACTTCTCGATGAAGCGCTCGGTTTGTTCCGGAATCCATTCGAGGAAATGGTCTTTGCACAGCGCCAGTTTATGCTGGCGCATGTTGACCACGGCTTTTTGGCCGCAAACCCGGCACTTCATCTAGCCTCCGGAAATCGCGGCGATGAGTTTGATGACATCACCATCTTTCAAAATCTCATCCTCGGTAATCAACTCGCCGTCCCGCGTGCAAAGTACGCCTTCCGGCAGGATGTTGTTTTTCTTGAGCGCGTCCTGCAGGGTCATGCCGGGACGGACTTCATATTCTTGTTTACGTAAGATGAGTTTGACCATGAGCACTCCGGGGCGCGAATTTTACCACGCCTGGATGGATTATACACTTTCAAATCAACCGCCACCGTCTCCGGAGGCGGAATCAAAATCTCGGGTCTTAGGGAATTCCGGTGATAGAGGGAAGGATCAGGAAAAGCGCAAGTATTTTGGCGGGGACTTACAATTCGCGTATTCGCCGCGATGGTCTTCCGGCATCAGCGCCGCAATCTGAGACATGATCTCGTCTGCCATCGCCTGGCGAATCTCCCCATTCATTCTTTCGCCCTTCGCATCCAGGTAGAACAACTTGCCCACACGGATGTGGAAATCCGTTCGTTTGAGTTTCTTCAGGTTGCTGCTGAAGTCCTCCCCACCCCAGTGAGCCATCGGCAGGATGGGAGCGCCGGAGCGCAGCGCGATCAATACAATCCCGGGCTGAGCGAGCAACAGGCGTCCGTTATATGAGCGCGTCCCTTCGGGGGCAATGGCGAGGATATCCCCGGCCTTGAGCACCTGCAAACAAGCGCGAATAGCCTCCAGGTCCGCTTCGCCGCGGCGGACGGGGATGGCATCCCACAGGTCAAAGAGCCAGCCTATGAATTTGCTATCCCAGGTCTCAATTTTCGCCAGTCCGATCATTTTACGCGGCTGGAGATGGACGAACAGCAGCGGGACTTCGAGCGAGCCGATGTGGTTGATAACCAGGATCAGAGGGCCGCGGGCCGGGACTTTGGGGAAGTCGCGCTTGTCAATCCGGCAGAGGATGTCCGTCCCCAGCCGGATGACAGTGTTCATGAACCAGCGAGAGATGGATTTCATGCAGGTTTCAGGGTAATAAACTCAATCTGCGCCGGAAGCAGTTCGATGGTCAGTTCCTTGCCCTCGAAGCAGACTGTCTCGCCATCGCAGTGGACCGGGAGCGTACCATGCACCGCCGTGACCTTCACCTTGCGGGCCTGGGCCATGATCACTTCTTTTTGTGTAGACTGGGTACCCTTCATGAAGTATGGGATGAGACCGAAAATGCGCAACTGGCTGACTGCACGGGCAATACACAGGTCGAAGCTGCCGTCGCCAGGGTCACCGTTGGGGGCGAAGAAGAAGCCGCCGCCCATGCGCCGCCCATTCATGATTGAAATCATCAGCGGGGAGATATCAATCTCTTTGTCATCGTAGGTCAGTTTGACGGCGGGTGCTTTATAGTAAATAAAGATGGTTTCGATGGCAGCAATGAGATACAGGAGCAGGCCGCGCGTCCAGCGGATTTTGGCAGCCACGAAACCGGTGGCGGCGTCGAAACCGATACCCACGCCGTTGCCGAAGTAGCGGCCTTCGGGATAATCGCCTCCCTTGACAATGCCCACGTCAACGCGGCGGCGGTAGTTTTCGGCCAGGATTTTACATCCCGCTTCCACCCCACCAGGGATGCCCATGCCATAAGCAAAATCGTTCCCGGTGCCCACGGCGATCTGCCCCATGGCTGTTTTATCAAATCCAACCAGTCTGGCACGCATCAGGCCGTTCAGCACCTCATTGGCAGTCCCGTCACCGCTGGCAATGATTACGATTTCAAATCCATCGCGAGCACCTTGCTCGGCCAACTCCGCGGCGTGCCAGGGACGTTCAGTCAGCACTAATTTGTAATCAATGTTGGATTTTTTCAGCTCTTCTTCCATCAACGACAGGGAACGTCCGGCAAATCCGCGTCCGGAAATAGGATTAACAATGAGCAAGGAACGGGGCATGAAACACTCTCCTCAAAAAAAAGTATGCTGTATTTTACATGTAAACCCCAGGAAAGGGGCAACGTTTCTGATACAATTACCCCGAATTATGTTTATTCTATTGCCCATCTTTTTGATGCTCCTGACCGCACTGACGCTGATGCTCTTGCGTTTTGTGCGGCCTAAATTCAAATATCCTTGGATGGTCGCCGTCGGAGGAGCAACTCTGGCTCTCATCGGCATATTCCTCTGGCACATCCGCCTCCCCCAAAGCATTTCTCTGGCCCCCTGGCAGCCGGTGACGCTCTTCTTCTTTTCGCCCACCTGGCTGGCAGACGGGATTTCCTGGCCATATGCCCTGTCCCTGGCTGCATTAGCCGCAGCGGTTATCTGGACCTCGGTCGTGCGCGCGGAAAACGATCCAGCTGCCTGGTCCGGGACGCTCCTGCTCACCGCGCTGGGCATCCTGGCGGTAGCCGCCGAAAATCCCCTGACGCTTATCCTGGTCTGGTCCTCGATTGACCTGACCGAATTGATCACCATGCTCCGTTCCACGGAAGGCGAGGAGCAAAATCAGGGTGTAGTGATTGCATTCGCAGCCCGCGTGGCCGGGACCGGGCTGGTCTTATGGGCTAACCTGGTCAGCACGGCAGGCGGAATACTGATGAACTTCCGCGCCACCCCTGCCAGCGCCGGGACTTACCTATTGATCGCGGCGGGCCTGCGACTGGGCGTCTTACCCCTGCACTTACCCTATCTGAAGGAAAACGTTCTCCGGCGAGGATTCGGGACATCCCTGCGGTTGGTCTCGGCGGCGGCCAGCCTGAGCCTGCTGGCACGCATTCCGACCAATGCTTTGAAATCGTCTCTGCTGCCATATTTACTCATCCTGGCGGCTGTCGCCGCCCTTTACGCCGGCTGGATGTGGCTGCGCGCCTCCGACGAAATCATAGGCCGCCCGTTTTGGGTGCTGGGAATGGCCTCCTTGTCCGTCGCCGCCAGTCTGCGCGGCAATCCAACCGGGAGCATCGGCTGGGGCGTTATGCTTATCCTGGGCGGCGGGTTATTATTCCTTTTCTCGGCACGCCAGAGGAGTACCATCTGGTTACCCCTGCTCGGTCTCTGGGGTCTTTCAGCCCTGCCGTTCTCCCCGACCGCATCCGTCTGGCAGACCGGGAACCAGAATTCCTGGTTGTTTGTGATTCCGTTCCTTCCTGCTCAAGGGTTATTGATGGCCGGGTTCATCCGGCACGCGTTCCATCCCGGAGAAACCAGCCTTGAATCGCAGGAAAGATGGACGAAGGTTCTGTACCCGACCGGGCTGTTCCTGCTTGCTGCAATTGCCATACTGCTCGGGTTGTGGGGCTGGGACGGAGCGCGCAGCCTCGGTGAGTGGTGGGCAGCCATCATCGCTAACGTACTGACTGCCGGGTTTACAGCGTTGGCGCTTACCGTCCTGGTCCGGCTGGTGCCTGCCAGCAGTTCCAACCGGTGGACGCGTATCTTCCGCCTTGAGCGGGTGTATCACACACTGACAGCCCTTTATGATTTTTTCCGCAGGATTGCCAACATTATTACGTCATCACTGGAAGGAGAAGGCGGCTTGCTCTGGTCATTACTGCTGCTCGCGTTGATCCTCTCCGTCCTCTCCACACGAGGCCGGTAATCATGTTTACAATTCTAAATTGGTTCGCCCTTCTTATTGCGTTGGTCACATCCGTCGGTCTTCTGCTTCACCGGGACTGGCGCTGGGGTATTGGTTTGCTGGCAATTCAATATTTGAGCATTTTCTGGCTGGTCCAAACCCATTGGCCTGTCTCAATGGCCGCCTCCAAACTGGTCACTGGCTGGATGGCCTGCGCAGTTCTCGGCATCGCACAACTTAACACAGATCCCGCGGAAGAGACTGAGGTATCCTGGCCTCAGGGGCGATTATTTCGCCTTTTTACCGCCGGGATACTCATAGCCGCCACCTTTGCACTATCCTTGCGCGCCTCCGGATGGTTGGGACTCGGCCTGCCGATCGCGTGGGGCAGCCTGCTCCTGATTGGAATGGGATTACTTCAACTCGGAATCAGCGCGCAGCCTTTCCGGGTGATCCTTGGCCTGTTGACGGTCCTGGCTGGATTCGAGATCCTATACGCCGCGGTGGAAAGTTCCACCCTCGTCGCTGCCTTGTTGTCCACCATCAATCTTGGTCTGGCATTAACCGGCGCCTACTTCCTGAATATGCCCCAGGAGGAAAATCAATGAGCGCACCGTTCTTATGGATTTTCCTTCCGCTCACTCTGGCAGGCTTCCTCATGCTGCTGCGCAACCAGAAAGTGATTGCCCTGATTGCCTGTATTTTCACCCTTATCCTTACTCTGGCTGCCTGGTTGCTCCCGCTTGACACTGCCATAACAATCGGGAACATGTCCTTCAAACTTTCATCTTCGTTCGAAATTCTGGGACGGCATCTCATTCTAGGCTCCGCCGACCGGTCTTTGCTAGCCCTGATTTACGGCTCAGCAATCGTCTGGTTTGCCGTCGCTCCCGCAGTAAAGACAGCCCGCCGCCTAACTTCTCTGGGATTGGCAATCACCGCCCTGTTGGTAGCCGCGCTGGCAGTCGAACCGTTCCTTTACGCTGCTCTGCTAATCGAAACGGCTGTACTTCTTTCCATTCCTCTGCTTTCGGCGCCAGGGCAAAGACCCGGCAATGGGTTGATCCGCTTTTTGATTTTCCAGACTCTCGCCATGCCGTTCATTCTTTTTTCCGGCTGGTTGTTGGCCGGGATCGAGGCCAACCCCTGTGACTTTGGATTAGTACAACAAGCGGCCATCCTGATCGGTCTGGGTTTTTCCTTCCTGCTGGCAGTTTTCCCTTTCTATAGTTGGATCCCCTTGTTGACGGAGGAATCGTCGCCCTACACAGTCGGCTTTATTCTGTGGATGTTCCCCACAGTTACCATATTCTTCGGGTTGGGATTTTTGGATCACTACACCTGGCTGCGCGATGCGCCCGCCCTGGGGACCGTTTTAACTACTGTTGGTGTACTCATGGTTGTTAGCGGCGGTCTCCTAGCCGCCTTTCAACGGCACCTGGGACGCATCATGGGGTATGCTGTCATCATGG
>Ga0209746_1000575_pt1 | contig 18681 bp, 14 predicted proteins | sample BarGraNGADG00211_3_FD_184496 | JGI IMG/M metagenome (GOLD analysis project Ga0209746, IMG submission 184496) | Arctic peat soil microbial communities from Barrow, Alaska - Barrow Graham LP Ref core NGADG0011-211 (SPAdes) (version 2) | ecosystem: Environmental > Terrestrial > Soil > Wetlands >... | reverse complement strand
TAAACTTGAACAAAACTACAGATCGACTCAGACAATTGTAAATGCAGCAAATACTATTATTGCAAATAATGAAGGTCAGATCCAGAAAAATGTTTACTCGATGAATGAGGCCGGGGAAAAGATACAGGTAATGCAGGCGATGACCGATTCTGAGGAGGGATTTAATGTTTCATCTGATATTTTCAATAAAAAGCTTTCCCTTCAGCTGAACTGGTCTGATTTTGCAATATTATACAGAACAAATGCGCAGTCAAGGATCTTTGAGGAGACTCTGCGCCGTAAAAATATACCTTATAAAATTTACGGCGGTTTATCGTTTTACGAGAGGAAAGAGATAAAAGATATTCTGGCTTACTTCAGGATGGTTATAAATCCTGAAGATGAGGAAGCTCTTAAAAGATCAATTAACTATCCTAAACGAGGAATAGGCGATACTACAATTCAGAAGATATTTGAATTGGCTGCAACTTTTAATATTACACCCTGGAGTATTCTCCCGAATGCAGGAAAATATCCGGAACATTTTAACTCAGGGACAGTCAAAAAACTATCAATGTATGTTAATGTAATCAATAATCTTCGTCTGAATTCGAACTCAGTGGATGCCTTTGTAAAAGCCCGGGAGATTGCACTCGGTTCAGGAATAATGAGAGAACTTCAGGAAGGGAAATCCACTGAAGAGATCAGCCGTTATGAAAACCTTGAAGAATTATTGAATGCAATAAAAGTTTTTACAGAAGCAGCCGAGACTAATGGTGAACCTTCAATACTAGAGGCTTACATGGCCAATGTTGCTTTGCTTACAAATCAGGATACTGAAAATGAAGAGGACAGGAATAAGGTTACCCTCATGACAATGCATTCAGCCAAAGGATTGGAATTCAAACATGTATACATCGTAGGGATGGAAGATACTTTGTTTCCTTCTCCTATGTCATCGGGTAGTGCGCGCGAGCTTGAAGAAGAGAGACGACTTTTCTATGTTGCAGTTACACGTGCAGAAAAACAAGTAACACTCAGCTATGCTCTTAATCGCTATAAATGGGGTAATCTTGAGAGATGTAGTCCAAGCAGATTCCTTCGGGAGATTGATCAGAAGTTTCTTTGCTATCCCCAAACCGGAGGAAAACCTTTTAAGAATAATAATCAACAGGCGGTCAAACCTGCATCGCTTCGGGAGGAACCCCATTCTTATGCAAAGAATGACAGGTTTAAAAAGATCACGAAAGCAGACATTTCACCTAATGTTCCTTTTATTGGTAGCGATTCCTCCCTGTTTACAGAAGGTGATACTGTTGAGCATGAGAGATTTGGCAAAGGAATAATAATTTCTATCGAGGGACAACCACCAAATACTACTGCCACTGTGGAGTTCGAAAAAGAGGGAAGTAAAAAGTTGCTATTAAGATTTGCGAAGTTGAAAAAACTATAAAGAGATTCAAAAGAAGTTTAAGTCTTCCGGTAATTGAAGATAATCTATAACATAATCAGGAAAATTGCAGGTACACAATCAACCGACCGTAAAATTCAAGAGAAAAACTATCTCCAAGTGATTCATTTAATGTAGCAAACCACCAGTTTTTAATTTTTGTCCTGGTTAGCGGATATCGTAATCCATGTGATGTGACTTCTGTTTCAGGATCAATGGAAAAAATCGAAACCTGCTGACCCGGGAAGGATGATATCTGAGAACTTTCCAAAAAAGATTGCAGGATTCCGGTATCAGTTACCATAATTACATTCAAATATTTTATATACTCAGCAAGCAACGAGATATTACCTATTGTATGATCCTCGCGTTTACCGGTTGCTCCAACTATAACAATGTCCTTATAGCCCATCTTACAGCACCACGAGACAGCCTTCGTTAAATCATTAGTCTCCTGACTCTCATCAAGGATAATACGATCTGAAAACCTGTTTGCCAAATCATCATTCAGGGAATCCAGATCTCCAACAATAGCTTCAGGGAGCATTCCTGCAAGAATCAGATTTTGTGCACTTCCATCGCAACAGATTATACGCTTTGCATTCTTCAGATAACCAAGGGGGATCTGATGCTGGGGAAAGGTACCATCAGCAACTATAACAGTGTAAGATTCAGGTAAAATATCATTCATTTTTGCTAGTAGTTAAATCCATCTTTATTGTTTTTCCCCAGGCAGCGAGACCCACAAACGACATTAACCCATAAACAACATACAATATAACTGTTGGATAGAGTCCACGTGTCATAAAAAGAACAGCCGATACGAAATTTACAACAATCCATAAGTACCAGTGTTCATAAATCTTCCGTGCCAGCATCCATGTAGCAATTATTGACAAAGATGTAATAAATGAATCCCTGACGGGAACAGGTGAATCAGTAAGCCTCGTAAGAAATAGCCACATTGCTATGAAAAGCAGAACAAATACAATAGCGAGTACCATACCTGTCCTTGGTTTTAATCTCGTCACTTCCAATTCTTCTTTCTCCCCGTCTCCCTTCTGCCCTGTGCCCTGAGCCCTGCGCCCTGTGTCCTCTGCCCTGTGCCCTGCGCCCTGTGCCCTGCGCCCTATGCCTTTGGCCCACCAGTACCAACCAAGGCAACTTATAACAAGATAATAGACTTGCAGGCTCATATCAGCATAAATTTTGCTTGTGAAGAATACCCAGATGTAAACAGCTGAAGTGATGATCCCGACAAGCCATAACCAAATAGTTTGCCTGATCTCCAGAAATACAAAAATTATGCCGGTAACCGCTCCGAATACTTCTATGTAATTATTTGACAACCAGTGAGTTATTATCATTATAATTAATTGATTATCAGAATTTTATACCAAGCTTAAACATATAATTTATTCCAGCCTGCGGAAAATATCCATCCATTATATGCTGGGATCCTCCTTCATTATATTTATATACCCATGCATTAGTTTCGTATTTCTTATCAAATAAATTATTTAATACAAACTGGCATGTAAGTTCTTTAAATACCTTATTTTCAATCGCATACATGAATATTAGATTTTGAACCATATATGCATTTAACATTCTTTCCTCGTTTTGTGTGTTATCAATGTATTGTTTACCGACATATTTGTTATTCAAACTCAAATGAAAATTCTTAAAAGGGTAATAATCTAAAACTGAAGCTGCAATTATCGATGGAGAGAAAGAGATTGTTTTGTTTTTTAGCGTTTCTTTATCCTGAACTGATGTATCCCAATTATCTGTATAGTCTGTAAAAACAGGAATAATATTCCTGCTGATAGTTACGTTCCCGTACCAGTTTAAATTTTTAAGTATCCGGATCCCGGTTTCAATCTCAACCCCTTGCCTGTAACTTTTTGACACATTTGTTAATATCGTGGCACCCACATTATTTATTTCACCGGTTAAAATCAACTGGTCGAGATAATTCATATAGTATAAGTTCCCTCTTAACATAAATCCTGAAGAGTGAAATTGGTAACCAGCTTCCCAATCAAATAATTTTTCTGGTACTGGTGTTTTCCCCGGGTCCGCATCGGTGAAATTACCACGATCGGGTTCTCTCCGGGAAATTCCAAATGAAGCATAGACTTTTTGTTTCTCGCCAAAATTGTACACGAGCCCGCCTTTGGGATTAAAAAAGTTATATTTATGATTCTGTGTTACGTCTTTAAGATTTTCGTCAAAGCCGGCAATTGAATAATTGATATTCCGGAACTGAAAATCAGCATATAAGTTTAATCTGTCTGTTAATGAATAGTTGATCTTTAAAAATGTATTTAAATCTTTTTTATCACCTGTTCCCTGGTACCATCGATATTTATCACTATTAAAAGTAATTATTTTAGCCCATATTATATCACCGAAATGATTTCCTGTATATTGATTCCATCCGCCTCCAAATACAGTGGTAATCTTATTCTTGGTGTAATTTAATGAGTAAGTAAAACCATAAAAATCATTTTTCAACCATTTTTGCGTTTTAAAATCAGAATTGGTAATCGTATCAGTATTATAAATTGCATTGGGTAAGTTAAATGAACTGAAATTTGAGTTTTGTATAAGGTTTTCGTAGTATCCTTTGCCTCTGGTATAATGCAATGCAACATTTGCATGCAGATTAGTGTTTATTGCTTTTGAATAATGAAGCTGGTAATTATCCTGCCAGTAGTTATCTGTTTCATTATTATAATTATACGGGTTGAATGTCCGATGTGTTTTTAATGAATCTTTTGGAACTCCTAACCACGCCTGATAAGTGTGTTCCACTCCCGAGAAAATCATTAGTTTTAAAATACTGGTTTCCCCATACAGAGTTCCTGAGATATAAAATGATTTTAAATCACTGAAAGCTCTGTCGATATATCCGTCAGACCATATTTTTGATACCCGTGCATCAATTGCAAACTTTTTATTAATTAACCCTGTACCAAAATTCAGAGTGTTTTTTGAAGTGTTGAATGAGCCGTAAGATGAATTGTACTCCGCGTATGGTTCCCGATTAAGATTTGTAGTCTGAAAATTAATTGTGGCGCCGAAAGCCCCAGCTCCGTTTGTTGAAGTCCCGACACCGCGTTGAATCTGAATATTATCGGCAGAGGATGCCAGATCTGGCAGATCAACCCACCAGACACCATGTGATTCTGCATCGTTAACCGGTACTCCGTCAATTGTTACATTAATCCGTTTTACATCAGTACCCCTTATATTTATGTTTGTATAGCCCACACCGGTTCCTGCATCTGACGATACGACTAATGAAGGAGTGTAATTTAACAGGTAAGGCAAATCCTGGGCAAAATTATTCTTTGATATATCCTCCCGTGTAACAGTTGAATACGCCAATGGTGTGTGCTCTCCTGCCCTCGTTGCATTTACAAAAACCTCCTCTGTCATAAATGACTTTGCCAAAAGTGTAATATTCAGAATAGTATCACCTTTTAGTCTGACTTCCTTTGTCGTTGACTCATATCCGAGAAAAGAGAATTGGAGAATATAAAACCCATCTTTCAGAACAGGAAGGGAATAGTTCCCTTCTGAATTCGTATACACTCCTAGTAAGGTGCTTTCAATGGTAATTCCAGCGCCCGGTAAAGGAGATCCGGCAATATCGGTCACTTTCCCCTTTATTACTGAGTTATTATCCTGGAAAACAATTGCTTGTGATGCCGTATAGAAAGCGATAAACATTAAAAAACAAATCAGTCTCCTCATAGTTCTATCAATTAAAATATTTTTAATATCAAGAAAATGAGGTTGTTATGTATGGCTGATTTTTTTGGATACTCTCTTTTCCCTCCGCCGGCATTATCCGGATCAGGTTTAAGGGTATGATCTCAGCCCGTAATTATAAGGCACCCCATTCGTTGATACTGCAAAGATAATATCTTTTAACTTATTTATCAATTATTTGTTAAATTAGCATTCAAATCCAAAAGATGAAATGAAAAATCTAACAGATAAACTTAATTACAAAGGACAGAAAAGGATTTCAATCATAAATGCAGAGGAGACATTCATAAATTCAATTTCTACGGAACTTAAAGATGTTACAATTGACCAGAAAATAGATCCCCGTTACCCATACGAATTCATAATAATATTTGTCAAAAGTGTATCAGAGGTTGAGCAGCTTGCTCCAATGCCTATTCATAACCTGATGGCTGATGGAGTCTTATGGTTCTGCTTTCCGAAAAAAACTTCAAAAAAATACAGTTCCGACATCGACCGCGACCATGGATGGAAAGTACTTAATGATTCAGGTCTTCATAGTATCCGGATAGTTGCAATCGATAAAGACTGGTCCGCTTTAAGATTCAGGAATAAAAAATATATCAAGTCATCTTCCGGGAGATTTTCGAAATAAATTGTTTATTTAACAAAAGGAATTACTTAACTTAATCTGGAATAAAATGAAAACTTTCATTTCTCAAAGGAACTTACTGATCATGATTTTTCTATCACTAATTATCCTTCTTACAGGATGTGCTAATAATGAGGCTGTTAAACTATGCCTGACAGGACACACTTATGGCTTTTTGGGAGGTTTATGGCATGGATTTATAGCTCCTTTCGATTTTATAGGGATGCTGTTTAATGATAAGATAACAATGTATGCTCAGAATAATAATGGCGGCCTATATGCCCTTGGGTTTCTTCTGGGCAGTGGTGGCTGGGGTTTCTTTGGAAGCAAAGGAGCAAATAAGGTCAGGAGCGGCCGGGTTCATATTCAATCACAGAAATTCGATAATGCTGAAATAGTTAATTAAATAATTGCCCGATGAAAAATCTTTCTGCTTTTCTCATTTTATTACTTTTATCAATGAGTGTCTATTCTCAGAAGAAGGAACTTATTTATCTCTGGCCCGGTAAAGTACCGGGAGAACTAAAAGAAAAGCTTCCTCCCTCTATTGATACCTCTAAAAGTGGGAATGTATTCAGGTATTCTGAAGTGACAAATCCTGGAATTGAAGTTTATCTGCCCAATCTCGTTGCTAAAAATGGATCAGCTGTAATCGTTTGTCCGGGAGGAGGATACAATATACTTGCTTATGATCTGGAGGGAACCGAGATAGCACGTTGGCTCAACAAACTGGGATTTACAGCGTTTGTGCTTCAATACAGGATACCTGATAAAAAAGAAGGTGCTCTGCAGGATGTTCAGCGTGCAATGAGAATTGTTAGAGAGAACTCTAAAAAATGGAATATTGATCCTGAGAAGATCGGGGTAATGGGCTTCTCTGCAGGAGGCAGTCTCAGCGCAAGGGCAAGCACACTTTTTAATAAAAAAACCTACCATCCTGTCGATAAAGCAGATAGTCTATCCTGCAGACCCTCCTTCACAATGCTGATTTACCCTGCCTACCTTGACCAGGGTGCGAACCTCTCTCTTACTCCTGAATTGGAGTTAAGCAAAGAAGTACCACCTGTGTTTATCTTCCAGACTGCAGACGACCCTTATGGAAATAGCGCTCTCGTAATGGCAGGGGCTCTCAGAAATGCAAAACTTCCTTTTGAATTGCATATGTTAGCCACCGGAGGACACGGGTACGGACTGAGACCGGGAAAGGCTGCCGCAGAGACATGGCCTTTACTCGCAGAAAAATGGCTCAGACTCAAGGCGCTGATTAATTGAATTAATAACGAATTATTGATATCCTATGGAAAAACATTATAAATCCATCGAGGCAATACTGCCACCTCCTTCCTTTCATATGGTAGGCGATGGCTTCAGAGTACATAATTTTTTCCCGTCACAACCCAAAATAGGACAGACAGGAATGAATCCCTTCTTCCTTCTCGATTACGGTTCAAAATGGCTGGTTCCTCCTTCAGACACTCCGAAAGGTGTCGGAGTTCATCCACACAGGGGGTTTGAAACGGTAACTATTGCTTATCACGGAAAAGTCGCTCATCATGACAGTGCTGGTAACAGCGGTGTCATAAGCGAGGGAGATGTACAATGGATGACTGCCGGAGCAGGGGTACTGCATAAAGAGTTTCATGAAGTAGAGTTTAGCAGGAAAGGTGGAATCTTTCAGATGGTTCAGATATGGGTAAACCTGCCTGCAAAAAATAAGATGTCACCTGCAAAATATCAGGCAATCGGGAATAAAGACATGACGAAAGTTCTGTTGGATGACGGGAAAAGCATTGTCGAACTTATTGCGGGGGAATATAATGGAATGAAAGGACCGGCATCTACCTTCTCACCCGTAAACTTATTTAATGCAAAACTTATCAAGGGTGCCAAAGCCCGTTTCAGTTTTAATAAGAATTATAATACAGGTATGCTCGTGATTGAAGGTGAGGTCAGAATCAATAACTCAAAAACTGGCCCTGAAAATCATTTTATTCTATTCGGACATGACGGAGAGGACATTATAATAGAAGCGATTGAAAAGAGTGTGATACTAGTACTCAGCGGGGAACCAATTCATGAGCCAATCGCATCTTATGGACCTTTTGTAATGAATACAGAAGCAGAAATAAAACAGGCATATGAAGATTATAATAATGGTAAATTTGGTTATCTTGAGGATTGATAATAAATAACTCATATCTCTATGGCACAATTCATTAACGCACCGTCAATAATAAAAGCTGCCGGTACCAAGGGAAAAATCATCAAAGAATTTTTCGGTCACGTTAACAGCAAAACAACTGAAGTAAGTATTGCCCAAATGAAAAGCCCTGAGGGTTGGGTGGAACCCGGTCAACGTCCTAAATTCAATGAATATACCGTTGTACTGAAAGGAAAACTCAGGATTACCACCAGGAACGAAGAATACGAGATCTCAGAAGGTCAGGGAATTATGACAGCTAAAGACGAATGGGTAAGATATAGCACTCCTTTTGAAGGAGGAGCAGAGTATATTGCCGTCTGTCTGCCTGCATTTTCGCCGGAAATAGTCCTGAGGGATCCCCTTACCTGACACAAGTCATCGTTTGCTCTCTTTGATTATCAGTACATTTGAGAAAAACTCAAATGGAATCAAAATTTATATGTCCTTCATGTATGGTGACGATGAGACTGGTCAAGAGTGAAGATCTTAACCATCACGGGACACTTTTTGCCGGTCGTACGGCTGAATGGTTTGTCGAATCAGGCTTTATCGCAGCAGCATCAATACTGAACCCACAGAACATTGTTTGCCTCAAGATACATGGGATGTTTTTCACAAAACCTGCCAGATCGGGTGATGTTCTGAAGTTTTCGTCCAAAGTTGTTTTTACAGGTAATTCAAGCCTTACATCTTATGTTCATGTCGAGAAGAATGGAGATGATAAACCGCTGGTAGATGGTTTTGTTACATTTATTCACGTTGATGAAAAGACCAGACCCTCTCCTCACTTCCTTAATATCAATCCTGTAACGGATGAAGACAGAGTTCTTTATGAAACTGCTAAAAACCTGCGTTCAAAATAGTGTTGCGGAATAATCGCTGAAGCTGTTTATGAACCAGACGAATTCAGGATTTATTCCCTTTCTTTCTGGCCTTGATTATGAGGTAAACAACAAATATCACACCTATTCCAAGAAGAATATGCCCTATATACGGGAATATCTGTTCCCTTACAGCATATAAATAATAACCTATAAAAGCCAGTATAACATTCCAGATTCCGGCACCAATAAAAGTGTAAAGCATAAAATCGCGGAGACTCATTTTGGCTAAACCTGCAGGTATTGAGATAAGGTGACGGACGCCAGGGACCAAACGACCAATAAATGTGGATGTTTTTCCATTCCTTATAAAATATTCTTCCGCGTGCATAACTCTTTCTTCTGATAATAGAAATATCTTCCCCAGTTTAGAACCTGCAAATTTGTACACTATTGGACGTCCCAGGTAATATGCAAGAGTATAATTAATCAATGAACCGGTAAGAGCCCCTGTTGTGCCGGCAAGAACTACAATAAAAACATTCAGGTCACCCTGTCCTGCCTTGTAAGCTGCAAAAGGAATGACAATCTCTGAAGGCAAGGGGAGAAAAGTGCTTTCAATTGCCATAAGAAGAGCAATAGTAAAATAATTCAGATTGGCTATATACCAATCGAAAAGGGTCTGAAAAAACTCCATATCTTATTTTTTATAATTCAGTATAAATACATTCACCGAAATCGGATCAACAGCAATATTAATCTTTTTACCTGTTATTGCCAATGTTTTTGTTACAGGATAGATATTACTGTGCTCCGAACATATTACCTGCCAGACTTACATTTTGTACAAATGTTTGAGTGCTTAGCCACTGTTTTATGGCCAGAGTTATTTCAATTTAGTTGGTTTAAGATCAAAGAATTTATATTCAGCAACCTTCCCAACTTTAATAAATCGACGGGAAATAACAGGGTTTTCACTTCCGTCTGCTTTAAACTCTGCCAAAAGCAAATAACCACCGGTTTTTTTCGGTAATGATATTTCAACCTGAAAAGATGAACGATCGAAAGCAGAGAGAGTGACAGGGATTATTTTTTTCGTAATAGTTTTCCCATCACTGTTGAGAATTCTCAGGGTTACTGCACCTTCAACATTCCGCGATAAATCGTTGATTTTATTCAGTTTAAGGGATAAGTGTTCTCCTGGGTTATGAGGAGTTGCCTGTTTAACATACCTTTCATCAGTGAGGTTAACAAAGACCGCTGTCGGGGCGAAGGCATCTGCAAACCAGTCCAAAGTCATTGAAGGATTCAGGTCTTTTATATTGCCTGTAAACCAGTCGCCTGTATAGCCAAAGTTATTGGTAAGATAACAGAAAGCCAATACTCCGGCCAGATCGGGTTCACTTCGGAGCCATTCGGTTTCGAGCTGCAAATCATATGCCTGAAATTCCTGGTTTTGCAATGGAGTGGAATTGGGACCGAGATAATAATTATAAACATCAAGTGTAAGTTTACTTGGAAGGCCGTTCCGCCAAAGCCATACCCATCCGTATTCATTTGCAAGCTGAGGGATGCCTGCATTCTGAATCATTTTGAGCGCCTGTGGTTTATATTCGAGATTGCCAAGTGGGTATGATGTTTTATCCGATCCTTTCTCATTACTGATTATCCTGCCTTCATAAGGGTGAGGTTCATCCATTTCATCAGATTTCATCAGTCCCTCCCTCATGTATCCTGCATCCCATATACGCGTAGGATCAAGTTTCTTCAATTCAGGAATAAGAGTATTTCCTATAAACATATCTGTATTCTCATTTATGGCATCCCAGATTGCTATACTTGGATGATTTCCATCGGTCCATATCCAATCGGTATATTCTTTTCTGATCTGATCGTCCCATCCATGATTCTGCCAGTAGAGCCATTCATTCTGTAATAACAAACCATTTTCATCAGCAATATCATACCAGAAATCTGGCACTATGCCTACACAAATGCGCATTGAATTCCAGTTGAGTTGTTTTGGATAACTTACGAGAAGTTTCTTCACCCATTCTTTATCCCAAACCAGGTTTCCGCAATCAGGATCTTCGAAAAAACGCTGAAGTGTAATATTTGTGCCCCGAAGTAAATATTTGTCCCCATTCAGGTAGAAAAATTTTCCTTTAGTTGTAAAATCACGCATACCAAACTGATGGATCACTTCATCGGATATCCCTTTTTCAAATTTGAGTCTTGTTGTGGCAATATATTGAAATGGTTTCTCAGGCGTCCATGGTGTAAAATCTGAAAAAGGAATTTCAAGTGTCATTTCGCTCAGATTATCTCTTTTTGCAGAGAATCTTCCATGTGCGGTTGCTACAGCTTTGCCTGAGATCTTTTCAGTTATCACGACCTCAATATTCACTGAATCAATCATTGGATCCCCATAAAAGATCTGTGCCGGAATCAGGCTTCTGACCTGGGCTTTTATTGTAAGTTTATTATTTACTACTGAAGGAAGAACAAGCAGTCTGTTAATACGGAAATCCCCTGTGAATGAGAGAAATACATCATCCCAAATCCCGGGGAGATAGTGTTCTTTCTCCTTATCCGTTCCACCTGCAGCCTCTGAAGGTAACCAGACTCTTTCCCCTACTCTGATCAGGATCTCATTGTCTGAACCAAATTTAATCGCCTGATTGATGGGAAATTCAACAGGGGTATAACATGCCATTGAAGTGCCCAGATCCATGCCATTAATATATACCTGAGTTACATACTGACTCTTCTTTATCGTAATCATCCCCTTTTTGTTCTCAAGCGATTTCGGGATAAAAACATTCTTCCTGTACCAACTGTAACGTGGTGTATAGTCGAGGTTATATAGATTGAATTGTTCTTTTGCTTCCGGTTTGTCAGGACGTTTAAAGAATCTATCATATTCAACAATTTTTGGGACGGCAAGATGTATTAATCCGGGTACCGGAATTGTTCTGGTAAACTTTTGAGGAGGAAAAGCATCTGTCGTCTGATCAAATTCCCATATACCGTTCAGGCTGATAATAGTACGTGGTTGTTGTGCGTGAACTAAAAGGGAACTCAATATCAACGCAAGTATAAGAGTGACTGAATATTTCATAATCGCTGCTTTATTATTTTAAGCATATCTCGTAAAGATCTCCGGAATATAACCCCAGGAGTTCTACTATAAATCCTTTTTCATTCAACTCGTTCCCGGTTAAAGAGGTTACAACTTTTCCATCGATTTCTTTCACCTCGTATGTTTTCTCAGGATCAAGGTATTTGACTGTTACGATTCGTTTGGTTTCGACTGATCCATGTCGAAAGATTCCAATGATGCCACCGCTTTTTGTTTCTGTATTGATTCGCTGGAATCCATCCCACATTCCTTCCATAGGTTCGCCGAATCCCGGGAGATCCTGGCGAAAATTCATAATGCTATAATTATGTTCCATCTTTTGCAACCAATCGGCATAACCCCGGTATTTTTTCAAATCTGTCTCAGAAAGTTTCCTGGGATCACCTAACATGATTGGCAGAGCTCCCGCAATTGATTTGATATGTGTCTCCCAATCCTTATCCTGCATCTGCGGATTTCCGATTACTAATGATGTTGCCGGTATAGCAGGTGAACGCCACCATGCCATATTACGGATCCTGATATCGGTCTTCTCACCGGCTGCCCCTTCGAAATTGGAGAGCCAGTCGCCTTCCGCATGTTTCAACAGTGCATAATCAATTAATTGGGTCCCTCCCATCGTTTCAAAAGTACAATCAATAAAGAGATCCGGTTTCGCAGCATGGAGTTCATCGAAGAGCTGCCACAGGCGTTCATAATTAGTATATAGCGATTCATTATGATCTTTGTGACCAGGGTGTTTAGTTGAATAACATCCCGATTGCGTGTGATCGTAGGTGTAAGCGCTTGTGACAACTGCAAAATCAAGCTTGAAATATTCCAGGCCATAGTCTAGTGAAAGTTTAAGTAAGATCCCTTTGATATAATCATACCATCCTGTGCCGAAACAGGCGGTGTATTTTTCTTTGTCATAGGGCGCATGCAATGATGTAGGTGTACCGCTCTTGTCTAGCACAAACCATTCAGGATGAGCCTTGTATACTTTGCTTTCAGGACTGGCACTGCCAATGCTGACCCAAAGACCTGGTTTCATTCCCAGTGATTTGATATAATCAAAAACAGGTTTCAGCCCGCCTGGAAATTTCTTATAATCGATTCCCCAGTCGCCGTAGCTGTCCTGCCAGCCATCGTCGATTACAAACTCCTTCATACCTGCATCTGCAGCCGCTTTGGCTAATTCCATTACAAGTTTCTCATTTATGTTTTTATAGAATGGTTCCCATGTATTATATACGAATGTTGGTTTCTCTTTAAGTTCTGAAAGCCTGATTCCCATATATTTCCGTACAAAATCGGGAACAGAAGTATTAAGGATCTCATCCGGAGTTTTTTGATGATTATATACCATTGTAAATACCTGAGGAGTTTCAAACGACTCGCCTTTTTCAATCCATTTACGGAAGGGAAAAGGAGAATTTTTATGGGTCAGACCTACACAGATATCCTGTGTCTCATAGAATACAGACGTATGCTTCATTACACCTGTCGCTTCATTGCCAAGAACAATCCCATTCTCCATGTTCATATCATGGACAATGATCAGCGCATCTTGTTTACCGCCGTCATAAGGACCAATATACCGTCTCCTTCCATAATCATGATAAATCCAGCTATAGGTAACCGGGTAATAACCCGGAACTTCAAGCTTCTCAACATCAACTGATTCAAGTTTGAATATTTTGTCAGTTAAATTTTTAACAACCAGGCTTTTGCGGATGGCAGGGGAATTAGGATACATTAAAAACTTCAATGTCAGTTCTATTTTCTTATCCTGGCTGATTAGTTTTACTGCAGCGCCACTGCCTTCATTATTATCTGTGATCACCTGTATATTTACCAATTCCCAATGTCCTCTTCCGGAATAGATCACATCGTTAACCTCAAACTGAAAATCGGTACAGGTATCAGAAATAGAATTATAATTTTCATTTAATGGTTTATAAGATACTGTGAGGAATCTGCCTCCTTCAGATGGCAGTTTAATGATCCTCCTTACAACCCCGTTGCAGAGGATAAGCTCGGTTTTGGTCCATTTTGCAAAGGGATTAATTACACCATATAGTTCTGTCACAGTCAGAATCAGAAGAGATAAAATAAAGATTTTCTTCATACAACATGATTTTAATACCCCCCTGCACAGGTTTATTTATTCAGGTCTTATAACAGTCAAATTTGTCCTTACTAAGATATTTATTTAAAATGATTCTCTCCTACCTTTAATAATTTAAGTTAATAGTTTATTTAACCCTGCTAGTCTTTCTCCGACTCTTGTAACATCGCTCTCACAGGCTCTGAAATAGCCATATATAATTACGAGGTTTCATTTTGAATTGTTACTTTTGTTTATATTAAAACAATATCTGAACATTTATATATTCTTGTATGGAAAACCTGGAGACGACCTATTTAGGGTTAAAACTCAGGAATCCGCTAATAGCCGGAAGTTGCGGACTTACAAATTCAATTACAAATATTAAGGAACTGGCAAAAAAAGGTGTCATTATCAGTATTGCGAAATTTCAGTGTTCCAAAAATGACCTTAACAGACCAACAATCCATTGTCACCAAACTCAATGCCGTTTCAGCAGAAACCAAAAGATTGGAAGGCATTTATCAGCAAAAACTCAATGATCTGGAGGAACTAAAAAAATCAATATTACAGCAGGCAAATCACGATGGCAATCACGATTTCACGACCACATTATTCGTGATGAAGAGGAATTGCATAGAATTCAACAGTATATTTTCAATAACCCGTCAACATGGGAAAAAGATTCGTTAAAATAGTAATTTAGCTGATATGAACGAAGCCGAAACCAGAGCGGAACTCATAGATCTGACACATCCGCTATAACGAAACATACCTTACGATTATATCGATCAGCCAGCCCGGATAGACACCTAATATTAATATGCTTATCCCGACTATTGCAAGGGTAATATTCCCCGAAAGAGAAAGTTCAGGCAGTTTGGTATCACTTGCTGTAGAGAAGAGCGTGGTAATAATTCTTAAGTAATAGTAAAGCCCTATCACACTATTGATTATCATAGATATTATGAGAACCATAAGTCCGGCCTTCATACCCTCAAAAATGACATAGAATTTAGCAATGAAACCTGCTGTCACGGGAATTCCGGCAAGCGACAATAATGAAAGGGTAAATACAATTGCTATCCATGGTCTTTTCCAGAAGAGTCCTTTAAAATCCTCTATTTTTTCAGCTTCATATTCATTAGTAGAAAGAAGTGTTATTACACCAAATGCCCCGATTGTTGTAAAAAAATATGATATGAGATAAAAAATTGAAGCCTGTATTCCTCTGTTACTGCCAGTCAGTAATATTATTATCAGATACCCCATATTTGCAATAGATGAATATCCCAATAACCTTTTTATATTTTTCTGTCTTATCGCGAGTATGTTTCCTACGAACATGGAAAGTATCGCGATACCTGAAATTGCAATAAATAAATAATGGTTATCGAATCCCCGGAGATTAAAGAAGAATCGTATAAGAATTGCCATCACTGCCCCTTTTGAAACAGTGGCTACAAATGCCGAAACAGGTGCCGGAGCTCCCTGGTAAACATCGGGTGTCCACATATGAAACGGAACCAATGCCAGCTTAAAACCTATTCCTACCATCATCATTCCAAAGCCAGAGATAACGAGCGATGATAATTGACCACCTGTACCAAGTGCTGCAACGATAGCCCCAAACTGCATTGTTCCAAATGCAGTGTATATCAGGGCCATACCAAATAATAAAAATGCAGAAGATACCGAAGCCAGTATCAGATATTTAATTCCGGCTTCAATGGAATTGCTTTTCGATCTTTGGAAGGCTATGAGTATGTATAATGAGATACTGAGTGTTTCAATGCCCAGAAAGAAGAGTACAAAATGATTTGCAACTGCCAGTAGTGCTGCTCCCAGTGTTGATGTGAAGAGGACTATATAATACTCTTCTCTAACTCCCTCAAGCTGTTTTATGTAATCATACGAAAGTAATGTCACCAGCAATGCCGAAATGATAATTATACCGAGAAAAAACAAGCTGTAGACATCAATAATAAACAATGGTTCAATCGTATGGGGAACCGAAGGAAGAATAAAGAATATCGAAGAAAATGCGGCCAATAATGACAAAACAGAAAAACCAAAAACAACTTTATAATTTCTTAATAAGGAAATTACAATCATAATCACGACAGGAGCTGTGGCTATTATGAGGAACGGTGTTAAACACAAAAAATCTTTTTCGGTCATAGGTCGACGGTTAGTACTTTTTCCCCGGGAGTTTTATTTTTGGTACCTGCCGGATTCTGATATGTTATCTCTTTTTGTTTAATAAGGGTCTTCAGCAATGCAGGTTTAGCTACATTAAGTACTGGCTGAGGAAACAGACCGAGCCAGAGAATCGAAATTACCAATAAAGCCGAGACTGCTTTTTCACGGAGTGTCAGATCATTCATCTTCCAGTCAGTATTTTTATTCCCGAGAAAGACCTTCTGAACAATCCTGAGAGAATATATTGTTGCAGCTATAAGTCCCAGACTTGCAAGACAGGACATCAGTATATTTGCTTTAAAAGCTCCGATCAGAATAAGAAGTTCCGCTATAAAATTTCCTAATCCGGGTAAACCCAATGATGCCATGGAAAAAACGAGCCCGATAGCACCCATAACAGGAGCTTTTTCCCATAGCCCTCCCATTTTATTAATATCCCTTGTATGAATACGTTCGTAAAGCTGACCAACTAATATAAATAGTGCACCGGTACTTATTCCGTGTGCAATCATCTGAATAACAACTCCCTGGTAAGCAATTTCATTAAATGAAAAAACACCTAGTATTACGAATCCCATGTGGCTGACACTTGTATAAGCAACGAGCCGTTTCAGGTCGGTTTGGGCAAAAGCAAGTTTGGCGCCATAAAGAATCCCAATTACTCCAAGCAACATTCCAATAGGAGCAAACGTTACTGATGCCGATGGAAATAATGGAACAATAAACCGGAGGAGTCCATACGCTCCTGTTTTTAAAAGTAATGCGGCAAGGATTAAGCTTCCCGCTGTGGGCGCTTCGGTATGAGCATCCGGCAACCAGTTATGTAAAGGCACCACAGGCAGTTTTACAAGAAATGCAGCCAGGAATCCAAGCATTATCAGAAATGCAGTTGAAGAGGGCATCTCTGTCCCAAGTAGTTGCAGATAATCAAATGTATATAACCCGGTTGAACGTCCGTGGACAAAATATAGAGTAATTATCGCGATAAACATGAGCAGTCCGCTTGCCTGTGTATAGAGAAAGAATTTATTCGAAGCAGCAGTCCTGTTTTCATGTCCCCAGATACCAATCAGGAAATACATCGGCACCAGCATCAGTTCCCAGAAGAAATAGAAAAGGAAGAGGTCCAGCGAAAGAAATACACCAGTTATCCCTGCTAAAATCAAAAGAAGATTGAAATGAAAGAATCCGACTTTTGATCCTATCTCTTTCCACGAAATTATAACAGAAATTATACCAAGGAAGAAAGTCAGAATGAGCATAACCAGACTCAGTCCGTCAAGTGCAAGGTGCAAACTTATACCGAACTGAGGAATCCATTCAAGTTTGATATCAATCAGCCAGTCTTTATCCGAAGGGGTTGATTGCAAAACATATAAAATAATAATAATCAAATCAATGGACAAAGCTACAAGTGAAATAATACGAGGCAGGACAGGGTTTCGTTTTCCTGTAATCCATGCAAGAAAGGCTCCTGCTAATAATATAACTATAAGATAAATAAGTATCATTTACTAAGCAGATAAGTTAATATTATCGTAATTCCAATAACGAATGACAACAAATACCATCTCATTTTTCCGTTTTGAGTAGTACTGAGCAACCGGTTGAATAAAAGAGCCAGCCGGGATAATCCAATGTTCCAAAGGTCAAAAAAATCGTCTTTATCGATAACTGAAAGCCAGACTATTGGTTTCACAAACAGATTATCATAAAGTTTGTCAAAGCCCCAACCTTTTTCAAAGAATTTGTTTATCCGGCTGTGGCTATAGGGTAAAGACAGAGCCGGTTTTTTAAAGAAAATTATATATGCGATATAGATTCCGGCCAGTGCTATTATAGCCGAAAGTGCCTGAAACAGTAATTCCCTGCCTTCTCCGTTTTTAGTGACAATTACAGGTAAAGTGTTGTCAACCAGATTTGAAAAAAGATGAATATTACCAATTGATGAGGGTAGTTCCACAAATCCTCCTACAAGAGATAAAACAGCAAGAATGATTAAAGGAACTGTCATTAGTTTTCCCGGAAGAAATGATGGTTGGGTTTTAGCCTCGCCATAGAAGGTTATAAATATCATTCTGAAGGAATAAAGTGCGGTTAGCAATGCTCCGATGATCCCTGCCAGCCATAATATTATACTTCCGGATTGTGATGAAAATGAATACCATAATATCTGGTCCTTACTGTAGAAGCCTGCAGTTATAAGCGGCAGTGCAGAAAGAGAGGCAGACCCTATCAAAAAGGTATAAAACACAACTGGCATTTTCTTTCTCAGGCCACCCATTTTGAAAATATCATGTTCTTCATCCAGAACCAATATTACAACACCTGCACCAAGAAATAGCAGGGCTTTGAAAAAAGCATGTATCATGAAATGAAAT
>Ga0209746_1000573_pt1 | contig 18698 bp, 20 predicted proteins | sample BarGraNGADG00211_3_FD_184496 | JGI IMG/M metagenome (GOLD analysis project Ga0209746, IMG submission 184496) | Arctic peat soil microbial communities from Barrow, Alaska - Barrow Graham LP Ref core NGADG0011-211 (SPAdes) (version 2) | ecosystem: Environmental > Terrestrial > Soil > Wetlands >... | reverse complement strand
CGGGGATTTTTGCCAATTCACGCAAGATGTCGTTGCGAGGAGCCCCGGAGGGGCGGCGACTGCGCAGCGTGCCCGTGGCAAGCAAGCCTTCTGCCGACGAGGAGCTTGCTTCGCCGCCTGCGGCGGCTTGCAATGACACAGTTATCTTGAATTTTTTTACGGCATCAATAATTTCATGGATGACTTCCTCGCCTTCGCCGATGACAAAGGCGTCGATGAAGGCGTGCATCGGCTCAGGGTTGAAACAGGCGTGTCCCCCGGCGATGACCAGCGGGTCCGATTCACTGCGCTCGGCGGAGCGGAGTGGAATCCCGGCCAGGTCAAGCAGGTTGAGGGTATTGGTATAGAGCGTTTCGTAAGGCAGGGAGAAGGCGAGGATATCAAAAGCCGCCAGCGGGTGTTTAGACTCGAGCGAGTAGAGCGGAATGTCCCCCGACCGCATCAGGTCTTCCATGTCCACCCAGGGGGCGTAGGCGCGTTCGGCCAGCGCGTCGGGACGCTGGTTGACCAGGTCGTAGAGGATCTGCAAGCCGAGGTTGGAGATGCCGATATCGTAGATATCGGGGAAGATGAAGGCGACTTTGGTCTCGACTTCATCCCAATCTTTGACAACGGCGTTCAGTTCGCCGCCGACGTAACGGCCCGGTTTCTGTACCTTTAAGAGAATCCGCTCGAGACGGGATTCGATTTGTTCTGGGGAAAGCATGGCCGGAATTATAACCGACGCCGAAGGCGGTCCGATTGCTTCTTGTATAGATTGGGGTCTTGCGAATTCCGGTGATAGAGGGAAAGGGATGGGGGTGCTGGGAGGGAGAAGCCCGCCCAACGCCCCCTATTTACCCAGCCTGAGGGGTTTTCCGGGTTAGAGTTCGTGCTGCGGCGGCTGGACGTTTTCCAGCCCCGGGAGTTTTTCTCTCAGGTTGGCCGGTTTGTGGATGAGCACCGGCAGGCACTGCGGACAGATGAACACGTCAGCCAGCCGGAAGCGCATCTGGAGCAGGGGGATTTCCTGTTCGGTTTTATTACAATTCAGGCAGGTGTTCATTTTCTCTCCTGTAGTGAATTAAAACGTTCCCTTATACATCCCGCCGTCCACGGTCAGCATCACGCCGGTGATGTAACTTGCGGCGGGCGAGACGAGGAAGACGGCCGCGTTGGCGAACTCCTCGGGCGTGCCCATGCGCCCCAGCGGGCTGTCGTTGGACTGTTTGGCGATCTCTGCCTCGAGCGTGGTGCCGTTCTGTTTAGCCCGGAAGGTCATCAGCTCTGCCACGCGCTCGGTTTCGGTCCAGCCGGGCAGGATGGAGTTGAAACGGATGCCGTCCCTGCCCAGTTCGAGCGCCAGGGACTTGGTCAACCCGACGGTGGCGGCGCGAATGGAGTTGGATAAAATCAGGTTTGGAATTGGTTGTTTGACCGAGTACGAGGTGACCGTCAGCACGCTGGCGGCTTTCGACTGGCGCAGGTGCGGCAGGGCGGCTTTGATCAGGCGCACGTGGCTCATCAGCGACAGGTCAATGGCCTTCTGCCAGGCGGCCTCGTCGAACGACTCGAACGTCCCGGAGGGGGGACCTCCGGCGTTGGTGATTAGAATATCCAGTCCGCCCAGCAGGCGGGTGGCCTCGTTTACCAGCCGTTCTGGCACAGCCGGGTCCGCCACGTCGCCGGCCAGACCGAGGGCCTTTACCCCGGTCTCGGAGGAGATCTTCGCGGCCGCGGCGGAAGCCCTGGCCTGGTCGCGACTGTTGACGGCGAGGCGACAGCCTTCTTTTGCCAGTGCGAGAGCTGTTGCGTAGCCCAGTCCGCGGCTGGAGCCGGTGACGAGGGCGCGTTTGCCTTTGAGTTGTAAGTCCATTGTAGCCTCCGTAATTTGCTGTTGAGATGTTGCAACGTTCAAATGTTAATTGACATTATGCCATAAATGGGCTAAACTGAGTAAAATTGAAACCGGGAGGGTTGCATGGATCTGGGGCAATGGCTGGTGATTGGCCTGTGCGTCCTCTTGCTGATTTGGTACATCGCCGGGGCGCTGATCAACTACCGGCGCGCCGCAGCCGCGCTGGCGTGGCTGAAGGCTGGATTGGACGAACTTGGTGGGTTGAGCGGCATGGGCTGGCTGACGGCGCTGCACTCGGCTGGCAGGCTGGCCATCCGCGAGGCGCGTCCGCCTTTCCGCACGGTGGAATTGCTTTTCGCCCTGGAAGCGCGCGAAAACCTGCCGGTGTGGGCATTCCGTCATTTGTTGGGGCGGCGGGACGAATTGTACGTGCGCGCTGAGTTGCGTTCCGCTCCAGACGCGGAACTGGAAGCGGCGCGGCGCCCGCGCCCGACGAATTCGGGCGAGCGGTTTGACATCACCCGCTCCGGCAAGAAAAGCGAAGCACTGTTGAGCCGGTTGAAGGAATTCCTGGGTAAATATCCGAATGCGGTCTTGAAGGTCTCGCTCCAGCGCAAATCGCCGCACGTGCTCATCCGGCTCAACCTGGACGATTTGCGCGCCGGCGAAGCGCGGGCGCTTTTCGCCGCCCTGCGGGTCTGGTTGGAGTAGCACCTTTTGCGGTTGATAATAAAAGCCCGACTCCTTTTGGAGCCGGGCTTTTATTCGTGCCAGTTCGCGGCCGACAATCAAGCGAACAGCAGGTTTGCCGTTCGTTCGAGCATCTCCACGCCGCGCACTTCGGTCTCGAAGAGCGGCAGGATGGCACGCACCTGGCCGTCGAATTCCTTCCAGATGGTTTCCATGTGCTCATCCTGCATGGCGACGCGGTTCTTGACGAAGTCGGGTGTGTCTTTCTTGACGCTGTTCTTGTCAATCAGCATGTTGACGATCACGCCGCCGACAGGGATGTTGAAGTCGCTGAACCAGCCAATGAAGCGGGTGATGACCGCGATCGGCAGCGCCTCGGGTAGGGTGATGAAGAAGAACGAGGTCAGGCTGTCGTCGGTGAGCAGGGTCTTGGCGCGGCTCATGCGTTCGCGCAAGTTGAGCAGGTAATCCATTAGTGGGTCTTTCTCCTGCTTTTTCTTACTGTAGGATAACAAATCCTTCAGACTCTTGGCCTCTTCACGACTCTGAACCATTTTGTTGACCCACATCGAATAGACGCTGGTCATGCCCAGCAAACGGCGGGCGTTGGCGGTCGGCGCGGTATCGAAGATGTAGGCCTCGTAATCATCGTCGAACATCAGGTCAATCATGTTCTCGAACATGGCCGATTCCTCGAAGGACGGGTTCATGGTGGCCGATTCGACAAACTCGTCCGCTTTGGTCTTGATGTCAGCGTATTTGAGGAACCACTCGATTTTTTCGCGGATTTCCTTTTTGGATTTCTCGATCGTATCGTGCGTATCAATCTCGTAGGCCGTCAGATTAGGAACGCCCTCGACAGGAGTTTGCTTACCGAAGACATTCTGTCCGAGCAGGCTGCTAAGCGAGTGGACCGGGTTGGTTGAGGCCAGCAGGGTCTTCCTGCCTTGTTGCGCGGCCCAAACACCCGCCGCGCCGGCCATCACGGTCTTACCCACACCGCCTTTCCCACCAAAAAAGAGGTACTTCAGCTTTGAATTTTTAGCCATGTATTGCTGCATAGATGTCTCAATCATCACTTACCTCCAAACATCACATTAGCCATGCGTTCAATCATGGGTAGGCCGGTGATGTCGCGCTCGAATTCAGGGATGCGCGCCAAGACTTCGCCCGAGAAGACCTGGTCAATTTCTTTCAGGTACTTCGTCTGCATCTCCATGCGGTTGCGCAGGTAGGCGGGGATGTTCTGCCCGGCCAGTTCCGGCGGGATGACGCGATTTACGATGTAGCCAGCCAACGGCACGTCAAACTTGGCGAACAGGCCGGCGGCCTTCTTCGTATCCAGGATGATCATCTCTTCCGGCGTGACGACAAAGAAAAAAGCAGTCTTTAGCTTGTCAGTCAGAATACTGGAGGATGTGTTGATACGATGCTTGATGAATTGCAGTTCTTTAAGGATTTGATCCTCTTCGCTTTCCTTATTGCGCTGCATGACCGACGCAACCTGCGAGTACTCTTCCATCTCAGTACGCAGTGCAGTGATCTTATCAATCCATTGGTCGTAGACCGAGGCCATGCTCAGGTAGTAGAGGGCGTGGCCCAACGGTACAAGGTCGTAGATGTAATAGTCGTAGTTGCCGCTGCCGACAATGTCCACCACTTCGTCGAAGATGGCGCTCTCTTCCATGGCCGGTTCAGCGGCCGCAGCCTGAATGTAGTTTTCGATCTCTTCCGGGATTTCCGTCATCCCGTACATATCGCGGATTTTCTGGCGGATTTCTTCCTGATATTCCGTAATACGGCGGTCGGCGTCAATTTCCTGGGCGAACAGGTTGGGCATGATCTCGACCGGCCCTTTGCCGAAGATGTCGCGTTTGAAGATGTCGGAAAGGCTGGCCTGCGGGTCCACAGAGAAAACGAGAACTTTGTAACCCTGCTTGGCGAGCCAGTAAGCGGTGGCTGCGCTAAATGTGGTCTTGCCCAAGCCGCCCTTGCCGCCTAACATGATGTATCTCCTATCAGGATTTTTATCAAAGACTTCACGCATAGACATGGGGTGCTCCTAGGCTAACGCATCTGTCAAGTCTTTTTCGCGCAACATGCGCCGCTTCCAGGTGCTGATCTGCGGCACCACGTAAGGCAGCAGGCGCAGGCTGTAATACGGCGGTAGGATGGGGATGCCGAGCAGGTCGCCCATCGTGATCAGGATGAACAAGTGCTCCATGCTGCCGCGCGTCTTGAGGGCGTAGCGGGCCATGTCGTGGCCGGCCATGCCATACAGGACGCTCTTCAATCCATCGAAAAATCCTGGTTTTTTCTCTTCGTCTGCCATACTAGACTCCTTTTCTGGTAATGTGGAATTCTACCCTGAGAAATTCAGGTTATCTACTGGTCACACAAGTCGGTCAAGTCCCGTTCGCGCGACATACTGCGCTTCCAGCCCATGAAGTTGGGCATGGCATAAGGCAGCAAGCGCAGGCTGTAATAGGGCGGCAGAACGGGGATGCCAAGAATATCACCAAAAACAATCAGGATGAATAAATGCTCGAGGTGCGAACGTTCCTTGTGAAGGTCACGCACCATCTCATAAACGGTCGCGCCATAGATCATCTGGCCGATGGCTGCGAAAAACTGGCGCAGGGATTGTTTCCAGCGGGAGAAACGGGCGCGCATTATGGTGTGAATTATACCTTCATCACCCATATGTTTACAGACCCTGGGATCGCAAAACTTGTTCCAGCAGGGTGGCATCCAACCCGGTCACTTTTTCGTGTCCCTTTACCACAAACGTTGGATAGCGGCGCACGCCGTGGCGGATGGACTTGAACATTCCCTGCAGCGAGCGCGGATCCCAGATGCGGATGAGGATTCTATCGCCATAGCGCGCCGCCAGGTTGAGGATCAGCGCGGAGAGGCGTTGAAAGTCCTCTCGCCACTCGGCAGGGTATTCCTCAAGACCGCGCTCATACGGGGCTTTGCCCAGGTTGGCGCGCGCCATCATGGCCTCACACGTGAGACAAATCCCCCAACCCTCCGGGAGGGGCGAAATGACTTCCACTTGAACTGGTTGCATGATTTGTCCCTGGCGTACAAGGATGTGCGACGCACCCTGCTGGGCGCGTCGCACATCTCATCCTCTGGAATAGAGGGGGGTTACGCCTTTGCCTGGGCGGCTGCCTTGGCAGCGGAGGCGCGGAATGCCTTGAGGGCATCCCAGGCCAGGAGCAGCGCAGCCAAGACCAGCACCAGCGATACAACGCCAATGACGATCTGCGCCGTGGCAAACTCGCCCACACTGGCGATCTTGTTCGCCACCGGATCGGCGATCTTGGGCAGGTTGAGGACGAAGGACTCATAGACCTTGTACAGCAGTGCCCCGATGGAGGTGACGAACATGAACAGGAAGGGCCAGAGCGTCCACTGGTACTTCTTGCCCTTCGACTTCAACCACAGGGTGGCCAGCAGCAGGGCCAGCGAGGCCATCAGTTGGTTGGCCGCGCCGAACACCACCCAGATTTGCAGGAAGGGCACCAGCCAGATCAGTGCCAGGGTGAGGAGCAGTGCGACGGTCGTGCCGACGTGGACGTTCTTCAAGATGGGCATCTTATCGCCCAGCGCCTCGGCAGAAGCGACGCGCATGAAGCGCACCACCAGGTACATGATGGTCAGGGCCATCAGGGTGAGGAAGACCGAGCCGTAGACCGTGCCCAGGGTCATAGGCAGGCCCCAGTGATTCATGAACGTCGCCAGGCCCACGGCGAACACCTTGGCCGCACCCGCGCCGCCGCCGGCATCCACGTATCCCTGGAGACCGCCGAAGGCCACGGTTGCGGTCAGGAAGGCTACGATGGCGAAGAACATTTCCAGGAACATGGCGCCACCGCCCACGTACAGGGCGTCGGTCTCTTTTTCGAGTTGGCGGGCCGTCCCCGACGAGGAGACCAGACTGTGCCAGCCTGAGATCGCGCCACAGGCGATGGTCACGAACAGAATCGGCCATAACGGTCCAAGTCCTTTGACGGTGAAGCCGGTGAACGCCTGGAAGTCACCCATGCCTGGCCGCCAGATCAGCAGACCGACCACGCCGCCCAGGATGCCCAGGGAGACGATCCAGAATGCGACGTAGTTGATTGGCTGCGCCCAGCGCCAGATGGGCAGCACCGCGCCAAAGTAGCAGATGACGACCACCAGCAGGCTGCCAATGAACTTGGCCTGGGTCACTGTCAGGAACAGGGTGGGGCTGACCGTCTTGCCATCCGCGGTGACGATGTAGCCATACAGGGCAGTGAAGAAATTCCTCACCGGCTCGAGCGTGCTCAGCCAGATGCCGACAAAGGAAAGCACCACAGTGATGACCGAGGTGAGGATGATATCCTGCTTCCATTTGTAGGTCATCTGGCCTGCCAGGATGCCAACCAGTATCACGATGATCACGCCCAGCGGCACGGCTACGTTGGTCAGCAGGTTATAACCGACCTGGATGCCAAAAGCGCCCATGAGCAGCCAGAGGTAGAAGTAGATAAAGGTAAGGAGGATCATCCGCGAACGCGGCGAGATCAGTTGGTAACTGAGCGCGCCGAAGGATTTTCCTTCCTCACGTACTCCCATCATGATGCTGGTGTAATCCTGCACCCAGCCGATGAAGAAAGTGCCGAAGATGATCCACAGCAGGGCGGGCAGCCAGCCCCATTGGACGGCGATGATCGGGCCAAGGATTGGCCCCAGGGCCGCAATGGATTTGAACTGATACCCGAACAGGACGTTACGATTGGCCGGCGTGAAATCCACACCATCCATGAACATCTTGGCGGGGGTGGTTTTTTTCTCATCGGGTTGAAGAACATTCTTATTGATCGTCTTGGCGTAAAAGCCATATCCCACTGCAATCGCCGCCAAGCCGATGACGAGCGCTAGAATTGAATTCATTGCTTCCTCCTTTGTTGAGTATTTGTTGAGTTTGCGAAATGTTTCAGCACTCATACGAACGCGGGATAACTGGAGTTACTTCGATAGGCACCTCCTTACTGTCTGTGATCCTTCGACTTTGCACGTGGTTTGGTCTTGCACCGGATCCACGCCTCTACAGACGTAGAATAAATTTGGAGATAATCCGTTGTATACTATGCCATTATCCAATCCATACCGATATGGAGGTTCTCGATGTCTTTACCTGTATTGTTTTTGGTTATTGGCTTTGCCTATGTTCTTGTCTGGGGCGGTCTGTCGCTTCTGCGGCGGGAGAGGCTTTCGCTGCGCTTCGCCTTGGAAGCAGTAGCGATCACGGTCGTTTTCAGCGGTCTGGCGGCCTGGACTGGTTTTCAACCGCATCCTGTCCTGGTTCTTCTTTTTATTTACCTGATCACGATGCGCGCTCGTTTATTGGTTGATTTGGCGAACTACTTTGCGCAACGAAAGCAATTTAAACGCGCTGATACTCTCTACAATATTGCAAAGCGTCTGTGGCCTGATCCAAGCGGCAGTTTAATTATACAACTGAATCAAGGAGTGTCTTTCTTGCAGCGCAGTGAGACCGATCAGGCCATCGCGGCATTCAATGCCATCCTGCAAAAAGCAGGAGAAGGTAACTTGGGCATTAAATACGAGGCGGCGACACATTACAATTTGGGTGTAGCTTATCTGCGCAAAAACCAGAACGCTCAGGCCGTGGTCGAGTTCAATGCTGTCTTGGATACCTGGCCGGCTTCTGAGTATGCTCGCCGCGCTGCAGATGCGCTGGAACAGCAGCGGCATAAAGTCAACACGAAATCCGTTTGAAGATCAATGTGGTAAGTGAAGAAATTTAAAGTGCAAAAACAATTGCGCCAATGAGCCGCGCGGCTCATTGGCGCAAAATTATCTTACCGGCGGGGAATGTTCATCCAGAATTTTCCGCCAAGGATACCCGTTGCAAGAGAAACAATCGTGCGCAGGAAAGTCATTTTTCTGAGATCTCTAATTTGCTAAACACTGACTATTCTGAAAAGTTGCTTGTGCGTTTCCATCCGGATTTATTATACGATAATCTGTTGGTATTGACTAGTGCACTTTCGCCGCGCCGCGGCGCACATTTATTTCCATTGGCAACAGGATGGCATACAGGAATTCATTCACCGGCGTTGGGACACCCGCTTCGCGCCCCATCCGCACCACCGCGCCGGTCTGGGATTCCAATTCGGATGGGCGGCCATTCATGATGTCATTTTGCATGGAAGCCAGCGTGGCGGGTGGCAGCCCGTCAATGGTGACCAGGGTGCGGTTGACGGCATCGTCAGCGAGAGCAATGCCCTTCGCCCGCGCCACAGCCGCGACCTCTTCCAGGGCGGCCAAGAGCAGGCGGCGTGTCTCGGGCAGGCTGCGGAATCCGCCGATCGGCTGGCGCGTCGCCGCGCCCAATCCACTGACGGAGGCGATGAACATGAATTTTTCCCACAGCGCCACGTTAATATCCGGCGGCACGTTGACCGTCAGTCCCTGGCAGCCGGCAAAAACCTTTCGCAGGGATTCGACGCGCGCCGATGGCCGGGTGTCCAGTTCGCCAAAGGCAATCCTCGGCGGGATAGCCACATGGCGGATCACGCCCGGCGCGGCGATCAGGACGCTGATGTGGCACAACCCGCCGAGGATATGTTCACACCCCAGCGCCGCCGCCAGTTGAGAGGGCGCATCCACGCCGTTTTGCAGCGATAGGACGACGGTCTGCGCGCCGAGGAGCGGTTTCATGGCCTCGGCCGCCTCAGGCACCTGCCAGGCCTTGACGCCCAGGATGACGAGGTCCACCGTTCCGATTTTGGCTGGATCATCGCTGGCTTTTGCGGGCTGGATGGTGAAATCGCCGAGGATGCTTTCGACGCGCAGTCCATTTTGCCGAATGGCGCGCAGATGTTCGCCGCGGACGATAAAAACGACTTCTTCGCCGGCCTGTGCCAGCCGGGCGCCGAAATAACCGCCCACGCCTCCGGCCCCAAAGATGGCTATTTTCATATTTGTCTCCATAATCAAGAATTGTTTACAAAAGTTCGATATATTCTTCAAACACCTGAACATCCGGCCAGTTCTTCTCTACCCAGCCGATAACCGCCTGCAGGGAACGTTGGATGTGCGCCCTATCGCTGTTCACCATCCCGCAGGCGATGACAGCTTCCTGCCATTTATCCTGCAAGTCCATCTCAGCGGCGGAGACGTTGAACTGGCGGTGCAGACGCGCCAGCAGGGGCTTGAGCCGTCCGCGCTTTTCTTTCAATGAGGCGCAGCAGGGGAGGCGAAGATGGAGGGTGAGAAGGCCAATCATTTCACGGATTACGATTTACGAATCACGCATTACGATATACAATACTTCGCGATGGACAACGAACTTGCCTATAACCAGGCTCTCGATTACCTCTACTCTTTTGTAGATTATAGCCTGAAAAAATCCTCCGAACTCGCCAAGGCCGATTTCAACCTGGACAGGATGCGGGCGCTGATGGTTTTGCTCGGCAGCCCGGAACAGAAGTATCCCAGCCTCCACGTAGCTGGGACGAAAGGCAAAGGCTCCACCTCCGCGCTGATGGCTTCGGCGCTGACCGCCGCCGGATATAAGACCGGGTTATATACCTCACCGCATTTGCAGGATTACGTTGAACGCATTCAAATTGACGGTCGGCCAGTCTCACATGTCCAACTGGTCGAACTGGTCGAGCAAGTCAAGCCGCATGTGGCGGCTGTCCCACTGTTGACCACTTTCGAAATTACCACCGCCCTCGGCTTTCTCTATTTTGCCCAACAAGACGTGGAGGCGGCGGTCATCGAAGTGGGGCTGGGCGGGCGGTTGGATGCGACCAACGTCGTCACGCCGCGCGTATCGGTCATCACCGCGCTATCGTACGATCATATGGCGGTGCTCGGAAATACATTGACGCTGATCGCTGGTGAAAAGGCCGGCATCATCAAACCCGGCATCCCGGTCGTTTCTTCGCCGCAAAAGGATGAGGCGCGGGTAGTGCTGGAACGGGTGGCAAAAGAACGCCATGCCCCCTTTACACTCGTCGGGCGGGAGGTGCTGTTCGCGGCCGGTGAACATTCATTGGATGGACAGACGCTTACAGTAAGCAGAAAGCAGAAGGCAGAAGGCAGGAGGCAGGAAACGGAAAACAATCAAGAATCGGTTATACTTCGCGTCCCTTTGTTGGGGCAACACCAGGTTGTCAACGCGGCGACGGCGTATGCCGCGCTCAAAGCCAGCGGGCTGAAAGTCAGCGATAAGGCCATACGTATAGGTTTTACCGAAGTAATATGGCCGTGCCGGTTCGAGATTGTTCGCCGCCCCGTGCCCCGTCCCCCGTCTCCCGTCAGAGAACCGGGACTACCACGCGAGAACCGGGACTACCTCGCGAGAACCGGGACAACCCCGCTGGAACCGGGACTACCACACGAGCCGCCGGTCATCCTGGACTCAGCCCATAACCAGGATTCGTTCGAAAAACTGGCCCAGACCCTGGAAGATTACTTTCCCGGTCTACCGATAATCCTGATTTTTGGCTCGTCCGAAGACAAGGATGTGGCTGGGATGCTGGCTGAGCTGAAAGGGCGGCTGAAACTCGTCCTTGCCACCAAAGCCGTCCACCCGCGCGCCATCGACCCGGAGAAAATCGTCGAAACGGCGAACAGGCTCGGGATCCGGGCGGAAGCGGCTGCCTCCGTGGAGGTGGCCCTGGCCCGGGCGCTGGACCTGGCAGCGGGCGGCGGAGAAATCGTCTTATCGGCAGGCAGTATGTTCGTCACTGCTGAAGTAAAAACTGCCTGGGAAAAATTACATAAACCGTAGTAACGACTTAAGTCGTTACTACGCGAGGATGTTATGAATCAAAACGACTGGTCTTTTCAGGAAGAAGATGCCTTCAACGTGGCGCTCTCGCAGCGCACCGACGAACTTTACCGCGTCTCCAATGCCGCGCTGGATGAGGATGGCTGTATCGAAGCGCTGGTTCTGCCTCTGCGGGACATCGTCGTTTTTCCGCACATGGTCACGCCGGTTTTTGTGGCGCGCGAGGCCAGCCTGCTCGCAATCCAGGAAGCCCACGAGCGCGACCGGACCATCATCGGTTTGACCCAGCGCGACTCGGATGTGGAAGATCCCGGGGCGCAGGATTTCCTGCCCATTGGCGTAGAAATGGCCGTCGGACGGCTGCTGTCGATGCCGGATGGCTCGTCCTCGGCGCTGGTGCAGGGACGGCGGCGGGTGGAGGTGGTGGAGTTTACCCACCTGACGCCGGTGCTCAAGGTGCGGGTGCGGGTAATAGACGAACCGACCACTGCCGACAAAACCACCCAGGCGCTGATGCGCAACGCCCTGGACCTGTTCGACCGCTGCGTCCAACTCGATCGATCCATCCCCGAAGAAGCCCATCTCTTCGCCATGAACATCTCCGAGCCGGGCTGGCTGGCGGATATGATCGCCACGGCAGTCTCCATTAACCTGAACGAGCGCCAGCAACTGCTTTTTATGAAGGACCCGCGCCAGCGTCTCCAACTGATCAACAAATTGCTGGCCCAGGAACTGGACGTGCTCGAATTGGAAGATGAAATCCACAGCCGTGTTCAGGATGAGGTGGATAAGAGCCAGCGCGAGTTTTACCTGCGTGAGCAAATGAAACAGATCCAGACCGAACTTGGCGAAGGCGACATCTTCACGCGTGACCTGAACGACTTGAAAAAGAAAATCGAGGCGGCTTTGCTGCCGGAGCAGGCCCGCACCACCGCCCTCAAGGAACTCGAACGCCTGAACCAGATGCCGCCCATGGCCCCTGAAGTAGGCATCATCCGCACCTACCTGGATTGGATCCTCGACCTGCCCTGGCGGGAAACCACCGAAGACAACCTGGATGTAAAACATGCCGGTCGTATCCTGGAACGCGACCATTACGGCTTGAAAAAAGCCAAAGACCGCATCCTGGAATACATTGCCGTGCGCTCGCTCAAGCCCAAGAAGGAGCGCCAGCCCATCCTGTGCTTCGTCGGCCCACCCGGAACCGGCAAGACCTCCCTTGGCCAGTCTATCGCCGAATCGCTGGGACGCAAGTTCGTGCGCGTCTCGCTCGGCGGCGTGAGGGATGAGGCGGAGATCCGCGGCCACCGCCGGACGTACATAGGTGCGCTGCCCGGTCGCATTCTCCAAACGATGAAGCGGGCCGGGACCTCGAACCCGCTCTTTATGCTCGACGAGATTGACAAACTCGGGCAGGATTTCCGCGGCGACCCATCCTCGGCTTTGTTGGAAGTGCTCGACCCCGAGCAGAACCACGCCTTCAGCGACCACTATCTCGAACTGGACTTTGACCTTTCCAAGGTCATGTTCATCACCACCGCCAACACCCTGATGACCATCCCGCCCGCCCTGCTGGACCGGTTGGAGGTGATCGAGTTCCCCGGCTACATCGAGGAAGAGAAGCTTATCATCGCCGACCGTTTCCTGATCCCGCGCCAGTTGGAAGAAAGCGGTATTGAAACCATCGGCCTGAAGTTCACCACCGAAGCGCTTCAACGGATCGTCCGCGAGTATACCTACGAAGCGGGTGTGCGCAACATGGAGCGCGAGATTGGACGCATCTGCCGCAAGGTGGCGCGCTTGAAAGCCGAAGAGAAGCGCTATCCCACCGCCATCCTGCCGGACCTGATCGAGAAGTTCCTCGGGCCGCAGCAGTTCTTCCAAACCGAGGCCGAGCGCAAGGACGAGGTGGGTGTGGCCACCGGCCTGGCCTGGACCGAGAACGGCGGTGAGATCATATCCATCGAAGTGGCTGTCCTGGATGGCAAGGGCAACCTGCAGATGACCGGTCAGATCGGGGACGTGATGCAGGAATCGGGTCAGGCCGCGCTGACTTACGTTAAATCGCGGGCGGCCCTGCTGGGGATTGACTTCGAAGTGTTCGAGCGCATGGATATTCACGTGCACATGCCGGAAGGTGCCATCCCGAAGGACGGCCCGTCGGCGGGTATCACGCTGGCAACGGCGCTCATCTCCGCGCTGACCGGGCGACCGGTCCACAAGGAAGTTGGCATGACCGGAGAGATTACCCTGCGCGGGCGCGTGCTGCCCATCGGAGGGTTGCGCGAAAAGGTGCTGGCTGCCCACCGCGCCGGACTGAAGGTGGTACTGCTCCCTGAGAAAAACATGAAAGACCTGGTGGATGTGCCGAAGAAGGTGCGCGAGGATTTGAAGATCATCCCGATTCGGCACATGGACCAAGTGCTCGAAATTGCCCTTGCAGCAGAACCAATCCTTGAGCCGCCCCGTCCGCGGCGCAGGCAGGAAGAACCGGGCGAACAGGTGGAATAGTCACCCAGGAATTACTGCTCCTTGCATGAATTTCTGAACTGAAGTGGCCAAAAAGTAAGGAAAAAACGGCGATTCGGGTTCAAATATTTACGCAGTACCCTGTAGGTAATAAGGTAATCGGGTAATATGGCATTGGCCCGATTCCTTATTGCCTATTACCTTTTTTACTTGCATCATTGAGGAACCTCAATGCCCCAATCCCTTCAAAACAAAGTTGTTCTCATCACCGGTGCCTCCTCCGGCTTTGGCGCGGACGCGGCGCGGCTCTTTGCAAAGGAAGGCGCTATCGTTGTCCTGACCGCCCGGCGCAGGGATCGTCTAACCGCCCTGGCCGAAGAAATCCGTCTTGCTGGCGGGCAGGCCTTGGCCGTCCTGCTCGACGTGACCGAGCAGTCCCAGATTTACGCCGCCGTCCAGACCGTGCTCGACACCTTTGGCCGCATTGACATCCTTTTAAACAACGCCGGGCTGGGCCGCCTGGACTGGCTCGAAACGCTCGATCCTGCCGCCGACATTGACATGCAAATTGATGTCAACTTGCGCGGGGTGCTCCAGGTGACGCGCGCGGTACTGCCTTCCATGCTGGCCCGGCGCGCCGGGCATATCATCAATATGTCCTCGGTGGCAGGTCTGATCGCTGCACCGATGTACAGCATCTATGCCGCCACCAAGTACGGCGTGCGCGGATTTACCGACGCCCTGCGGCGCGAGGTGGCCCCCTTCGGCATGCATGTTTCCGGAATTTATCCTGGCCCGGCAACGACCGAATTCGGCCAGCAGTCCGGTGACAATCCTCTCAAGCGGAACATCAAAGTGCCGCGCTGGATATATATGTCCTCCGAATATGTCGCCCGCCGGACTGTCGGCTTGGCGCGCCATCCCCGCCGGACGCTGATCCTGCCCTGGTTGTTCCGTCCCGTCATCGGGTTCGATACGCTCTTCCCCGGTCTGGTGGACTGGTTCTTGAAGGTGGCGTTCGTGAAGAGATTTCATCAATTTTAAGCACAAAGGGCACAAAGTTTCACAAAGGGAATCCTTCGTGTTCCTTCGTGTCCGCTTGCCCCCGTTCTTTGGGTGTTGTGGTGAAAGGGTTTTCCATGATTTCCTCCCGTCTCTCCAAACTATTCGAATCCCTCCGGACCTCCGGCTTGGATGCCCTCGTCCTGAATGCCGGCCCCAGCTTGGTCTATCTGACCGGGCTGCATTTCCATCTCTCGGAACGTCCGGTCGTCGCCCTCTTCACCGCCGACCAAGAACCCGTCATCGTGCTGCCGGAACTGGAAATGCTCAAGGTGACCGGTCTGCCGTACGAGATCAAGGCATTCCCCTACGGCGAAAATCCCGCCGATTGGGACGGCGTCTTCCGCAAGGCGGTCATCGCTCTGAAACTAGATGGCAAGCGCATCGGCGTGGAGCCGCGGCAAATGCGCTTGCTGGAATTCCGCCACGTCAAGTCCGGTGCGCCCTAAGCGGCCTTCCCAGATGCCTCCAACGTGGTCAGCAGTCTCCGGGTCCGGAAGGATGCGGATGAAATTGCCGCCATGCGGAAGGCAGTCAAAGTGGCGCAGTCCGCGCTGGAAGCGACCATCCCGCTGATCAAAGCCGGAATGACCGAAAAGGAACTGGCCTCGGAATTGGTGGTCCAGTTGCTGCGGCACGGGTCGCAGTCCGAGATGCCGTTTGCGCCGATTGTATCCGGCGGGCCGAACAGCGCCAATCCGCACGCCTCGCCCTCCGACCGGAAAATCCGGCCTGGCGACCTGCTGGTGGTGGACTGGGGTGCGGCGGTGGATGGCTACGTCTCCGACCTGACGCGCACCTTCGCGGTGGGGGAGGTGGAGGCGGAGTATCGCAAGATCCATCAGATCGTGCTGGAAGCCAACGCGGCCGGACGGGCGGCGGGGAAACCCGGTGCGCCCTGTGCCAATGTAGATATCGCCGCCAGGACAGTGATCGAGAAAGCTGGCTATGGCAAATATTTCACCCACCGGACGGGGCACGGCATCGGTATGGAAGGCCATGAGGACCCGTACATGCGCGGCGACAATATGCAGTTGCTGGAGCCGGGCATGGCCTACACGGTCGAACCGGGGATTTACCTGCCGGAGCGCAACGGTGTGCGGATCGAGGATAATGTGGTGATTGCCGGGACCGGCGCGGAGTGCCTGAGCGATATGCCGCGCGAGTTACGGGTGGTTTAATAAGATTGCAGGGTCGGAACCGGGTGTGCGCTTTTTTCTTGCATTTTTAGGTCCACAGGGTTATACTATTGGTATAACGAAAGGTATAACCGTATGGAATACGTAAAGACAGCCATTTCTGTAAAGAAATCTCTATTTGAGGCGGCAGATGACCTTGCCCGCCAGATGAAAGTGCCGCGCAGCCACCTGTTCGTGCTGGCGCTGGAGGAATATATCAAGCGCCAGCAAAACCGCGAACTATTGGAAAAATTCAATACTGCCTACGCCGATGAACCCGATCCTGCCGAACTTGAATTGCGGGACAAATCCTTGAAAGCTTATCATGAGACGATAGAGGATGAATGGTAATCCGTCAGGGGGATATTTATTGGGTTGAGTTGGAAGTTCCCTCCGGATCCGAGCCGGGTTATCGTCATCCGCATATAGTGGTGCAAAATGACCTGCTCAACCAGAGCCGCATCCGGACGGTGATCGTTTGCCAATTGACATCCAATCTCAAGCGTGCCGAATCGCCCTGGAATGTCTTGCTCGCTAAAAAAGAGACCAATCTGTCCAAAGACAGCGTGGCTAATGTGACGCAAATCCTGACGGTGGATAAGACCCGGCTGGAAGATTACGTTGGCACGCTCTCCCCACGGCGCGTGCGGGAAATCCTGAATGGCATTCGCCTGGTCCTGGAGCCGCGCGATGTGGAATAATGCGGAGTGCCTGAGCGATATGCCGCGCGAGTTGAGAATTATTGGGTAATCAAGTCAAGAGATAAATATGCTGCCTAAAGTTAATAAAGGCTCAGAAACAGAAGAGTTAGTAGAGAAAATCTGTACGAATATGTTCTTCTCTGACTTCACCGTCCGAAATCCCAAATACAAAAAGGGTGGAAAGGCAGAGAAAGAAGCTGCTGATATTTTGATTCCTTTTGAAGACAAATTAATTGCAATACAGGTTAAATCGAAAGCAGAATCAAAAAAAGTAAATGAAAAAACGGATTTGGATTTTCAGAGGATTAAAAAGGTTATTGGAGAAGGTATAGAGCAACTTAAGACGATAAAGCGAGCTTTGGGAAATAACTGGATTGTGGAATTAACAACTGTTAGAGGCTACAAGATACCATTTGACTGTCGGTCAATTAAAAAGATTATCGGGATGGTAATTTTTGACTTGATTGGGGAGGAAGTTTTCATGGAGGAAGAGCGTACATCAATAATCAATGGTTTCGATTATAAGCATGACATGCCAGTTCATATTTTCAGACGCTCAGACTTTGAAGCTATTTCGTCTGAAATTGATACGCTTCCCGATTTCTTAGAATATCTCAAGATCAGAGAAGAATTTTTCAAGAGAGGATTATTCCGAGCTCCTATTTATGAGCTTGACTTTTTAGCGTTATATAGAACCAAACCTGATATTCTTGAAAGAGCGATAGGTTCCAATTCGCACATTCTCATTGAAGAGGGCACATGGAAATATTACAAAAAAACATTGAGAAAAACAATAAAGCGAAGGGACTTTCTAAAGCAACCAAGTTACCTGATTGATATTGCAATCAATGAGTTGCATAGTTCAGTGGGGTTTGACCACCGTGAGAACATTCTTTCAAGCATCCCATTAACTGTACCTCCTGGAAGCCTAGAAAGTTATTTGGCCATATGTTACGAGCTTGCAAGAATTCCGCGACTTCAACGCAGATTGATCGGTGAAAGGTTTATCAGGTGTTTGAAACAAGCAAATCAGGAAATTGGCTTTGGTTATTCGTTTGTAGCACTGGATGAGTTAGGGGAAAGAGGAGTGTTAGTGCTGTCGACCAAGTCTGGCAGAACTGAAAGAACAAAGATGCTGTATAACCTTTGTGCAATGGTATATTGTGCGCTTGAATTGAAACAAGTAGTTGGGATTGTTACAGAACCCTTAACAGGATATGGCAGGTCTTTTGACTTTATCATTTTACGAGATATTGAATTTGATAATTGTGATGAACTTATAGCACTTTTCGAAAAAACATTTGGAAAACGCCATACAGCTACATTTGCTGAATATATCGAAACTGAAGAGAGTAAATAAATCCCATATGCAACAAGTTATTCGGCTGATAAGACTTTCTAAACCATTGCCCGTCTGATGGATGGAGTACCAACTGATGGTTGATATATTTGGAATTGTTATGGCGATTGTCATGGTGGGAACCGCCGTCTGGGTCCTGGTATGGATGCGCCGCTTGTCTGGGAAAAAGAAAAAAAAGGATGACCCGCAGACGCATCGGGAACGCGCCGTCTGGGCCTGGGCGCGGATCGTCAACTCCATCCACGGAGCCGCGGGGCTGGGCGGAATGGTCCGCGTCACGCTGGACTTGGAAGTCCACCTGCCTGGCACGCCGATGTATACTGCCACGACCACTTGGCTGGTGGAACAGGAAGCGCTGGAATACGTGGAAATTGGAAAAGAAATCTCGCTGAAAGCCGACCCACAGGACCCGAAATACATCTACCCAAACGGTTCGTGGGCCAAGGTCGTGGAGTAGATATGCAACTTACCCCCTTCAAACTGGAACGTTACTTTGCCCGTTACGAGTTCAACGTAAAGTATCTGCTGTGCAGTTCCGACTGTGAATCGCTCTCAGTCGGGGACCTGCTGGCACTCGAACCGGAGGCGGAGCAAGGCC
>Ga0209746_1000572_pt1 | contig 18700 bp, 16 predicted proteins | sample BarGraNGADG00211_3_FD_184496 | JGI IMG/M metagenome (GOLD analysis project Ga0209746, IMG submission 184496) | Arctic peat soil microbial communities from Barrow, Alaska - Barrow Graham LP Ref core NGADG0011-211 (SPAdes) (version 2) | ecosystem: Environmental > Terrestrial > Soil > Wetlands >... | reverse complement strand
CCGCCGGGAAAGCCCGCGCAGGTTTTCGTTCCCGCGCAATTGTTGATGCCGAATTTGAAGCCCTTCGCGTGCAGATAATCGCCGAGCGCCTTCATGCCGCTGGGAAATTTTTTCGGGTCGGCGACGATGTTGCCCTGCTTGTCACGGTTCATCGCCTCCCAGCAATCGTCCACCACGATGTAAATATAACCGGCGTCCCTCATGCCGTTGGTCGCCATCGCGTCGGCGGTTTCGCGGATCAATTGTTCATTGATGTTGCCCGCGAACTTGTTCCAACTGTTCCAGCCCATCGGTGGCGTGAGGGCGAGTCCGGTGAATTTTTGTGCGTGGACGTTGACGCCGACAAAAGCCGCCAGCGCCAGCAGAATGGCTGTGATTTTTTTCATGGTTGAAAACAAGAATAACGGATTGCGGCCATCAGTCATGTCATCAAAATCGCCGACAGCCGCAAAATCATTCAACTGCCGACGACCTGATTCAACCGGCGCATCGTTTCCAGACTGGCGCGCGTCGCGTGATATGGGCCTTTCCATTCGCTGACCTTCGGCAGTTTTTTGTCGGGTCGTCCGTCAGGGTTGATGCGCCAGAACCATTCGCCGTGGACGTGGTCAACGAGATTTTCATCTATGAATTTCCAGGCTTGCAACGCGGCGGCAAAAAAAGCCTTGTCGCCCGAAAGCTCAAACGCATTCAAGAAACCGACCAGTGCTTCTGCCTGCGGCCAGCACTCGCGGCCCGCATCAACGATCCGGCCATCGCGCCCTTCGTAGCCCAGTCCGCCATCCGCGCCGAAACCTTCGTTGAAAACCGCCTCGGCCATTTGCAACGACACGGCGCGGACACGCTCCAGCAAATTCGCATCACCCATTTCCTCCGCCGCCTCGCACAGCAGCCAGCTCGCCTCGATGTCGTGGCCGAACGTGTAAGTGTCCGAGCGGATGTCCCATTGTTCGTTGAAAAAGTGGTGCAGATGTTTTGTGCGCGCGTCAAGAATGCGCGTCAGAAAAATTTCGATCAACTCGCGCAGCCGTGTCGCCACGCGCGGCTCTGGCCAGACACGATACAGATTCGTGTAAGCTTCGAGAACGTGCAGATGATTGTTCATGGACTTCTTCTCGTTCATGTCCTTGTCGCTCAAGCGCGCGTCCGCACCGGCTTCCGACCAGTCACGGTTGCAAACTTCGATGTAGCCGCCGAACGGCGCGTCGTGTGCGTGGCTTTCAATCAATTCAAACAACTCCTTCGCCCGCGCCAGTGCCGCCCAACTGCCGAAGGCACGATGAAATTCCGTCAGCGCGTAAATGTAAAACGCCTGGCCATAGGTTTTTTTCGAGTCGTCAATGACCTTGCCCTGGTCATCCAGCCGCCAGAACGCGCCGCCATGTTCCGCATCCCAGAATTTGTTCATCACGAAATCAAACGCGCGTTCCGTCATCTCAAAATAAACCGGCTCTGGCCGGACGCGGTGCACCGCCGAAAACGCCCACAGAATCCGGCTGTTCACGATGAGTCCCTTCGGCTGCGAACGGTCGGGTTTCAAGTCGTTGGACAGCCACGCCATCCAGCCGCCGTTTTTCTGGTCGAGCGCCGGGCCGCACCAGAACGGCAGATAATGCCCGAACAGATGTTCGCTGACTTGCGCGGAAAACGCTTCCAATTCGGCGGGCTTGATCATTTGGACAACGCTGGGTGTGAAATTTCCACGCGGCCAACCTGCGTTTCGCCGGTGAGTTCAAGCTTCAAAAAGTTTCCGCCGTGAATTTTTTCCGCATGAAACAAAACCGGTTTCCAGTAGCCGTATTCGCCCGCGCCGTGAAAATAAATTTCCTTCTGCACGGTCACGTCATGAAAATTTTGGCCGTCGTCGGAAACGGAAAATTTCACGGCGCTCTCGGCTTTCGGAAAAAAAACGGACACGCGGAAACTCTGAACCGCGTTCAGCAACTGATAAACCAACACATCGCCCGCACCTCCGGCGGCGCGGTGTGCGTCCTCCTTGGCGGAGCGGCAGTCGCGATTCGTGATTTTCCAATCACCGCGCTGCCAATGGGTTTTTGAAAGGTTCGCGAGTTCGTCCACGAGCGTCGCATTTTTCACTTTCACCGGGCCGACGATGTTGGACGGCTCGGAAATGCCCGATTCATTTTGGGCGCGGACGCGATAAAACCATTTGCCCGCCGGAACATTTTCATCGGCGAACTGCGGACGGTATTGCGTGAACGCCTCGTCAACATTGGTGGAAACGATTTGCCAGCCGCCGTCGTCCTTTGTCGCGCGTTCGACTTGATAACTGGTCGCGCCGACCGAGCCTTGCCACGAAATCGCGGCAGCATCGGCAATCGGCAAAAGTTTTGGCGTCGCGGGAATGGCAACCGGCGGCACCGGCAAGCCGCGAATAGCAAAGGCGTTTGAGCGGACGAGGTTCAGCAATTTTGTTTCGTCGTAAGGTTCGCCGAGCGCCGAACCCGGCCAGTGAAACGCTTTGTAAAGATTGCCGCCGTAAGGTTCGCTGTGCCAGTAGAAGCCGCCGTCGCGATTGCGAAATCGCAGACTCCAGAGCAGGCCGCCCGCCGCGCTGCTGTCACCGATGGCCTGCATCGCCTCGGACATTTGTGCTGTGCTGACGAAACCGAATTCGCCGACGACGTAAGGCTTTTTACCTTTGGCCTTGTCCGCATTGGCGCGGATGAGTTCGGCAAAAGATTTTTTTACGCCGGGATAATGATGCGTCGTCACGATGTCCACGGCGGGAATCTCCAGCGATTCGTCGCGCAGCACGGAAGTGTTGAAGCCGTCCATCACCAGATGATTCGCGTCCAGGCTTTTGATGTAACCGGCGATCTCGCGCGTCCACGCGGCGGGCGAAGGAATTTCATTTCCGGTTTCCCAGCAGAGAATCGCCTTGTCGTCGCAATAACGAACGCCGGTGATAGTATTCGTGCGCGTCAGAATGAAACGAATCGTCTGCTCGAAGTCGGCGATGAGCTGCGGATCGGTCCAAAAATCGTCCTTCGATTTCCCGCGAAAGCCCGCGTATTCGGCGCGTCAACCCATCCACGGCCAGTTGTCCACGAGCGGGATGATGAGCCGGACGCCGGTGCGATTGGCGGCGGCGAGAACTTCATCCAACGTGCGGAACGCGGCTTCGTTGAATTTGCCGGGCGCGAGAACATGGCGCGGCGTGCCGGGCGCATCGTTGGTGCGTTGCACGCTGATGACGTAGGTGCGCGCGACCGTTCCGCCCATCTGCGCGATAGTGGCGAGCGCGTCGTGGATTTCAAATTTGTCCGGCAGCCGCCACGGGTTTTCTTCGGCGAACGGCACGTTGTCCTCGACGAGCAGCAGATTTGGAATGTTGAACGAAATGAAGCGGAATTCCCTGTCGCAATCGAACAACTTGCCGTCGCGCGCGGTGATGAAATGTGCAGGCGTCCAATCAGCCGCACTGGCAATGCTGGCGGCGGCCATGCCTGCGGACAAAAGGAAGGCGAGGAGGCGGGGTTTCATAATTGCAGAAAAATGTTTAGACGGTGGTCTGGTCTGGTTTGCCGCTGGCAGCGCGCCGCGCCGCGAGTTCCGCTTCGATGTTCTGGAGGAACGATTCTTTCAAGGGATAGACCAGCATGAACGCCGCCGAGACGAGCGCGCCGATGGCGGGATAGATGCTCACCATCATGCGGATGCCGGTCTGCGTGTTGCCGCTTTGCGCGACGTTGGCCTGGAACCCGTAATAGCCGAGCAGCCAGCCGGCGAACGCGCCGCCCAGCGTCCAGCCGAATTTTTGCGACATCGAGGACGCCGAGAAAACGAGGCCGGTCGCGCGGCGTCCGGTTTTCCATTCAGAATAATCCGCCGTGTCCGCATACATGGACCACAGCAGCGGGAACACAAAGCCGGCACTCGCACTGATGAAACATTGCAGGATCAGCACCAGCCCCACGGAATCGGGCGAAAGGCCATAGACCATGAAACTGAAAACCGTGGCGGACAGCATCGCCGCGAAGAAGGTGTTCTTCTTTCCAATCCGGTCGGAGACGGGTTTGGCGAGAACGACGCCCAGAATGTTCGCGGCCTGGCCGAGCACGAAATACAAACTGCTCCAGCCCATTGTGAATTTGAGCGCCGGGATGGAAAACGCCGCGTTCGTGCTCAGATAATATTTGAAATAATACATCGCCGCGCCGTCGCGGATGGAGTTGAAGAAAATCGTCGCGATGCCCGCGCCCAGCAGGATGAACCACGGCTTGTTCTTCAGCAGGTCGCCCACGTCGTGCTTCAATGAAGTTTGCTCCGTGACCGGCTTGATCCGTTCGCGCGTCCACGCAAACGTGAACCAGAACAGAATCACGGCGATCACCGCGAACACGGCAGCGGCCCATTGCCAGCCGCGCTGCAAATCCGGCGCGGCATTGCCGGACCGGCTGAAAAAGCCCGCCAGCGGCTCGGCGGCGGCCAGCACCACTAAACTGCCGCCGAAGGCGAAGATGAAGCGGAACGTCGCCAGTGTGGTGCGTTCCTTGCCGTCCGCCGTCATCACGCCCATGAGCGAGGCGTAAGGCACGTTGATGAGCGAATAAATCATCATCATCAGCGAATAGGTGATGTAGGCGTAGATCAATTTTCCGCCCGCGCCAAACGACGGCGTGGTGAACGTGAGCACGCCGATGATGCCGAAGGGAACGGCCACCCAGAGCAGATACGGCCGGAATTTTCCCCAGCGCGTCTCGGTGCGGTCGCCGAGGATGCCCACAAACGGGTCGAAGGCCGCGTCCCAGATGCGCGTGATGAGAAACATCGTGCCGACGGCCGCCGCCGAGATGCCGAAGATGTCCGTGTAATAAAACATCAGATACATTGAGAACAACTTCCAGAACATGGACGAGGCGGCGTCGCCAAATCCGTAGCCGATTTTTTCGCGGAGGCGCAATTTCATGGATGGGAGCAAGTCTGCGGATGGGCGCAAAAATTGACGAGATTAAATGCCGTAGCGAATTTTGATGACACGCCCGCCGGTTCGGGAGCGCAGTTCCAAATCATTTCAGCAATGGCGCGAGTGTGGGTTCCATCGCGTCGGCCCAGATTTGATAGCCGCGTTCATTCGGGTGCAGCCGGTCGGGGAAAAGGTCGCGCGACAGCGTGCCGTCAGGCGCGAGAAATTTTTCACCGAGGTTGAGAAATTTGATTTTGCCGCCGTCAGCGAGTTGGGAAATCCCGGCGTTCACGGCTTTGACTTGTTCGCGGATCGGATCCGTTTTTTCGCCGCGCGGAAAAATGCCGAGCAGAAGAATTTTGCTTTGCGGCTGACGGAATTGGATTTGGCGGACCAAATTGGAAACGCCCTCAATGATTTCGGGCGGCGAGTTGCGCGGCTGGCCGTTGTCCTCGTTGCCGGTGTTGTTCGTGCCGATGAGCAGAACGACGACTTTGGGGCTGATGTTTTCGAGTTCGCCATTTTCAATCCGCCAGAGAACATTCTGGATGCGGTCGTAACCGATGCCGAAATTCGCGGCGTGGCGTGGCGCGTAAAGTTGCGGCCAGATTTTGCTGCCGCCGTTGCCCCACCGCCAGCCGTCGGTGATGGAATCGCCAATGAACAAAAGGTCAATGCCGCCCTTTTTCGCCTCGGCAACATTGGCTTCATGCCGCGAAATCCAGTTGGTCGGGAAATCGCGCGGCACTGGGATAAGCGAGGAATTTTCTGCGCGAACTTGGAATGAAAATAAAACGGCCAGCCAGAAAGCGGTAAACGGAATTTTCATTCGTTGGAAAATTTTATCAGTGCGAACTGCCCACAGGCATATGGGTGTATTTGGCGACGGCCTGCGCGCGGGAGCGGACGTGCAATTTTTCGTAAATGCGGCGGATGTAGGTGTTCACGGTCTGCACGCTGATCTTGAGCAGCTCGGCGATTTCCTTGTAGAGATAGCCGCGCGCGAGCAGTTCAATTACTTCGCGTTCGCGTGGCGAGAGGTCGTTCGTGCCGGCGATTTCACTTTCGTTCCGGCGAAAAGACTGGACGACTTTGCGCGCAATCTGGCTGCTCATCGGCGAGCCACCGGCGTGAACATCTTTGAGCGCCTCCAAAAGTTCATTACGCCGCATCTGTTTCAACAGGTAGCCGGACGCGCCGGCGGACAGGGCGTTGAAAATGTGGTTAGCGTCTTCGTAAACCGTGACCATGACGAATTGCGTGTCGGGCAGGCGCGGCTTCAATTTTCGGACACATTCGATGCCGTTCATGCCGGGCAAATTGATGTCGAAGAGGACGACGGAAGGTTTTTCGTGTGGCAGTTTGGCGAGCGCGGTCTCGGCGTCGTCAAATTCACCGACGCAGCGGAAGCCGTCGGCATTGCGGATCCAGCCGGCGAGGATTTCCCGCGCTGGCACGTCGTCTTCCACGATGGCTACTGCGATGCTCACAGAATTTTTAGGCTTGGACATATCTTAAACTCGTGCCACGTCAAAGTCTTGTCACGTTAATTGATGACATGTTTGAATTTTTACACGTTTTTGCGCGCAGCGGCCGGGACGGAAACAAAAAAATTGATTTCGGTGCCAGCGCCAAGCGCGCTTTGAATCTCGCAGCGTCCGCCGATTTTTCCCAGTCGTTGCCTCATGTTTTTCAAGCCATTGCCGCGTCCGGGGCGCGTGGACACGGTGGCGGGTTCAAAACCTTTGCCGTTGTCGCGCACGGCCAGATGGAAACCGTCGTCGTCGGTCGCAAGGAAAACGGAAACTTCATCGGCGCCGGAATGTTTGACGACGTTGTGCAACGCTTCCTTGAAGGCGAGGAAGACGTTGTGGCGCATCTCGGCGGTGATCGGCCAGTGCGGGAGGTGCAACGGCACGTCGAGGCGACAGCGGATGTTGAGGGAGACGAGGTATTCCTGCCCGAAATTTCCAAGGTAGCTGGCCAGACTGTCCAGCGTGTCGTGCTGCGGGTTGACGGCCCAGACGATTTCGTCCATCGAGCGCGTCAGTTCGCGCGAGGTGTTGTAAATGCGTTCGAGCTGCGCGGCGGCTTGCGCGGGATTTTCCAGTTCGCCGGGCGCGGACTGGCTTAAGAGCGAGATGCGCGTGAGGTTCGCGCCAAGATGGTCGTGGATGTCCTTGGCGATGCGGGTGCGCTCGCGTTCGAGGGCTTGCTGCCGTTCGATGCGTTCCAGTTTGAGCCGCATGCGGCGGCGCGTGATGAACAAAACAATTCCAACCACCAGCGCGATGGCCGCCAGCACGGTGAACGCGTGAAACCACCACGTCTGCCAGAAATGCGGCAGCACGATGAGGGCAAGCGTCGCGCCGGTTTCGTTCCAGACGCCGTCGCTATTGCAGGCGCGGACGTGAAAGGTGTAATTGTCCGGCGGAATGTAGCTATATTCGGCGACGCGTTTGTTGTTGGCCGCGTCCACCCAGTCTTTCTCCCAGCCTTCGAGCCGGTATTGGAATTGCATTTTTTCCGGCGCGACAAAACTCAAGCCGGTGTAATGAAATTCAAACCGTTGCAGGCCCGGCTGAATTTTCAGCGGCGATTTTTCGCCCGGATTTTGCGCGAGTGTGTGGCCGCCGGCGACGATGTCCTCGATGACCACGGGCGGTGGCAACCGGTTGACCTTCGCGTCATCGGGATTCACGATGACCAGTCCCTTGCTGTTGGGAAAACAAATCCGTCCATCCGCCAGCTTGCAGCCTGCCGGTTGCAAGCCGCCCGAAAAGACGAGTGAAGGCAGTCCATCGCCCGTGCCGTAGGCGAGGCAATTTACCGACGCCAGCTTGCCGTCGGCGCAATCGGCCAGCGCCTTTTGAGAAACGCGGAAAATGCCGTTGTGGGAACTGATCCAGAAATTACCGTGGTCGTCCTCCTCGATGCCGCAGATAAAATTATTCGGCAATCCCTCCGCCGTGGTGATCTTGGCGAAGTGGCCGTTTTTGAAACGGGCAAGGCCGCTGCCATAAGTGCCGATCCACAACGCGCCGTCCGCGCCCAGGCGCAGGCATTGGACATAATCGCTCGAAAGCCCGTCGCTTTTGAGGAATTGCTCCAGCCGGCCATTTTTTAAACGACCCAGCCCGCCGCCCAACATTCCGAACCAGATCGTGCCTTCGCGGTCTTGCACGATGGTCCGCACGTCCGGCACTTTCAAACCGTCCTTTTCGCCGAACCATTTCACCGCGCCATTTTCGTAACGGAGCAACCCGCTCGCCGTGCCGATCCACGTCACGCCGTCGGACGCTTGCAGGATCGCGGGCATTGGGACGTTGATATTTTCCAGGCCGGGCGGCACGACGAAGTGTTCGCCTTGCTGCATGAACATTCCGCCGCCCCAGGTGCCCGCCCACATCCGGCCTTGGGAATCTTCGGAGACGCACCAGACAAATAAATTTGAAAACCCGGCGCTTTCGCCAAAATGTTTCCATTCGTTGTCGAGAAAACGGTAAAGCCCCGCGCCTTCGCTCCCGACCCAGATGGCGCCGTCCCGCGAAGTTGACGCAGACAAAACCACGCGCTCCTGCCAATGGTCGGGCGCATCAAGCGTTTCAATTTTTCCCGGACGCAACGCAATCAAGCCGACGCTGCCGGCACCCACCCACAACGTCCCTTCGCGATCCTCGTGCAAGCAACGAATCCAGTCGTTGGGAAAACCATTGGCGTGGTTGAAATGCAACACCGTGCGGTTGGAAAAAAGCAGATACAGCCCGTCGCTCGACGTGCCCATCGCCAGCGCGCCCGACTTGGTTTCCAGAATCGCCACGACGGTGGCGTTGCAGGGATTCGTGCCGCGATTTTCCGACACGGCATGACCATTCCATTTCGCCACCTGCCCGTCGCTCACGATCCACAACCCGCCATCGCGGCTGGGGCAGATGCCCAGCACATAGTTGCCAATACCATTGGAATTATTGGGGTTGGTCAGCATCGTCAGCCGGCCATTCTCCAGCGCGGCAAGCTGGCCACCGCTCGTCACCCACAATTTGCCATGGCCATCCTGCGCCAACTCCGCCACGCCGTCGTTGTTCGGCAACGCGCACGTCGCGCCATCGCGGGCGCGCACCAGGGTTCCTTCCTCGTTCAACATCCAGATGTCGCCGTCCTGGTCCGCACCGATGGCGGAAATTTTCCGCCGCACACCCGTCTCGTGGACAGCGAGCGACTCAAATTGCCCATCGCGATAACGCGTCAGATCGCCGCGTTCATGGCCGATCCACAAGGCTCCTTGCGCATCCTCAAACAAACTTGTGACCCGGTCGCTCTGCAATCCCGGCGTGCTGGCGCTGTTGAAGACCGTGAAGCGCACGCCGTCGAACCGCACCAACCCGCCGTAGGTGCCGATCCAGAGATAGCCATCGCGCGTCTGCACGACCGCCGCCACGGCGTTGTCCGGCAAACCGTTCTCCGTCTTCCATGAACGCGGAAAATAATTCGGCAGCTCCGGTTCGCCCGCGCCCGCCACGAGACTGATGCAAAAAAGAAGCAGCGCGAAAATTCTGCGGAAGCATTGCGCCCAAGCCATGCCTGGCGCAAAAAAATGCGCCGCCGATAATTTTAAGGCTGACCGCTGGGTGGACACACCGGAATTCTGCTCGGCAAAAAAATCCGCGCAAGCCAAACCCGTTCCCGCCGCCCGTTCCAAGTCATCTATTCTATGGACATGACAGGAACGCGTGATTAACCGATGCTGGCAACAAACCAATGAAGTGCAAGTTCACACGGCCTTTGTGTCCCTGAAAACAAAACTCAAATGACCACGCTCAAAAAATCTTTTGCCGGACTGCTTGCCGCGCTCGCGGCCACTGCCGTCTTCGCCGCCAATCCACAACTGCCGCTGCTCAATGATCCGGTGGATGTCAGCGGGGACTTCCGCGACTTCTACAACTTTTATTACCTCGCCGACCAGCTCGCGGATTTTGACCCGGCCACGCACACGGGGAAGATTGTCTGGCAGCGCTCGCAATATTCCGTGCGCCACGCTTTCGACAACGACCTCGCCATCGTCACGCCTGCCAAGCCGAATGAATTTCCCGAAAACGAATACGCCGCGTTCAAACTCAACACTGACCCGTTCGCGGGCAAGGTGACGTGGCAGATTCACACCGATGCAAAATAATTATGCAATTTCGATTCAATCATGGACGGACGTTTTTTCAGGCGCTTTTTTACAGCCTGATTTTTTGGGCGGCCATCGGTCGCGCTGGCAATTACACGAACTTTGACGTGGCGATTTATATTCCCGTCAGCGTCGTGCAAAGTTTTGAGAATCCGCAAAAGCTCGCGGACGACTGGGCGCGCATCAGCCGCCAGTTGAAGGTGGACAAGGTTTACATCGAGGTGCAGCGCGACCGGCGGCTGGCGGACGATCAACTGCTCGAGCAGGTCAAAAAATTCTTTCTCGACCACGGCGTGCGCGTTGCCGGCGGCATGGCGCTGTCGGACGGCGGCATCGGCGGCCAGTTCAAATCGTTTTGCTACACGGATCCAAAAGACCGCGCGTTCGTCAAAAACGCGGCGGAACTGGCGGCGCGGCATTTTGACGAAGTCATTCAGGACGATTTCTTTTTTAACACGACGAAGAACGAATCCGACATCGCGGCCAAGGGTGAAAAAAGCTGGACGCAGTTCCGTCTCGAACTGATGGACGAGGCGGCGGAAAATCTGGTCGTCAAACCGGCGCGCGCGGTGAATCCGAAGGTGAAGATGGTGATCAAATTTCCGAACTGGTATGAACATTTTCAAGGCCTCGGCTTCGACCTCGACCAGGAGCCGAAAATTTTCGACGGCATTTACACCGGCACCGAGACGCGTGACCCGGTGATCACCGACCAGCATTTACAGCAGTATGAAAGTTATCAAATCATCCGCTACTTCGAGAACATCGCGCCGGGCCGCAACGGCGGCGGCTGGGTGGACACTTACAGCATCCGTTACCTTGACCGCTACGCCGAGCAGCTTTGGGACACGCTGTTCGCCAAGGCGCGCGAGATCACGCTGTTCGAGTGGTCGGCGATGAGCCGTCCGATTGAACCGGGCGACCGCGCGGCGTGGGGAAAATTGCACACGAGTTTCGATTACGAACAAATGTTGAAGGGCTTGCCGGAGTCGACCATCGCGCGCGTGGCCGGTTATTCGCTCGAACAGGCCGACGCATTTCTGGGCAAACTGGGCAGGCCAATCGGCATCGCGAGTTACAAACCGTATCAATCCACCGGCGAAGATTTTTTGCACAATTATCTGGGCATGATCGGCATTCCGATTGATTTGCATCCGGAATTTCCGACGAACGCAAATCTGGTGTTGCTGACGGAGTCGGCGAAGTTTGATCCGCAAATTGCCGCGAAAATAAAAGCACAGCTTGTCGCGGGAAAATCGGTTGTCATCACGTCGGGCTTGCTGCGCGCCTTGCAAGGCAAGGGCATTGAAGACATCGTCGAACTGCGCTACACGGACCGGAAAATTCTGGCGCATGGATTTTTCAGCGGTTTTGGCGCGGGCAATGGCGTGCCGCTGGATCAAACGGGCGATCTAAAAATTCTTTTTCCGGAAATTGATTTTCTCACCAACGACGCATGGCCGATTGTTCGCGCGCTGGCCGAAGGCGGCACTTATCCGATTTTGCTGATGGATCGCTATGCGAAAGGCGTGATTTATGTCTGGGCAATTCCAGAAAATTTTTCCGATCTTTATCTGCTGCCCGGCACATTGACGGGTGCAATCAAAAATCAAATCATGCGCGGATTTCCGGTTCGGCTGGACGGGCCGGGCCAGGTGGCGTTGTTCGCCTATGACAACAACACATTCATCGTCGAATCTTATTTGCCGGCGGAAACTGACGTGAAAGTTTCCGTCGCCGGGAATTTCACTCAATTGAAAAATCTTGTGACGGGCGAAACGCTCAACCAGCAAACGCAAACAGAAACGCAACGGCCGCGCCGAAACCGACCAAGCGAGGATGAAAACCGCGTTTCCTTCAACGTGCATTTATTGCCGCACACTTACAGCGTGTTCGCAGCGGAGAAATAATTTTTAAAACGAACCTTGCGATCAAAATTTTTCCTGCGCGTGCCGCCGATGATATGGCGGCATTTCATTCCGGCGACCGCATCCTATTTCAAGGCGACTCCATCACCGACGGCGGAAACCGGCGGAATTCGCAGAAGTTCACGTTCCATCGGCGCAGTCGCGCTGATGTCGTGTGCGTGAATCATGGTTCAATTGCGGATGGCCGGTCGGCGCGGCAAGCTGGCTGGAGGTTCAAGTCCCTCCGGACGCGCCAATGCTGGATGAGGTTCAGTCACCGCTGAATGACCGGCAAGCTGGCGGCGGCGACGGCCTGACCGACGCGGCGGGTTTTTTCGTCCGGCACATGCAATTGGATTTTTTCCGCGACTTCGGAAAATTCTGTTTTCAAAACTTCGCGCGCCTTGGCGAGCACAATGTCGCCGCCCTGGCCGGTCGTGACGCGGCCAAGAATCAGCAGATGGCGAAAATCATAAAAGTCCGCGTAATGTGGAATCGCGTAGCCCAGATAAACGCCGATGGTCTCATAAATTTTTGCCGCGCGCGGATCGCCTTTGGCCATGAGGTTTTGAACTTCCTTGAGCCGCTCCGGCAAACCCATTTCCGCCGGGAGATTGATTTTTGCGGCCGGCAAAAGTTTGTTCACCGCCTGCTGTGAAAAATACAACGCGCCCATGCCGCGGTCGCCCGACCATTCATCGGCGGCGGCGTTGGGATTGTAATCCACGGGCGCAAACGCGAGTTCGCTCAACCAGCCGGTCATGCCGCCTTTGGAATTCAGATAGCCGGCGGCTTCGCTGGAACCCATCGCCACGCCGAGCATGCCATTCGCCTTGAGCGACATCGCGCCCGCCAGTGCCGTCACGTCACCGTCGTTGGCGACTTCGAGCGGAACTTTCCATTCGTCGCGAAGGCGGAGGAAAATATTTTTGGCCGAAGCAAACTGCGCCAGCGGCACGGCGCGGAACAGCGACGCCACCATGATTTTATTGTCCACGATCACGCCCGCCGAACTGCCGCCGATGGCGTCCACGCGCGGCAAATGCGCGGCGGCTTGCTTCAAGCCGTTGTTCAAATGGTCGTAGTGATACTGCGGGTCGGGCTGGTCTTTTGGATCCCACGGAAATTCGTCGCTGTAAACGACCTCGCCATTCCTGACCGCCGCGACTTTGTAATCGCTCGCGCCAAGATCAAAACCGATCCGGCAGCCGTCGAGATGACCGCCAAGCGCGACATGCATCTCCTTCTCAACCGGCACGGACTTTGCCTCCATGACCACCACTTCAAACGGGCGTTCGTAAACGCGGCTCATCAGTTCCACATCAAATTTTCGGTCGCCATCCGCCGAGTAGCAGCGGCGGATGTATTCGCCAGTTTGCTGTGGCCCGCCGAAGTAAATTTTCCACCCGCCGCGCACCCAGAGCAGATTTTTCACGAGGCGCTCAACGTAACGCAGCGTGTCAGGATCTGCTTCGGATTTCACCATGGTCTCGTAGCGTGAAATGAAACCGCCTTCGCGTTCGAGGCCGATGACGAGCGGAACCGCCTGACCGGATTTTTTGGCAGCGGCGAGGTAATGCCGGTTGAATAGCGACGCCGGTTGAAAATCCGGGTCGAGCGGGGCGATAATTTTTGGCAACGGGGACATTTTTACATGGGTAGATTTGGTTCCGGCGTCTCAACGGCTGCGTGGCGATGCTTGTTTCAACCAGCCGAATTAAGAATGCCGCCCGGATTTTCAGTGGCGCTGATTTGTTTTCCGCCGCTGTAAACATTTTCGACGCGTCCATTTTTCCACTGGCGCAACCGATAGATGGTGGCAAACGTGAAATCGGGGGCCGCACCGCCCTGGCCGCCGACGAGTTCCGCGCCGCGCCGCACGTTGTCCTGCAACCACGCCGGCATTTGCAGGTGATACGGATTGCGCCGCACTTCGCCGACGTGAAATGACAACGCGGCCAGCAACTCTGCCACGTCTTCCACGCTGGACTCCACCATCAAATTCGGTGACGACATTTGTCCCCAAAATTCTGTTTCAATAATCAGGCACTGAAAATTCGCGGGCAAGGTTTGCAGCGCATCCATGACCAGAAAATGGGTGCCGATGTGCGTGCTGTTCCAATCAAATTCATGTGGAAAGAAAATGACGCCCGGTTGATGCTTGACGAGCGTGGTGGAAATAATTTTCACCGCCGCAGACCAATGCTGCGGATCTTCCAACCGGGTTTTGGAAGCGATTTTTTCCAGGCCGTTCGGGGCGGTTTGTTCGAGGTCAAAGCCCAGGTGGTTGCAGGCATTTTTCAATTCCTGCCAGCGCGGCTGCTGGCGTTCCTTGCGGCTGCCCTGGGTGACGGCGACGTTGATGACGCGCATTCCTGTTTCGCGCAGCAGGCGCAGGGCGAGACCGCCGATGATGCACTCATCGTCCGGGTGCGGCGAAAAGATCAGCGCGACTGCCGCGTCCGCCGCCGGTTTGGATTTGTGGTGCGGTGGAATTTCGCCAAGCGGCAGTGATTTTCCGGCCGCGATCAACTGGGCGAAGGAAACAACAAATTGATGATAAGGATTCATGGCATTTCCAGCAAACTTACGGTCGCAATCAAATTCAAAAACAGAGGATGCATTGCCGCGCCAAGTTTTTCAGTTTTGAAGCATGATTTTTATCCGCCGATCGCCGTCATCGGCCGGCTCGGCGCGTAGTTGGAACGGAACTGATGTTCCAGCGGTTTCAGCCGCAGCGCTTCCAAAAATAATTTCCGCAGCGCCGCGTCGTCGCTGGTGTGGCGCAAGGTTTCGCGCAGGTCAATCTCACCGTGGTCGCCGAGGCACGGACGGATTTTTCCGTCGGCGGTCAGGCGCATCTTGTTGCAGCTCTCGCAAAAATGCAGGTTCGTCAGCGCGCCGATGAAGCCGACCAGCGCGCCCGTCTGCTTCAGCAAATAATACTTCGCCGGGCCGTGGCCGAGGCGGCAGTCCGGTTGCGGCACCAGTTCATCCCGCTGGCCGAGCAACTGCATCGCCTCGCCGACCGGGAAAAAATTCTGCTCTGTCAAAACATCCGTCCGTGTCAACGGCATCAGTTCGATCAATCGCAAGGGCAGATCATGTTCCGCCGCAAACAACGCCAGCGGCCAGATCTCCTGCTCGTTCACACCGCGCATCAAAACGCAATTCAGTTTCACGCGTTCAAAGCCCGCCGCCAGCGCCGCGCGGATTCCAGCGATCACCGCGTTCACATCACCGCCCGTCACGTGCCGGTAAATCTGCGCATCAAGTGCGTCGAGGCTCACGTCCACCGTGCGGATTCCCGCGTCGCGCAAGGGTTGGGCGAGCGCGGTCAGTCTGGTCGCGTTGGTGGAAAGGCCGATCATTTCCACGCCGGAAATTTTTTTCATCGCGCGGACGATCTCCAAAATGTCGCCGCGCACCAGCGGTTCGCCGCCGGTCAGCCGGAATTTTCGGAAACCCAGTTCCGCCGCCACCCGCACCACGCGGATGATTTCTTCAGCGGTCAGATGATCCGGTTTGCTCTCCCAGCCCTTGTAGCCTTCCGGCATGCAATAGAGACAGCGCTCGTTGCACCGGTCGGTGATCGAGATGCGCAGGTAATCAACTTTGCGTCCGAATGAATCCATATTTTTTCTGTCAGCTTTTTTTATCAATCATCAACGCTCGTCTTTCAACTATTTTGCGTGCGGATCTTCACCGCGCAAATGCGCCACGCCCTCGCGGATCGCCGGCGCGAGAATCTCCAGACACTCGCGCACCGCCGACGGCTTGCCCGGCAGGTTCACGATGAGCGAACGTCCGCGCGTGCCCGCCGTCGCGCGCGACAAAACCGCCGTCCGCACTTTGGCGAACGACTGTGCGCGCATGATTTCGCCGAAGCCGGGCAGTTCCCTTTCCAGCACCGCGCGCGTTGCTTCCGGCGTCACGTCGCGCACGGAAATTCCCGTCCCGCCCGTCGTCACAATCAAATCACATTTTTCCGAATCCGCCAGTTCGCGGAGCCGCGCGGAAATTTTTTCCGGCTCGTCCGGGATCACCGCGACGACAAATTTTGTTTCCACGCCAAAAACTTCGCCCAGCACCTTTTCAATTTCCGGGCCGCTGCGGTCCTCGTAAATCCCCGCGCTCGCGCGGTCGCTGATGGTGACGCGGCCGATTTTCATAAACCGCATCCTTGCGCCGCGCGAATGAACTGTCTTCTCCCTCTCCGCTCCCGCAGCGGGAGGGGAGAGGGCCGGGGTGAGGTGAGGGAAACTGATAAAATAAGGAGCCTCATTCTTTCACCTTTTCGATCACGCGCACGCCTTCGATCCGCATCGTTTTGTCCACCGCCTTGCACATGTCATAAAGAGTCAATGCCGCCACGCTCGCGCCCGTGAGCGCCTCCATCTCCACGCCCGTTTGCGCGCTCGTCTCCGCCGCGCAAAAAATTTCAATCCCGTTGCGGCGCAATTTAAAAGTCACCTCGACGTGGCTCAACGCCAGCGGATGACACAGCGGAATCAAATCGCCCGTGCGCTTCGCCGCTTGGATACCCGCGACATTCGCCACCGTCAAAACGTTGCCTTTCGGCAGCGCCTTGGCGCGCAGTGCGCGGATCGTCGCCGGCTGGCAGACCAGCCGTGCGGTCGCCACCGCGCGGCGCTTTTGAAGCGGCTTCGCGCCGACGTTCACCATCCGCGCGCCGCCGCTTTCATCGAGATGCGAAAATGTATTTTTTATTTTCAAAATCAAATTGTCGGGACAAATTCAACTGCCGCGCCCGCCGCCAAATCTGAACTTTCAGCTTTCACCCGGATCAGCGAATTCGCCAATGCCAGCGCGGTCAAATCGCCGGAACTGCTCCAGCGCAAAGGCGTCAGTTTCATTTCGCCATTTTGCATTTCGCCGCGCGCCGGCCAGAAAGTTTCGCGCGCATTGCGCCCGGACTCAAGCTTTGCCGCCAGCGTTCCGGGCTGGAAAATGTTTTCCGCCGCCCGCCCGCTGAATTTTTCCAGCGTCGCGCGGACAAACAAATTCAGGCAGACAAAATGCGCCAGTGGATTTCCCGGCAGGCCGAACGCAATCTGATTTCCGCGCCGCGCCACGATGAGCGGCCGGCCGGGGCGCAGCGCGGTTTTGCAGACAAGGATCTCAAAACCAAAATGCTCCAGCAATCGCCGCGTGAAATCATGTTCGCCCACGCTCGCGCCGCCGGAAACCAACAGCAGATCGGTATCAGTGATTGGGTTTGGAGTTCCGCCTTCAGGCGGCATCGGAGTTTCCTCGGACCGCCTAAAGGCGGAACTCCAAACTTCGCCAAGGGCCGCACGGACGGCAGATTCATCTTCCGGCATTCGTCGTTGTTCCAGTTTGACTTGCCAATGTTTCAAAAATGCGCGGACGAGAACCGAATTGGAATCGCGGATTTGTCCGGTCTGCGGCGTTTGTTCCGGCGGGACGATTTCGTTTCCAGTCGCCAGGTTCAAAACGCGCGGAAGCCTTGTCACCATTGGCTGCGCGTGGCCGACACTGGCGAGCAGCGCCAGCGCGCCGGGCGTGAGCGTCGTGCCAGATTCCACCAGCACCTGCCCGGCGCGGGCGTCTTCGCCACGAAACCGGATGCACCGATTCGAATCCCGTTCGACAACGGTTAAAATTTCACCAGCCACACGGACATTTTCCTTCATAACGACTTGCAGGCCGTCGCCCGGCAGCGCGCCGCCGGTGGAAATTTGCACGGCCTCGCCGATTTGAAGTTCGCGCGGCTTCCAATCGCCGGCGCGGATTTCATCAACGATTTTGAATTCCAAATTTGCATCATCCAACCGGATCGCAAAACCGTCCATCGCGGAACGGTCGAACGGCGGCTGGTCTTCCGGCGCGCAGACCGGTTCGCGTAAAACGCGGCCGGCCGCTTCGTGGAGCGGCGCGCGCGCGGCGGCCAGCGGCTGGCAAATTCCATCCAGCAGCGCGATGATTTCATCGGCACTTGGCGCGCGACGGTTTTGGTTTTGAGGATTCAAGATTTTTTCAAGGCGGCAAATTCTGCAGGCGTCAATGACCGTCGTTTCCAGACCGGCACGTCCTGTTTCAGACGATCCATGAAACCTGCGAGCAGGGCAAACGCTTCCGCGCGATGTTTGGCAGTAATACCAATGTGAATGGCCGTTTCGCCGACGGGAATGATGCCGATGCGATGGCTGACGCGCGCGGCGAGGCACGGAAATTTTTCCGCGAGCGTTTCAAGGATGCGGCGCATTTCGTTTTCCGCCATCGGCGAATAGGCTTCGTATTCGAGCGCGGCAATTTTTTGCCCGTTTTCCGAGGCGCGGACAATGCCGGAAAACTCGGCGAACGCACCGGCGCTGCCGGAAAATTCTTCGGGCAATTTTTTCCGCGCGTCAACCGACTGCGACGTGATTTCGATTTGTATTTGCATATTTAGCCGGGGTCTAGTTGAAATTGGCGGCATTTATTGCAATCGCGTGGGAAAGCGGTGGAGGGCCACCGCAGTCCAAGACGCTGGCGCGTTTCAGAGCGACTCTTGAATCGCGCGAAGCGTCTTGGACTGCGCCAGCCCTCTGGCGCTTTTGATGGGCAATCATTGATCGGCAGCTTGAATCACACATATTTAGCCGCCGGACACGGGCGGAATCAACGCGACCTCGTCGGCATCAGTGAACCGGGTTTCAGCATCCA
>Ga0209746_1000571_pt1 | contig 18709 bp, 13 predicted proteins | sample BarGraNGADG00211_3_FD_184496 | JGI IMG/M metagenome (GOLD analysis project Ga0209746, IMG submission 184496) | Arctic peat soil microbial communities from Barrow, Alaska - Barrow Graham LP Ref core NGADG0011-211 (SPAdes) (version 2) | ecosystem: Environmental > Terrestrial > Soil > Wetlands >... | reverse complement strand
ACACAGGAAGCCAGCAATCCGGCAAGTAATATTATCGACAAATTATGATTTTTCATTGCAAAAAAATCTGTTTTGAGTTTATTTTTTTAATAACGAAAATAAAGTTGTGATGTTATACGGCTATTCAATTAACAATAATTTTATTCAACCAAATTTTCTTTTATCCGAATATAACGTACCGGATAATATGCCGCCAAAAATCCCATAAACAAGACGGTTATAAATACCAAAAATATATCCAATGTATTGGTTACTATAGGATAAGCATCAACCACATAACCGGTTCCAAGTTTCAGTAGCCCAAAATATTGTTGTAACAGGCAAAGTAACGTTCCTAAACAAATGCCAATCAACGCTCCAACACAGGAAATCATCCAACCTTCAAAAAGAAAAATGCGTTTAATTAATTGATTATTAGCACCCAAATTCCTTAAAGTTTGTATGTCAGCTTTTTTATCAATAATCAACATAGATAACGACCCAATAATATTAAAGCTGGCTATCAGTAATATAAAACAGAGAATCAGGTAAGTTATCCATTTCTCAATTTTCATGATTTTGAAGAAACTTTCCTGCTGTTCGTAGCGGTTCTTAACTTGAAAACGATCACCAAGCAAAGTTTGGATTTGCTTTTGAATTTCGGATTGCTTTACACTTTTTGCCAGTTTTAATTCCACTGCAGACACGGTTGAATTTTCGTATTCAAATAAATTTCGGGCTAAATCAATGGAAACCAATACATAATGATCGTCGTATTGCAACTGCTTGACTGAAAAAATTCCTGAGACAAATGTTCCGGTCTGATTAAAACTATTTTCGGGTCGGAGCAAATTAATTTTCGAAGTTCGTTTTGGTGCATAAATATAAAGCGGATCAATAAAATGCGCTCCAAGCCCGAGAATGCTCGCTACGCCAACACCCGGAACAGCCCGTTGAAAAGCACCGTCAAAAAGTACAAATCTTCCGTCGTACATGATGCTGTCGATGCGCGTCATTTTTTCAAAATCGTTGCTGACACCTTTGATGGTTGCCGGCATTTGTTTGTCTTTAAAGCGTAACAAAGCATTTTCTTCCACCACTTCGGTGAAATAAGCAACTGATTTCATTTTATGTAATTCATTGAATTCCTTTGAATTAACATCAAATGTTTTGCCATGTGTCAACGTAATTTTCAAATCAGGATCGAAAGCCGAGAACATATCCGAAATAAGCGTTTCAAAACCATTGAACACAGACAAAACGCAAACTAAGGCCATCGTTCCAATAGCCACACCTGCCGCCGAAATACCGGAAATGATATTGATGGCATTGTGTGATTTTTTTGAAAACAAATAGCGTCGAGCTATCCTGAACGAAAAAGATAGTCTTCGAAATTTGTTGTGTGTTGATGTGTTTTGATTTGGCATCGTAAATTAGAGTGCTAATCCAATTCAATTACTTCACCCTCTTTTAAAGGCGATGGCGGATCGCTTTTCAATAAATTATCTATATTTTCCAAATAATCCAACGAATCGTCCACATGAAAAAAAAGTTCAGGTACAATGCGTAATTGGTGCCGAACACGTTTGCCCAAATCGAAACGGATGGCTTTGGTGTCGGCGTAAATATGTTCTAAAACCGCCTTAGCTTTTTCGCTTGGAAAAATGCTCAAATGCGTGCGGGCTATTCCCAAATCGGGACTTACACGAACAGTGGTTACGGTAATCAAAGTGCCGTGTAATTGGCGGGCATACAACAAAAAGATTTCTCCCAATTCTTTCTGCAACATCCTCGATATTTTTTGTTGTCTGGTTGTTTCCACAGTTATTTATTATTTAATTTTAAAAATCATTTCATCTGCATCCAAGTTAATTTTTGAAAAGGCAAACCATTTCTTAGCCAAGTCTTTAAGTGAAGCTCCTATATGATAAACAATTTCGTTATCAATTATCAGAAACCGATCGTGTGATTTTGTAAATATTTTCACTTCAACATTCTCATATTGAGCATTAAACTTATTTATATCCAATTGCAATTCTTTGCTTATTTTAGATGTATATATTGTGGCGTTCACTCCATTTTTCCGTTTTGCTAACATGAGTAGAACACTTTCATCGATGTAATTGTCAATCAAAATAATAGATTTTTTAGCCGATTTCACTAAATCAGCGGTAAATTTATAAGCATCAAAAATCTGTCCGTCATAAAAAATGCCTTCGTGGGGTGGAAGTGAAGTTTTTATCAGCAAATCAAACTTTTGGTCGTGTTCCAATATTTTCTTTTCAATCCGGTCAATTCGGTTATTAAGCACATAACCTTTCATTAAATATTCTTTCAAGATGCTGTTTGCCCAAATCCGAAATTGTGTTCCACGTTTAGATTTTACACGATAACCAACAGATATGATGACGTCAAGACTATATACAATAATTGGTTTGTCTGAAAAAGCAATTTGCAAAAAATGCAAATTGCTTTTTTTGTCCAGTTCACCTTCTTTAAAAATATTGCTAATATGACGAGATATAACAGATACATCCCTTTGGAACAAATCAACCATTTGCGCTTGTGTCAGCCAAACAGTTTCATCTTCAATTCTCACTTCTAACTGAGTGGAATCGTCTGATTGATAAAGAATTATTTCGCCGGTGGAATTCATTGGCACATTATCTTATAAGCATATTTTATATCTTCCACTCAAATCCGTCTTTCGTATCTTTAATCTCAAAACCAAGCGCTGTCAGTTCGTTCCGGATTTTATCACTCGTTGCCCAATCTTTGTTTTGTTTGGCTTCCAAGCGCATATTCAATAACAAATCTATCGCCTTTTTGTATGATTCATTTCCAGCAGAAGCGTCATTTTCGGCTTTCAAACCTAAAATATCTTCGATAAACAACTTGAAAACCGATTTCAGTTCATCCAAATCGGCAACTGAAATGGTTTCTTTTCCATCGTGAACCATGTTTATAGCTTTCAAAGCATCGAACAAATACGAAATGACTATTGGCGTATTCAAATCGTCGCACATGGCTTCTTCACATTTTACACGAAGTCCGGCAGTTACGATCGACGAAGTAGCCGAAGCAGACAGTTTTTGCAAACGAGCATAGCCTTCCATCAACCGGCTCAAGCCTTTTTCTGATGCTTCTAAAGCTGCACTGCTAAAATCAACCGTGCTGCGATAATGCGCTTGGAGAATAAAGAAACGAACCGTCATTGGACTGAAAGCCTGATTCAACAAAGCGTGATTTCCGCTAAAGAATTCTTCCAAAGTAATAAAATTACCCAACGATTTTCCCATTTTCTGACCACCAATGGTAATCATGTTGTTATGCATCCAATATTTCACGGTTTCTTTACCAAGTGCGGCAGTGGATTGTGCAATTTCACATTCGTGGTGCGGAAACATTAAATCCATTCCACCGCCGTGAATATCAAATTGTTCGCCAAGATATTTTGTTCCCATAGCCGAACATTCCATGTGCCAGCCCGGAAAACCTTCGCTCCAGGGCGCTTTCCAACGCATGATATGTTCCGGCGAAGCTTTTTTCCACAAGGCAAAATCCACACTGCGGCGTTTTTCGGATTGTCCGTCTAATTCACGTGTTTATTCCAGCATATCTTCAATATTTCGACCGGAAAGTTTGCCGTAATTATACTTTTTATTATATTTTTCAACGTCGAAATAGACCGAGCCATCACTTTCATAGGCATAACCGGCATTCAATATTTTTTGCACAAATTCAATTTGCTCCATAATATGACCAGAAGCGAATGGCTCGATGCTGGGCGGTAAAACGTTCAACATTTCCATGTATTTGTGATAGCGATTCACGTAATACTGAACCACTTCCATTGGTTCCAATTCATCCAAACGGGCTTTTTTTGCTATTTTATCTTCGCCGCTGTCGGCATCATTTTCCAAATGACCGACATCCGTTATATTTCGTACATATCGGACTTTATATCCTAAATGAAGAAGGTAACGAAACACAACATCGAAGGTAATGGCAGGTCGCGCATGACCTAAATGAGCATCGCCGTAAACCGTTGGTCCGCAAACGTACATTCCTACCTTGTTCTCGTGTATTGATACGAACAATTCTTTTTTGCGACTTAATGTGTTGTAAATATATAGTTTGTGTTCCATAAGTTCAATTATTCTGTTTTATACTATTCCTCTTTGTTTCTTCAAATTTTCGTACGCTTCATTAATCGAACGGAATTTTTCGGTGGCCGATTTTTTCACTTCGTCGCCCAAATCATTTACTTTGTCTGGATGATATTTCATTGCCATGCGGCGATAAGCTTTTTTAATTTCTTCGTCGGTTGCGGATGATTCAATTTCGAGTGATTTGTAAGCCCAATCACGGTCAACCTGTTTCATGTAAGGTGCCTTGATTGATTCAAAGTCAAGCCGATCAATGTGGAAAATATTGGCAATTCGCTGAATGGTAGCCAATTCCGAAGAAACAACTTCCCCATCGGCATAAGCAATATTAAAAAGCAAATGAAGCAGTTCCAGTTTCGACGAATAATTCATATACTGACCAATTTGTGTGGCAACTTCAGTTTCGTCAATTGGCTGATCCAAAAGATTTTTGAGAATTTGCAGTGCTTCCAATGCGCCTTGTTCGCCAAAATTGGCAACCAAAAATTTTTTCACTACTGCCAGTTCAGCTTTGTCAACACGTCCATCGGCTTTCATTATACAAGCCATTAAAACGAGCAAACTCATTTTGAAATCACCTTCTGTTGTGCGATTTGGGGCCAAGGTGTGAGTTGAAGTTAATATTTGAGTGCCATCGAACATCGAACCCAATGCAAAACCTATTAATGCACCGATTGGCCCTCCTAACACAAAACCGAGTCCTCCACCGATAAACTTCCCGTAACTTCCCATAACGACTTTTTTTGAAATGATTTTAGGACAACAAAGATACGAAAAATCGCTTTGAAAATGTGCTAATTTTAAAATCTAAAATTTAAAACAGAAATTGCTGTATTCGGAATGAATATTACAATTTTTTGTTAAAATTCTCTTTAAAACTTATTTCCCCAATCTTCCTAACAACAATTTCACACCTTTTTCCACATTCTGTGTTTTGTTGAGGGTTTTGAATAAAAACAGCTACTTTTTTAATGTCATTTATTGAGCATTATTTACGATATCAAAAATCAACATTTAATGTTATCCAATATAAGTATATAGTTTAACGAAGTATCTTGTTTGAAATCTGACTAATAACTAAATCCCAACTTTGTCAATCCCGTTTGCACCTGTGTGTTTTGCATAAACAGGTTCCAAAGTAATCCGGTGCGGTAGTTTTCAATCATCACCACGATAGGCCATGATCGATGGCTATTTATTTGCTGGAATTAAATATTTTAGGTAATTGCCAAATCAAAAAAACCGCAACTGAAAAACAATTGCGGTTTTTTAATCTAAAAATTTATTCAATATTTAATCTTTTTCAAGCTAACTTGTACTTTACAATAGTAAATCGATGATTCTATATATTTTATTTTACTGCAACTTTTGAGTTTCCTAAGGTTGTATTTACAATATAAATTCCTTTTTCAATTGAAACCCGAAGTTTTCCATCATTAGCCAACCATTCAGCTACCGTTTTTCCAGCGAGGTCAAAAACACGTACATTACCGCTATAACTTGGGATACAAATTTCTCCATTTAAATAATATGCCTGGATTGATTTATAGACACTTGGTGTAAATATACCTGTTGTAGAAACAGTAATAAAATTTATTTCATCTAAATATATTGTATGTTCTGCATTATCAATTGCATTTTGTGAGAAGAATACACCATGAACCAAGTCTTTAGCTGTAAAAGTTGCATCGGCAGCCCAAATGTCAGCAAGTGGGATAGTTACTTCTGTCCAGGTGTTAGCAGCCAAGTCAGCTGTCAGGTAATTTCCTACTTGCACTTTGCCGCTATGATTAGGAGTGCCTGAAGCTGATTCAAAATAAAGATTAGGCAATGCTGTTTTAGCTAATGCGACAGGAGAGTTTACCCAAAAATCAAGATCAGTTCTGGTTGTTAAATCATAAACAGTCCATCCAATAGCTGCAACCATACCCATCCAGTCACCACCTGTCGTCGATTTCCAGTCTAATTTCAACGCATTAGTTCCTGAATAAACAGGTGAAGAAACAACAGGATATTTATCTCCTGGATCTGATGAAGTAGGATCCCAATTTACAGCAACCACAGTACTTGGGGCAGTTTGGTTTATCCAACTTGTGTCGTAAAAACGGTTATCTCCGCTATCATGAAATAAAGTCGAGATGTTTACAAACGTGAATTCATCCAAATACATAATGTGTTCAACATTATCTGTAGCATTTTGTGAGAAAAATACACTATGCACTAAGCCTTTCGATGTAAATGTAGCATCTGCCGCCCAAATATCAGCAAGTGGGATTGTTATTTCAGTCCAGGTATTTGCTGCTAAATCGGTTTTCAAATAATTCCCTAAATCAACTTTTCCTGAAATATTTGGAGTGCCTGAAGTTGCTTCAAAATAAACATTTTGAAGAGCTGTTTTAGCTATCGCTACATGAGAATTTACCCAGAATTTCAAGTGAGTCATGGTTGTCAAATCGAAAACTTTCCAACCTATGGAAGCTACCATTCCCTTCCAATCACCAGCGGTAACGGATTTCCAATCAAGTTTTAACGCATTTGTTCCGGCTTTTACCGGTGAAGTTACAACAGGGAATTTATCTCCCGGATCAGATGACGTAGGATCCCAATTTACTGTAGCCACTGTACTAGGAGCGGTCTGATTAATCCAACTTGTGTCATAAAAACGGTTATCTGCACTATTATCAAACAAAGTAAGCGATGTAGGAGCAGGAGTGATAGAAGGGTTATAGATAACCGTAATATCATCAATATAACATTTTGCTGTTGGATCAACTGGGGTGTTAAAATCAGGTTGAAATCCTAACACTGAAATGTTCAGAACTCAATTTGCAGTTAAATCATATACCATAGTTTCCCATTCATTCGTTTTAGAAGCAAGAGTTACAGGCAAAAATTCCTTTGTAACAGCACCTTCACAATGAATACGAAGTTGTGAAGTCGCATTTGAACGCATATACTTAACTTCAATGCGAGCATAACCTTTTGGAATTGGGTTTGTTAATATAGACCAAAAGCCAGCCCAATTTTGGTTATCAACTCCTAAATCATATCGATCCCATTCCCATGCCTTATTACTGGTGTTGATACCTGTTTTTACCGGATTATCAACCACCATGTAATCAAAACTTGCCGGTGGATTACCATGGATTTCTGTAGTAAAATTCACTAATCCGTTTTCAAAATCGTCAAGCGTAAAAGTAGCCAATTGGGCATACGTGCTGACACTTACAAATAGTGCCAATGCAAAAGAAAAGAGTAGCTTTTTCATGATTGTAAAAAATTAAATTGTTAGTAAAAATAATTATTGATAATAAAAAATTGTTTTGTTGATTATCGCAATCGTACAATTAAAGGATATTCCCTGCCGTTAGGAGTTTTCATTTTAATTGTATATTGTTTTCCGTTTAATATTTTAGAACTTTTAAATGCAAATATATTTTCACCCGAGGTGGCATTCAATATTGTATCCACTATTAGAACATTAGAGCTACTTGTTATTTTAAAAGTAGTGTTACCCGCTGAACTTACTATATAATTTAGTTCAAATACTTCCCTGTCGGGATGGCGCATCATGTCAAATTCGTGGGTTACCGTATTGGTTACAGCTAAATTGAATCCTTCCTGATAATCGGGTTGAACCTTTACACCTGCCAACAGTAAGCCGGCTTTTACATGTTCATTTTTCATCATCAGGTTCCAGATAAGCCCGGATCGATAATTTTCCATCATTACCACTATAGGACCTTCGTCAATAGCTAATTCTTTCTTTTCAGAAGTACTGGTTTGAGGACAATAGGCATCGGCAAATCCGTAAGTTCCTTGTGCCAGTGTGTTTTTTGCTAATTGTAAAAGAACCTGAGTACTATAGAACGGTGTATAAGGATAAGAACCTAATGCTGCTGTAGGTGCAATTACTCCATCATCGTTTAATGGTGAGCGTGCAAGGTAATTCCATGCCGGTAGTTTTGCTCCGGAACAAGCAGTCAATCCCCAGTTTTTTTCATCATATTTATAAGTTGCTGGTGCTTCCACAAGGCAATAATTGCGATTTATCATTGTATGCGCCACGTTTTGTTTCCAGTAATTTACATACTGATCTTCAATCTTTCGGGGATCGAGACCCAAAAATGAATAGTGAGCAAAAAACAATGGTCCGCCTTTATCTTCACCCAACGGAAGTAAATAGCCATAATCAGATCTATTAATATTATAGATTCCATTATTGTTGAGCCAACCTTGTGTATAAGTATCGGAAGAAATATTGTGTGGGGACGGAGCTGCCAAAGCCATTATATAGCAAATCCACGCCTCATTCCAACCGCCAAACTGAAAAGCCAAGCGGTTTTCCTGTGAATACCATATCCAGTTTAATCCAGTACCAGTACCCGCATAAAATTTCCAATTAATTGTATTCCAAAATGATGCAACTGAATCACGGATTTCGGTTTCCACAGTTGAATTGGCTGTATAGTACTCAGAAGCAGTCAGCAGACCGGCTATCATAAACGAAGTTTCAACCAAATCTCCTGCTTTGACCTGATCGCCAAAAGGTGTTGAAAGTCCATCGGGAGTATACCAATGGGACCAGACTCCTTTAAATCGCTCGGCCTGACCAAGAAAACGTACTATTTTTTGTGTACGTTCAGCTGCTTGTGTGCGGGTAATCCAGCCACGTTCCGAACCAACGATGATAGCCATCAATCCAAATCCACTTCCACCAATGGTCACTACTCCACCATCATTACGATCGTTTCCTTCCAAAGCCAGTCCGCAAGGACTCGCACCATCCCAAAAATAATTGAATGTTTTATGTTGCCATTCTTCCAAAACTGGTCGTACTTTAGCCGGTGAGTAAGTTTCATCGTTCTTAATAACTACAACAGTTGGTACTTCAGGTTCCTTGCATGTTGAAAGAATGAAGGTAAAAGAAAGTACTAACCACAAAGAACCCCCAACCCCTAAAAGGGAGCTTAAGTTAGACTTAAATCTTAAAACATGATGTAAAAAACTGTTTTTCATAAATGGTAATTATTTGATCGATGCTAATCTAATTCCCCTTCAGGGGTCGGGGATTCTTAGTTTTTAATATCCGGGGTTTTGTGTAATTACTCCGCTTGATCTGTCGATTTCAGTTTGCGGAATAGGGAAAAGTTCGTGTTTGCCAACCACAAAACCTGTAATGGCTGTCTTTGCTTCATCCCAACGCACTAAATCATAAAATCGTTCCCATTCCATTGCTAATTCAATCCGCCTTTCCTGATGTATTTTAGCCCGAAGTTCAGTTACATCAGTAGTAGATATTTTTGGTAAAACGCCGGCATTTCCTCCGCGAGCACGGGCACGAACCATTTCTAATTTATCTACTGCTTCGGTGGTATTTCCCAATTCGCAAGCTGCTTCAGCGTGCATAAGTAAAACATCGGCATAACGGATTAAACGAATATTCAACCAATATGCCTGAGGATCGGTAGAACGGTTATACAGACTTCTTTCAGCAAGACTTACATACGCTTTTTTGTTGAAGAATTTATTATAGCATGCCTGATCTGCTTTAATGGCTTTACCATCGAGTATATCGCCGGTAGCTATCACAGTTGCCGCTTTTCGAGGGTCACCGGCTTCATATGCACTCATCAATAACTGACTGGGTGAGTTGAATCCCCAACCTAAATTTGGAATTCCCCGAATGCCCTGAATTTGACCAAACTGACTGCTCATGTCAATTTTCAATGAAGGTTTTTGATCACAATACACTTCAAAAACCGATTCAGAACCATACTCATTGGCCTCGGTAAATATATCGGCATAGGCAGTATTCAAATCATTATCGCCCGAAGTTATGATGGTTGTAGTTTGAGCTAATGCATCCGACCATTTCTTTTGATATAAATAAACTTTTGCCAATACAGCCCGGGCTGCATTTTGAGTCGCACGTCCCTGATTTCCACTACCATTCAATAAGACACGCGTAGGTAAATACGGAATTGCATACGTTAAGTCTTTCTCAATATTGCTCCAGATTTCTTCGCGAGTAGAACGAGCCGGGGATTTCTCAGTCTTTGCCAATACTTTATTTACATAAGGAACTCCTCCATAAGCTTGTGCAAGACGGAAATACATTACCGAACGTAAAAATAGAGCTTCGGCTGCGTAAGTATTTTTTGTTGATAAAGGCACAGTATCTGCAAGTGCCGAAATAAGGACAATTGCCTCATTTGTATAGTAAATTGTATTGTAACAGCTGGTATAATAATCGGTAATAGGAACACTGCTAGCTGTATAACTTAATGTTTTGAATTGAGCTATTTCTCCACCATCACTGGGTGTACTTCCCTTTTCTACATCGGGTGTAGTATAATTATTCATTGCCAGCCCCGACCATTGAAATGCCCAACTTCTTAATGTACCATAAGCTTGCATTAATTTTGCTTCAACTAAAATCTTTCGATCTAAATGAGTAGTATCCGTGTAAGTTGTTGAATTCTCATACCCTTTAGGTGTTAAATTCAATAAATTATCCGTACAAGATATTCCTAAAAGAGTAACAGCTAAAAATAATATAGTCTTTTTCATTGTATTTATGATTAAAAATTAACTGATAAACCTGCGGTAAATGTACTTGGAATAGGATAAGTACTGCCATTGTCGACACTTGCTTTAAGAATATCCCCGCCAATTTCGGGAGTATAGCCGCTATTACTTTTGAAAGTAAATTGGTTTTGAGCATTTGCAAAGACGCGCAGTTTGCTTATACCCATAGATTTTAAAATATTAGCAGGTAAATTATATCCTATCTGAATGGAACGAATTCGAAAATAAGCGCCACTTTCGAGCAAGTTGGTCGAAGGTAAAATGTTTTGCCCACGGGTGTTATCTAATATCGGTTCAATTGTTGAAGTTCCTTCGCCATGCCAACGATTCAGCGATGTAGAATAGAAATTAAACTGAGAATAAGTTGGCAATTTTTTCGTGTTAATAATTTGATTACCATACACTCCATTAAAATCAATGCTTAAGTCAAAGTTCTGATAGTCGGCGTTCACATTGAATCCGTAGGTAAAAGTAGGAATGGTTGTTCCAATAAATGTACGGTCTTTGTCTGAAATTTTACCGTCGCCATTTACATCTTTATACCTGATATCACCCGGTTTCGAAGTCCATGGAGCAGGATAATAATTGTTTATCTCCGTTTGATTCTGGAAAATTCCATCCTGCACATATCCATAAATAGCTCCTACGGGATGACCTACCGAAGTAAGGTGGTAATTATCCGAAATAATGTCCGAATTATCATTTCCCAAAGCCAGTACTTCGTTTTGTAGTGTTGCTCCGTTTATACTGACTCCGTACGTGAATTTTTCAATCTTATCTCGCCACGTAAGAATAAATTCCACACCACTATTTCTAACCGATCCGGCATTAGTAACTTTTAATGTGTTTCCGTTCGATGCCGGAGGAATTACATGAGCTAACAAATCCGAAGTTGTTTTGGTAAAATATCCTAAATCCAATGATAGGCGATTGTCGAAGAGTTGACTTTCAAATCCGGCATCCAATCCTGTTACCACTTCCCAATGTAAATTTTCATCAACCAAATAATCATAAGTCGGTAAATAATAGGTAGTTCCATTAACCATTACTTGTTGACCTTTCGGATAAATTCTTGGATAATTCAAGAAACTTCCTATTTTATCATTTCCGAGCATACCCCACGAGCTCTTTAGTTTCATATAATTAAGCACATCTTTCATTCCGCTCATAAAATCTTCATCGGTAATCACCCAACCCAAGCCAATGGATGGGAAGTAACCCCAACGATGCTTGGGTGAAAATTTAGAAGAACCATCTGCACGAAATGTAACCGATGCCAAATATTTATCAGCATACGAGTAATTAACCCTGCCTAAATACGAAATAAATGACTCAGCATCATACTCATCGGTATTATTGGCAAAATTCGCGTTTCCCTGACTTAACATTTGGAGATCTGTTGGAATAATATGGGGATGAATATCACTTTCTAAAGAATCTGCGTACATGTTAACTTTCATACTTTCCTGAATCCGGGCAGTATAACCTACCATCGCATTAATTTTGTGTGATCCAATTTTCTTGTTGTAATTTAAAATAAAATCAGCCTGATATTTAGTATATTCAGACTCGTTGCGACTAAATTTATTAAAATCATTTTTATAAGATGAAATAGACGTAGCGTTGTTAATATTATATTGAGGTGTAAATTCACTGCCCAGATTAATGCCAATATCTCCGTATCCTGTTGCTTTGAAAGTGAAATCTTTCAGAAATGAAATTTCGGCATATACATTTCCTACGACTCGATAACCATAATTATTGGTATTTCCTTTTTTTATTTCCATAACTGCCACCGGATTAGGCACATCTTTCTGGATACCCGGATTGGGTGTATAATAAGAGGCTATATTATCCGGATTATGATCTTCGACCGGTGAATAAGGCGAATAAGTAGGTAATGCCTGTACTGTATTAATTACGCTTGCAGCGGGAGGACTTGAATTCCAACGACTCAGGTTTACATTTCCACCCAGCTTCAACGCTTTTGAAACAATGTAATCGCCTGCCCAACGTCCATTAAAACGTTGATAATCATTGTATTTTACAACTCCGTCTTGTTTGAAATAGCCAATTGAGAAAACAGTACTTGCCTTATCATTAGAATTGCTGACCGTAATGCCATGATTCATAATCATTGCCGGACGGAATATATATGATTGCCAATTAGTTCCACCACCCAATAAATCGGGAACCCATTCAGCTGCTGCAGGATTAGCATTTTTAAGTTGTTCGTTGTATAACATGGTAAAATCAGATGCATTTGTGAGTTTTACTCTGTCGGCATCAAGTAACACCTGTGAACCCGCGTAACCATCGTAACTAACACTCAATTTGCCTTTATCAGCACGTTTGGTGGTAATAATAATAACACCATTTGCACCCTGAACACCAAATATTGCCAGCGAAGATGGATCTTTTAATACTTCTATCGAAGTAATGTCATTTGGATTGACAAAGTCAATATTGTCGATAAACATTCCATCTACCACATACAATGGATTAGTTCCGGAAAGTACAGTGGCAACACCACGGAGATGTACTGTTGGGCTGGCACCGGCTTCACCACTGTTGGTCACCATTAATCCGGGAACTTTCCCCTGTAATCCTTTCACCGGATTATAATCAGGCGAATTTTTCAGGCTTTCGCCACTAATTGAAACAATAGAACCGGTCAGGTCGCGTTTGCGAGCCGTACCATAACCTACCACAACGACCTCTTCCAGTGATTCGGTGTTCGAAATCAGTTGAATCCGTAATTTGTTAGCATTTTGTATAACTAATACCTGAGAAGAATAGCCTACATACGAAATTGCTAAAGTAGATCCTAATGGAGCAGAAATGGAAAATACACCGTCTATATTGGTGATTGTTCCTTTTTGAGTACCTTTTTGCATAACTGTTGCTCCAATCAGTGGCTCATTTGTTTTTTTATCAACAATTACACCTTCGATATTAATATTTTGTGCAAAAAGCGAAGTTGCGAAACTGAGTGCAACCACTAAAAATAACGTTATTTTTTTTCTCATGATATTGTGATTTTTCGGTTAACTTATTTTTCTGTTTTAAATTCCAGTTTCTCTAATCCTTTGAGAATTTCTGGATTGCTCATAAATAATTTCCAAAGCAATCCGCTTCGATAATTTTCAATCATTACGGCTATCGGACCCTGATCTATTGCTAAATAACTATGAACAACCTGTTGCCCCTCTACTAATTCGGGATTAAAAGCATCATAGAATCCATATTTTCCAAACAGTTTTTGTCCTTTATCTAAATAGAAATATCGTAAGGCATCCATTGAAGCTTCCGGAGTATAAACGATAGATGACAGGGCTGCAGTGGGCGAAATCGTTCCATTTTCATCATTTGTGCCCGGCTGATGCGAAGTATAACCGACTATTGGATCATCTGATGATGTAAATCCCCAGCAATTAGCTCCGTAACCAATGTGTTTTTTAGGATTATCAATGGCATATGCTCTTTGAATAAGAGCATGCGCGCGGTTTTGTTCAAAATAATTTGTGTATTTATCTGTCAACCCTTTCGGATTTAAACCTAAAAATGAATAATGGGTAAAAAACAGGGGACCGCCGTACTCCATTCCCAAATCTAATTTTATACCGTAATAACTTTTTCCGTTCAAATAATATGTTGATTTAGTATAACAATTCTCATACACAGAACGTTCAATCGGGAATGTCGGCGACGAAGCTGCAAGGACATATGTTATTAAAGTTTAATCATACCCTTTAATGCGATGATTCATTTTCCAACAGTAATTTTTCGACCAATGCCAATAAAGTGAATCCGATCCTTGTGTGTACCAGCTCCATTCAACAGTTTCCCAAAGTTGTGTAATGCGGTTCACCAATACTTGTTCTGTTGCGTTTCCATTTCGGAAATATTCACGGGCAGTAAACAGTCCCTGCATCAAAAAAGCTGTTTACACAAAATCGCCTCCGTAGTCATATTGACTGAAACTGAATGGTTTCCCTGTCCCTGCATCGTACCAATGCGACCAGACTCCATGAAAACGTTCTGCTTTTTCGAGGAAACTTACTATTTTTTCTATGGTTTTAAATGCATCAGCCCTACTGAAATATTTCCTTTCGGCTCCGGCAACCAATGCCATGATGCCAAATCCGGTTCCACCGGTGGTAATAATATCGCCATTCACATCGTTGCTGCGTTCACGCGCCAAACCGGTTTGCGGTTGAGCAAAATCATAGAAATAACGGGTGGTATAGCGTTGAGTCATATCCAGTAAATCATCATCAGTGGCGGGACGAACGGCGACTGAAACTTCAAACTTTAAGGCGTCTTTACTATTGACAGATAAACCTTTTGGCAAAATACGATAAACGATGGTTTGTTCTTTTTGAATCTGTTTTGCAAAGAAATCAAGATAGTTATCCGTATTTGATTCGCTTTGTTTAATAAATTCTTTCCCGCCATTTTCAGAGCGATAAATTTCATATACAAACCCAACGCGGTTTTCCCATGTCAATTCTGCATGAGCTGAATAACCAACACCTTTTAATTTTTTTGGCACGATATAATTCAACTTTTCAGCAACGCAACAGCCAAAAGTCAGAATTAAAACGAATAATACGATTATTTTTTTTAACATTTTTGGTTGTTTATCGTTATTATCGATTCTTGATTTTAAATTTCAGATTGGCTAACTTGTAACTAAATTATTATTTCAATTTAAATTCCGTTTCCTTCACTTCTCTCGAATTACCACCAATAAACAATTTGTAATCACCAGGTTCGGTTCCATAACTCATATCCAAGCGATGAAACGCCAGCATTCCCTGTGTAATAATGAATGTTACAACTTTACTTTCGCCCACTTTCAAAGCAATTTTTTCAAAACCTTTCAATTCTTTTACCGGACGTGTGACGCTTCCCACCAAATCACGAACATAACATTGAACAACTTCTTCGCCATCTTTGTCTCCGGTATTTGTTACATTTACCGAAGCTTTTAATTCCCCTTTTTCAGTCAGTTCGGTGGTCGAAAGTTTGATATCAGAATATGCAAAGGTGGTGTAACTCAATCCAAAACCGAACGGAAACAATGGATCATTCGGACAATCAATGTATCTCGATTTATATTTCGGATTAGGTAAATAAAGTGGTCGACCGGTATTTTTTTCGTAATAGAAAATCGGCACTTGTCCCAGATTACGTGGGAAAGTCATGGTCAGTTTTCCTGCCGGATTGTATTCGCCAAAAAGAACATGGGTAATGGCTTTTCCACCCATTGTTCCCGGAAACCAGGTTTCGAGCATTGCATCAGCCAGTTCGCTTTCTTTCGATAAATCTAACGGACGACCGTTCATCAAGACCACCACAATGGGTTTATTCAACGCTTTCAGTTTTTCAAGCAATTCGGTTTGAACTCCGGGAATATTTATGCTGGTTCGGCTTGTTGCTTCACCACTTAAATCCCAGCTTTCGCCAATTACCAATACAATTTTTGAAGCACGTTGTGCAACAGCCATTGCTGCAGCAAATCCGCTACGGTCGTTACCCATTGTTTTGCAACCTTCGGCATATATTACGTTAGCTTCGCCGTTATATATTTTCAGTTCATCCAATGTCGATTTCATAAAATTCCAATCGCCGGCTGCCTTCCACGAACCTAACAAGTCGCGTGTAGAAGTTGCCAATTCTCCGATTACAGCTATTTTTTCTCCTTTTTGCAATGGCAACACATTGTTATTGTTTTTCAACAAGACCATCGATCTTTTAGATACATCATAAGCCGCTTCCAAATGTGCAGGTGAATAAATTTCTCGTTTTTCACGAGCTTCGTTGCAATACCGGTACGGATCGTCAAACAAACCGAGCATAAATTTCACTTTCAAAATCCGGCGGACGGCATCATCAATCATTTTTCCCGGAATTAATCCTTCTTCTACTTGTTTTTTCAGGTATTTGAAATATACTTCGCCCTGCATATCCATATCCACACCGGCTTTTATGGCAAGTAATCCTGCATCGGCTTCGGTGGAAGCAACGCCGTGATTTACCATTTCATTAATGGACGTGTAATCGGTTACAACGAATCCTTTGAATCCGAGTTTGGTACGTAAAATATCGGTAAGTAAATATTTGTTTCCGCTGGCTGGAACGCCATCCAATTCATTGAAAGAAGACATAACACTCATTGCTCCGGCATCAATGGCAGCTTTGTAAGGTGGAAGATACATGTCGAGAAAAACACGTTCCGACATATCCACCGTATTGTAATCGCGACCGGCAAGGGGTGCTCCGTAGGCAGCAAAGTGTTTTACACAAGCTAAAATGGTAAGTGTGTCGGATAAGTCATCGCCCTGAAATCCATGAACGCGAGCAGCAGCAATTTTAGAACCCAAAAACGGATCTTCACCGGCTCCTTCAGAAACTCTTCCCCAACGTGGTTCAACTGAAATATCGCACATCGGAGCAAAAGTCCAGTTAATGCCGGAAGCAGCCGCTTCTGTGGCAGACACACGAGCCGATTTTTCAATGGCAGCCAGATCCCACGAGGTCGATTCTCCCAACGAAATGGGGAAAATAGTTTTGTGCCCGTGAATAACATCGTAACCAAACAACAGCGGAATATGTAACCTTGATTCTTCGACAGCAATTTTTTGGAGTTTGCGAGTGTAAGCTGCCGTGTGTGCATTGAATATATTTCCACAATTTCCTTTTCGGATATCGTCTATATATCCTTTTTTGAGGGAAGGACCGGTAACATCCCAGTCGCTTGAGTACAAAACCATTTGACCGATTTTTTCATCCAGAGTCATTAACTTCATTACTGAATCGACTTTCTGTTCGATTTTCGATTCCTTATCCGATTTCCCTGACGAGGCACATGCGGTTAAGAGGGATGCCGCAATGAGTGTAAAGACAATATTTTTTTTCATAACAATATGATTTTTTTATATCCTTAGAAAAGGCAACACTTCAAAGTAACGGAGATATTTTACTTAAAACAATTTTCTTGACCCAATTAGAACCCTACATGAAAAAAATGTCAAAAAAAGAAACCCTATTATAACCCTACAAAGGATTAAAATAGGGGTTTAATATATTGATTAATAGTTTGTTGTTAGTTTACCGGTTTTTAGAAAGAATTACTTGAATTCTATCAAAAAGATGGAAAATGAATGATTGAAGGGCTAATAAACAACATTTTCAATTGCGGACGCAATTGAAAATGTGCGATAAAACTTAGGTCATTGTACTAAAATCCGCTTTGAGAGCTGCTATTCGTCTTTTTGTTTACGTTCCAAAGGCACTATTCCTCCAGCCATTTCTCCAATAATGTTTACCAATTCGGTTCCTGCTGGAACCACTATTTTGGCATTTTTAGAGAGCGATACTTCAACGGCTTCCAATTTCCGTAATAATTGAGCATTTCCGATAAAATATTTATTTGCGGCATCATTTACCAATCGAATGGCTTCAGCATCACCTTCGGCATGTAAAATCTTTGATTGTTTATATCCTTCAGCTTCTTTAATTTTAGCCCTTTTTACTCCATCTGCAACCGTTTCGGCAGCAGTGGCTGAATCGATAGCTGCAATTTTTTCGTTTTCGGCTTTTACCACTTTATTCATGGTTTCCTGAACGTCTTTCGGCGGGTCAATTTCTTTCAGTTCAGTCCGTACGATTTCGATGCCCCAACTTTGGGTTTCAAGATGCAAGGTATTATAAAGTTCGGCGTTGATTTTTCCACGTTCACTGTTGGCAGATTTAAGCGTAAGTGTGCCGATAATGTTACGAAGCGTTGTGCGCGCCAGATTCACAATCTGCCATTTGTAATTGTTGACGTTGTAGATGGCTCCTTTAACGCTATCTTCTTCGCTTTTCACCCGGAAATAAACCTGAGCATCCACGCTTGCATTCAGATTATCGTTCGTAATTATTTCCTGTGGATCGGCATTCACCATTTGTTCTGTTACATT
>Ga0209746_1000570_pt1 | contig 18714 bp, 16 predicted proteins | sample BarGraNGADG00211_3_FD_184496 | JGI IMG/M metagenome (GOLD analysis project Ga0209746, IMG submission 184496) | Arctic peat soil microbial communities from Barrow, Alaska - Barrow Graham LP Ref core NGADG0011-211 (SPAdes) (version 2) | ecosystem: Environmental > Terrestrial > Soil > Wetlands >... | reverse complement strand
CCAAAATTGACATGAACAATACCTTCAGTGCTGGACCTTTCAACTGTCCTTATCTTTGGCGCCCGATGTACTGGACTACCGACAGTGTCAATTATTTTGTGAATGAAAGAGCTGTCTCAACCCAGCAAACCGGTTTTGTTTTTGTAGCTCAAAGCCGTTCCTGGCTGCCTGACCCGATCGGGGGTATCTTCTGGTTTGGCGTCGACGACACCTTCACAACCGTATTCTCACCCATGTATTGCGGAATCCTGAAAGTTCCCCATTCCTACGCGGAAGGCAACGGAAGCATGGTGGAGTATTCGCCAACCTCCGCTTTCTGGACATTCAACTGGGTTGCCAATTGGGCTTATACACGATATAATTCCATGATCGTCGATATTCAGAAGGTACAGCGTGAACTCGAATTGGGATTTATCGATCAGACTGCGAAGATTGATCAGAAGGCTGCTGCGATGTACAAAACAAATCCTGCCGGAGCAAGGGCTTTCCTCACGAATTATTCGGTAAAAACCGGTGATGGCACTGTTACACGCTGGAAACAACTTGGAGAATACCTCCTCGTGAAATACATCGACGGCAACATCAAGAAAGAGAAGGATGGTAAATTCCAGACCAACGGAACCGGTCAGGGTGTCATGCCAAATCAGCCGGGATATCCCAAATGGTGGCTGAATGAGATCGTAAGGGAGCATGGCGATGTGGTTAAAGAAATTAAAGTAAAATAATCACTTCAGTGAAGCCTAAAAACAGGATACCACAGCCGGCATCCTGTTTTTTTATTCTATATTTGCATCATCCAAAAAATATCTTACTATGGAGGAACAAAACTCAAATAGCCGGACATTTAAGATCATCATCGGTATTTTAATCCTCGCACTTCTCATCCTGTTCATCTGGACATTCAGACAAAGAACGCAGTTAACATCACTCATTCAGGAAAAAGAATTAGAGAAAACAGATCTTCAGAAAGAATTGGATTCTGTCATCCTCGAACACAATAAAACCAAACAGGCCTACGGGGCACTTTCCGATTCGCTGAAAGCAAAAGACAGCGTGATACAGGCCAATGCTGTTGAGATCCGGAACCTCCTTGGCACTAAATGGGAATACCTGAAGGTCAGTAAAAAACTTGCCCGGCTGCAACTCATAGCCCAAGGCTATGTCAGGCAAATGGATTCACTTTATACCGTGAACCAGGAATTGCACGCCGAAAACGAAAAGATCCGGCAAGATTTCAGGAATGAACAAACCAAGTCACAATCGCTGGTCAAAGACAAAGAAGAATTGACAGCCAAGGTAAACAATGCTGCTATCCTCAAGGCCTACGATGTAAGTGCAACGGCGCTTAAACTGAAAGGCGGGGATAAAGAAAGTTCCACCGATAAAGCCAGCCGCACCGACCGGGTTAAAGTTTGTTTCACCATTGGTGAAAATCCTTTGGTAAAACCAGGTAAGAAAAACCTCTACATTTGTATCTGCCGGCCCGATAAAGTTGTTGTAACAAAGACAAAATACGATACATTTACATTTAACGGACAAACCCTTCCTTATTCTATTCGCGAAGATATTTCGTATGAAGGAAAATCGATGAATCTTTGTGTTAAATGGACAAAGAAAGACAATGACAAGCCGGCCATGAAAGGTACATATACCGTTACAGTGTATACCGATGACAAAGAGATTGGTTCAGGAACATTTCAGTTAAAATAGTATGGCCACTCCAGGAAAACCAAAACGCATCGGGATCCTGACAGCAGGAGGTGACTGCCCCGGGATCAATGCAGCCATCCGGGGAGTTGGCAAAACTGCCATCCTCGAATACGGAATGGAGGTCATTGGCATCTCATCCGGGTTCCTCGGGCTGATCAACCAGGAATATGTACAATTAGATGAGAACCAGCTTTCCGGAATCCTGACCCTGGGAGGGACCATCCTCGGGACATCGAGAGAAAATCCATTTAAAAAAAGTGCCGCATTCAACAGCATTGATAAGCCAAAGCTGATCAAAAAGCATTACGAAGAAATGGGGCTGGATGCCCTGGTTTGCATCGGGGGCAATGGAACACAACGCACGGCCAGCCTTCTGGCGGAAGAAGGTCTGAACATCATCGGGATCCCGAAAACCATCGACAATGATGTGTGGGGAACGGATGTCACCTTTGGGTTTGATTCCGCGCTCTGGATAGCTGTGGAGGCCATCGACAGGCTTCACACCACTGCCAATAGCCACAAGCGCATCATGGTGATCGAAGTGATGGGGCATCACGCAGGATGGCTCGCTTTATATTCAGGGATGGCCGGTGGAGGAGATGTGATCCTGATGCCGGAAATTGAATATGATATTGATATTGTTGCCAAATATTTGAAGAAAAGGGCGGTGAATAAGAAGCCTTATTCCATCGTGGTGATCGCTGAAGGAATTTCCTGTCCGAAAGGACAAAAACCCGGCCATTACATTGCACAGGAGATCAGTAACCGAACCGGCCTGGAGACCCGTGAAACCATCCTGGGATATATCCAGCGCGGAGGAAGTCCCTCTCCCATGGACCGTGTCCTGGCAACACGATATGGCGCATATGCCGTTGAACTCATTGCAGAAGGCCGGTTTGGGATGATGGTCTCCTCGCGTAACGACAGCATCATGGCGGTTCCCCTGAAAGAAGTGGGTGGAAAATTACGCACGGTGCCCCTCGATCATGCTCTGATCGAGAAAGCAAACCGGATGGGTGTTTGTTTTGGAAATTGTAAAGTTTAATCCCCGAATTTAATATCCTTGACATTCAGCTGAAGGGACACGTTTCCGTTCCATTCATTTTCTTCCACGTGATAACAAATGTTGAAAGGGATTCCCTTTTCGATCTTGTCGAAGTTATTTCCCTGCTGGAATGCGATTGCAGAAAAAGGGCCGCCGGAAATTTCGGGATGAACGATATACAACTTCAGGTGGTTCTTCCCTACAATCCGTGATCCGCCCGCATCAATGATTCCATCGGTCCGGAACAGCGGTGACAAATTGCCCGGGCCAAATGGGGAAAACTGTCGCAGGATGTTATAAAACCTCGAATTGATGTTGCTGAGGGGAAGGTCGGTATCGATCTCAATCTCGGGAATCAATTCTTTCCCGTTTAATTTCTCTGTAACGGCGCGCTCAAAACGGTCGGTGAAAGCCTGTAAATTTTCCGGCTTCAGGGATAATCCTGCCGCATATTTGTGCCCTCCGAAATGTTCCAGGAGGTCGCTGCAGGAATCGATCGCATCATACACATCAAAATCTTTTACAGAGCGAGCGGACCCGGTGATCAGTTCACCCGACAGCGTAAGAACGATAGTAGGCCGGTAGTAATGTTCTGTGAGCCGGGAAGCAACGATCCCGATAACCCCTTTGTGCCAGTCGCGGTTGAAGATGACCGTGCTCTTTGAAGTTTTCAGCCGTTCATCCAGTTCGATCATCTCGATGGCCTGCTGTGTGGCCAGCATATCCAGGTTTTTCCGCTCGGTATTGTAATTATCGATCTTTTCACCCAGGTGTAAGGCTTCCTCAAGATTCTCGCAAATAAGTAAGCAGACGGAATTCCGTCCGCTTTCGATCCGTCCTGCAGCATTGATCCTGGGGCCAACCAGGAACACCAGGTCGGTGATCGTTAACTCTTTATTGAAAAATGCTTCACCGTTCCCATCAGTCTTTTTCTGAACATTACTGTACCGGAGGATGGCTTCCAGCCCGGGACGTGGCTGAACATTCATCAGTTTTAACCCATAATATGCAAGGATACGATTTTCGCCTGTGATATCGACAATATCGGAAGCTATGCTCACAACAACCAGATCGAGGTATTGCGAGAGGTCATCGAAAGGGATGTTGTTGTGTTGTGCATAGCCCTGGATCAATTTGAAACCGATACCGCAACCCGATAATTCCTTGTAAGGATAGGTGCAATCTGCACGTTTGGGATCCAGCACGGCGCAGGCAGGAGGAAGTTCACTTCCCGGGCGGTGATGGTCGCAGATGATAAAGTCAATTCCCTTTTCATTTGCATACTTTACTTTTTCAACTGCTTTTATGCCGCAATCCAGGGCAATGATAAGGGAAAACCGGTTTTCGGCAGCAAAGTCGATTGCCTTGAACGAAACACCGTACCCTTCAAAATAACGGTCGGGGATGTAAAAATCCAGCTGATCATAAAACTTATGGAAGAACGTATACACCAGCGCAACTGCCGTGGTACCGTCAACATCATAATCCCCGTATACCAGGATTTTCTGATTCCCCCGGATGGCTGTTTCGATCCGGTCGATGGCAGCCGACATATCCTTCATCTCAAAAGGATCATGAAGATTTGAAAGGGATGGCCGGAAAAACGACCTGGCTTCTTCGAAAGTGGTGATCCCCCTCTGTACTAACAGATTCGCCAGGTTCAGGTCGATGTTCAGTTCCTGGGCAAGGGTTTTCACGACTTCCCGGTCACTTGATTCCTTGAGTACCCAGCGTTTTTCCATCGTCATATTTTCATTGTAAAGATAAAACAAAATACTGATGAGGGGATTTTCAATTTTTCGGAAATTGATTGACAATAATTTAACCACAATGCACACAAAGGTTGTATTTCCCCTTAATCGGTTTTATTCGAAAAGGTAATAGGATTTTTTGAGAAAAAATTTCTCAGAACTCCGCATTCTTTGGCGTGCGCGGAAACGGGATCACATCACGGATGTTACTCATCCCGGTTACAAAAAGAATCAGCCTTTCAAATCCAAGCCCGAAACCGCTGTGTGGCGCGGTGCCAAACTTCCGTGTATCCAGGTACCACCAAATATCCTTCTCGGGGATGCCGAGTTCATGGATACGGTTTTTAAGCCTTTCCAGATTTTCTTCACGCTGGGAACCACCTATGATTTCCCCGATCTTCGGGAACAGCACATCCATGGCGCGAACGGTCTTGTTATCTTCATTCATCTTCATGTAGAACGCCTTGATCTCCTTCGGATAATCGGTCAGGATCACCGGTTTGTGAAAATGCTGTTCAACCAGGTAGCGTTCGTGTTCCGCCTGCAGGTCGGTTCCCCAGTCAACCGGGAATTCCCATTGCTGTCCGGATGCTTTCAGGATCTCCACCGCTTCGGTATAACCCAGGCGAATGAAGTCGTTTTCCGTGATAAACTTCAGCCTTTCAATAAGTTCAACATCGTACATTTTATTGAGGAACTCCAGGTCGTCCATGCAATTTTCAAGGGCATATCGGATGAGATATTTCAGGAAATCTTCCGCCAGGTCCATGTTATCCACGATATCGTAGAACGCCATTTCCGGTTCGATCATCCAGAATTCGGCCAGGTGGCGGGGTGTATTCGAATTTTCGGCACGGAAAGTAGGACCGAAGGTATATACCAGCGACAAGGCCAGCGCGCCAAGTTCTGCCTGAAGCTGCCCGGAGACCGTCAGCTTGGTTTCTTTACCGAAAAAATCTTCACTAAAATCTACTGAACCATCGGGTTTCAAAGGAGGGTTTTTCGGATCGAGGATGGAAACGCGGAACAGTGCCCCTGCACCTTCTGCATCCGATCCGGTGATGATGGGTGCATGGAGATAGTAAAATCCGTTATCATTAAAATATTTATGAATGGCAAATGACATCGCATGGCGGATCCGTAAAATGGCGCCAAAGGTATTGGTACGCGGGCGCAAGTGGGCTATCTCGCGTAGAAATTCCAGCGAATGTCCTTTTTTCTGCAAGGGGTAGGTTTCCTGATCAGAAGTTCCGAAGACGATGATCTCTTTTGCCTGGATCTCGACAGGTTGTCCCGATGCAGGTGAATCAACAAGTGTTCCTTTTACTTCAATACAGGCGCCGGTAGTGATCTGTTTCAGCAACTCTTCGCTGAACTGTGCAACTTCAACCACAACCTGAATAGAATGAATGACCGAACCGTCGTTGAGGGCAATAAAGTTGATGTTCTTATTCCCCCTTTTCGTCCTGACCCATCCCCTGACCAAACATTCTTTTCCTGTTTCCTTTGTCTTTAGCAGATCCCGTATTTTTGCCTGTTGCATCTTTTCCATTTGAACATCGTTGTTGATCGTGTAAAATTACGGGAAATACCGGTTCCTGGCAAAGGGTTTTTTTTGTTACTTTTACAACTGAATTCAACCCGAAAGAGATCCGAAGAGCAAATCTGCAGAACACCTGTACTATGAATGTTTTCCCTGACATACTTCCCATGAGTAGCTGGTTACCGGTGGTATCGCCTCCCTTCGTCATCGCCGGTCCCTGCAGCGCCGAATCGGAAGAACAGGTATTATCCACGGCAAGGGAACTGGCAAAGATCCCGCAGGTCAGGGTTTTCCGGGCTGGGCTTTGGAAACCGCGCACACGGCCGAGTTCCTTCGAAGGCGTGGGCAAGCGCGGACTTCAATGGCTGGCGAAGGTGAAGGCCGAAACCGGCCTTCTCACCACGGTAGAAGTTGCCAATCCCCGGCATGTAGAAGAAGCCCTCAGCCACGGGATCGATATCTTGTGGATTGGCGCCCGCACTGTTGTAAACCCCTTTTCGATCCAGGAGATCAGTGAAGTCCTACAGGGAGTCGATATCGCGGTAATGGTCAAAAACCCGCTGAACCCCGACATCAAGATCTGGATCGGGGCTCTGGAAAGGCTTAACCAGGCCGGTATCCGGAAACTTATTGCCGTTCATCGCGGATTTTCATTTTTTGCCCACACCCCTTACCGGAATTCCCCTATGTGGTAGATTCCGATCGAATTAAAACGTTTATACCCCGGTCTTCCTGTCCTGGTTGACCCCAGCCATATCTGCGGGGAAACCAGTCTGCTGTTCCCGATAGCACAGAAAGCACTCGATCTTGAAATGGACGGACTGATGATTGAAGCCCACATCCGGCCGGAAGAGGCACTCACGGATAAAGAGCAGCAGATCACTCCTGATAACCTGAAAATGTTGATTTCAAACCTGGTCATCCGCGAGGAATATGGGACTATCGAATTTGAAAATAAACTGGAGGAACTTCGTTCGGAGATCGACAAACTGGATGAAGAACTGATCGACATTCTCGGCCGGCGTATGAATATCGTGGAAGATATCGGGAAATACAAGAAAGAAAACAACATCACTATTCTCCAGTTGAAACGCTGGAGCCAGATCATTCGCGACCGCGTGGATACAGGCGTACGAATAGGTCTGTCAAGGGAATTCCTGTTAAAACTGCTGGAAACGCTGCACGAAGAATCCATCCAACGCCAGACGGAAGTCATGAACAGGAATCATTGATTTACATCCATTTCCTGAGTTTGAAATAGATCAGCATTAAAAGGGCGATTCCGATCATTACTCCTGCAACGATCAAAAAAGATTCCGGGTGATCCTGGATCGGCAGTTTTATATTCATCCCATAAAGGCTGGCAATAAAGGTCAGGGGAAGGAGAATAGAAGAGATCAGGGTCAGAATCTTAATCACTTCATTGGTTTTGTTGACCTGCAGGGAATCAAAGGTTTTCGAATACCCGCTGATCAGTTCACGGTCGTCCTCGATGATGTCCCACGCACGCTGATATGAGTCCATGATATTTCCCCAGTAATCTTCCATGTTGTCGGCAAACCCCTTGATGGTGCCGCTTTGCAGTTTGTTGAAGAGACTCATCTGGGGCTTGAAGATCGTGTTGAGGAGGATGACATTTTTCCGGGTGATCGATATCTTTTCAATGGTCTTTTCCGGTTTCCTGCTGAACAGTTCCTTCCCGCATTCATCCACTGACTTATCGACCAATGCTACCAATTTCTGCGTATCTTCCATCAGGTATTCAATGATCTTGTATAATAATGCATCACTGGATCCAACCGCCATCTTTTGTCCGTCAAGAACTTCATTCTGCTCCTGTTTGAACAATTCTTTGACCAGCCAGTGCGATTTGCCTATTGTGATCAGGAAATCCTTCCCCCAAAACACCTTGATCTCTTTGGGTTCAATAAATTCACCCTGTATTTCCATGGATGGAAAGTGGAGGATCAGGAAATGATAATCAAGGTAGATGTCGATCTTTGGCCTTAGGTTTATCGGGCTTTTGCAGTCTTCAATATCGAGGGGATGAAAGTGATAGTAATCCTGCAATCCCTGTAATTCTTCTTCGGTGGGCCGGAAAAGATGCGACCAGCGAAGGGTTCCGAGTTTGATCGTTTCTATCATAGGATAAACTCATTTAGTGCTTCATAGCGGTTAACTGCAAAGTTCCGATTAATTTGTGTAAAAATTTAAAAAATCACACACCCACACCCACACCTACTCCGCCGTTCATCGAAGATGGGATGTTACTTAACGAAAAAACTTGTCCAGGGCTGAGAATCATGATTTCTTTGTATCCGAAACCAAAAACAATTAAAATGAAAACACGTATCATCCTGTTATCGCTCCTGTTGATTTTCTTTCTGCAGGGCTGTCTTGTAAAATCCCTTCATCCGTTCTTCACAGAACAAGATATTCTTTTTAAAAAGGAGCTTTTAGGCAACTGGACAGACAAGGATTCAGCAGCCTGGGAGATCCGACAGCATATGCGGATAACAGGCTTGTTAAAACCAAATGCTCCTGATAAATCCTATGACATTTCATTGACTGATAACAAAGGGACTTCCCATTATATCGCTCACCTTTTCCGGCTTGAGGATCAGCTCTACCTGGATTTTCTTCCTACGGATATTTCCTGCCAGAACGATCTTGCCGGGTTACATCTTGTAGCCACGCATTCTCTGGCCCAGGTTAATCTTTCGGGCGGGAAGATCATTATTCGCTGGTACGACGAGGAATGGCTGATAGGGTTGTTCAATAACAACAAGATTCGTATTGCCCATGAGCGGGTGCCATATGACCCAGACCAGAGGAATCCTGAGTCGATGCAGGTCATTCTGACGGCTCAGACAGAAGAGCTGCAGAAATTTATCATTAAATACGGAAATGACCCGGAAGCATTCAAAAAAGACAAATTGGATATTTCATCCGGTTATACTTTTGTACTTTCGCATAAATAACCAGGATGAAAAAAGAGTACCTGTTACGTATTCTAAGGCAACGGTGGCTATAGCATCTCCTCTTCTGGGGAGTAGCCTGGTACTTGCTGCTTCGCTTGTTTGCCAGTTCGAGCACACTCCTACCGATTGATTATATCTATACCTCTGTTTTCCTGGTGACCCTTGCCCTTGGTGTAACCGTCAATCTTTTCGTTCTCATCCCTCTATTTCTTGCACGGCAACACTATCTCCTATATGGATTTCTTCTGCCTCTTTCTGTTGCGCTCTTTACATGGTTGAATATGCTGACTTTTTCCAGGTTTATCGATTATATTCTACCCGGTTATTATTTTATCTCCTATTATGATTATGGAGATCTTCTTAAGTTTTTTGTTGTTTTTATCCTGATCACAACCCTTTTAAAACTTTCAAAAGGATGGTTTTTACTGATGGATGCACGGAACAAATTAGCCCGGTTAGAAAAAGAACATGCGCAGGCAGCACTGGATCTCCTCCGGAAGGAACCAATTGACTTGATATTCCTTGATATAAACCTGCCCCGTTTATCGGGTCTGAACTTCCTGAAAACACTCGAACGGCCGCCCATGGTCATTTTCACGACTGCCTATCCCGAATATGCCGTGGAAGGATTTGAGGCCAATGCGGTTGACTACCTGGTGAAGCCTTTTTCTTTCGAACGGTTCCTGAAAGCTGTTAACAAAGCCATCGAGAAAATCCGATATTCCCAAAATCAGTCAGAGCCTCAATCTCCCGACTCCCGGCAAAATTTTATTTTATTAAGGGCAGATAAAAAGCTTTACAAAGTTCTTTTATCTGAAATCCTTTATATTGAAGCTACCGGAGATTATCTGAAAGTCTTTTACACAGACAAACACCTGGTCGTTCACGGAACAATCAATGGAATCCTCGACAAACTTCCTTCCGATGAATTCATCCGGGTTCACAAATCCTTTATCATCTCCGTTAACCAGATCAACTATATTGAAGGCAACCAGATCAGGATCGGGTCAACGTTCATTCCGATTGGCAGGATGTATAAAGAAAATGTAGCCCGACGGTTGAATCATCCAAAAACGTGACGCGTAACGCATTACGTTTTATCAACAATAGTATAACCTTTTTCCTTCCGCTCGATATTGTTTTTTTATGTGGAATAAAAGCTGTTGTTATTTCTTAAATATGCGGCCCAGGAAATTTTTCATGTCATTCCATGAATCTTTATCCGCCGCAGCATTATATTCAATCGGCAAATTAAATTCCTTGCCCAGCCTTGTAGCATCAGGATTTGTGAATGCATGGGTTGCATTGGCATAAACCTTAAAAGTGTTGTCAGCGCCAATGGAATCCAATTGATGCTTAAAAACGTCTACATCGTTTTGAGAAACAAATTTATCACTTGCTCCATGGCATACCAGTATTTTAGTTTTTAACACGTTTTTATTCACCGGCACACCACCCATGCCACCATGGAAACTGGCAACTCCTTTCAGACCCACGCCTAACTTTGCCGAATTCAACACCACGAAACCTCCAAAGCAGTATCCGATCGCAGCAATATTATTGGGATCAGCCTGCGCAAATTCCTTTATCTTTTTAATCGCTTCGTCCAACCGGTTTTTACCCAGTTGAGGATCTTTGTAAAATGGCGTGGTGAGTTCCTGTGCCTCCTTTGGATTAGCGGCATTTTTTCCGTTACCGAACAGATCTATTGCCATTGCGATATAACCCAGCTCTGCAAGTTTTCGTGCCCGCATTTTTGTATAATCATTCAGCCCCCACCATTCGTGAACAACCAATACCACCGGCCGTTTCCCTTTTATACTTTCATCAAAAGCCACAAACCCTTTTAAGGTGACATCACCAGCCTTGTAGCTCACCATTTCTTCCTTGATAGTCGATACCAGGGGTTTTGTTTGCGTATATGAAGAGATTGTAATCATGGCGAGACCCATAAGGAAATTGTTTTTAAAATATTTTGTTCTCATTTGAAATAGTTTTGATTTATAAATCATATTGTTACTTCGCACTATTGCGAAATCGGTAACCACGGTTGAAGCGTTTATTATATCCTCAAAGATAATAGTGTATTTCTCTTTATTTAGAATGATTGTAGTTAAAAAATGTTAACTAAAGATAGGGTTGGCCTGGCACATCAGACAGATTATCAGACATGGGAAAATTGTTGCTTATCCCTGCCGTTTCATTAGGAACCGGAAAATCAGAAGGTAAAATGCAAGTTGTGAAAACAGATTAATGATCATTATATTAATGAATCCGATCCCGAAAATGAATAGAATGCTGAAAAGAAGAAACCCCGAATTCAGCAAAACAGAAAAGAAGAATGCTTTATAACGGAGTAAATCTATTTCCGGGCTTTCCGTTTTTTCTTTAGAACATACCAGCCATAAAGCCCCTGTTAACAATAGGACCGCTGCCAGTTCATCTGTCAGGTTTGTCCTTGTCATATTGAATGTCACGGTTTTAATATAGGAAGAATAAACAGCGAAAACCGGAACACTCAGCCATTCAGGTTTAAACCCGGAAAAACCCCATAAGTAACCAAAAGCCAAGCCGGGTACAATCAAAATATAACCGATCCATCTTAATGAATACGGGAAACATGGAAATTTCATCCGGTCTATTGGTTCAGCTTCGTGCTATAGATGGGGAAACTATAAGAGGAACCATCCTGTAAATAAACGGTAATATTCACAAGTCCGAACTTGTGATTGGTTCTGTACTCAATTCTATCAATCCCACGAAATGTGCTCAACTCCTTGATTGTCGTGGTTTTTATATACATAGAATTATACGGATAATCATCGATTGTGGACTTGGCGGTAACTTCCCTGGTGTAAGTTTGGCCCTCGGCGTTCTTGCAAGTATATTTAGCACCTACTACTTCACTGAAGCTGCTCAATGTAGAACCGCTTCCATCCTTCGAGAAATATTCCACAATACCAGTATCCGTGAACTTCACCTTCAGATCAACAGTGAAAACTCCAGTTGAAGGGTTAATGTTCATCAATGAATTAGAATTGAGCAAGCCTACAACGGTTTTCATTGCAGGATCAGTAATCGTGCCGGTACACCCGATAGTCGAGACTCCGTTCGTGTTACTTTTAATAATTGCGCTGAAATTAGTCATTCCGGTAATTGAACCCATAAAGGTATTACCAACATCTCCCATTGGAGTAGGATTACCACCGGTAGCTGTATCTGTACTTGAACTCTTTTTGCAACCGGTGTAAGTAAATGCGAACAGTACAATGACTGCAGACAGGAAAAAGTAATTAGTTTTTTTCATGGGTTAAGTTTTAAGTAGTTTAAAAACAACAGAAAAAAGTTGAAACATCAAAATAATAAACCCAATTGAGTAATTCGCCGGTGGAAGATAGGCAAAATAGCCTTCGTATTAACAAAGCAAGCAAATTTATTCTGTCATGATTGTTTTTTTAAGCGCTTTCTTCCCCTTTATATTAATCCTGATGACAAGTCCGATGACATATATGACATGGAACCACACTCCTGTCAACAGGACAAGCAGTGTATAGACCATCCAAAGAGGTGCATCGGTATCGCCAAGTCCCCGCTTTTGTTTCGGCTCAAGAATCAATGGGGTTGCCTTTTTAAAATCCACTGATGCACCAATAGTTCCATAGAATTCATTGTCAAGAACTTTAGCGACAATTATCGCTTTTCCTGTGGTATCTCCCGGTAAACTTTTGGGAAATTCAGCAGTGCATAAACCTGATGCATCCGTTTTCTCACTTCCGAATTTGAACAAGCCGAATAACCGTTTTACATAAAATTCAACCGGGATATCCTGAACTGTTTCCTTCACCCCTTTGTCATTTTTTGCAGATACACTTACCTGTACATTAATTATAGAATCACTTTTGGGAAAGGAGATCTCCATGAATAACTCCTTGACCCGTATCGTTTTGGAGGTAATGTTAAACTTTTGATTTCCTTCATACTGGATAACAAACGTATAATAACCCTCCTTGTCCTCAGGAATGGATTTTCCGGGACTGATTTCAAAAAATGCTTTGCCTTTCATGTTGGTAACCGCAGAACCAAGAAGGGTTTTCTCAGATTCGTTTATTACACTGACCCGCAGCGGTGCATTTTCAATATATACACGTTTGTCATCAACACTGGCCGAGAGGGACAGGGAGATTCTTTTTGTGCCATCAGGCATTTTCTCATAGGTCCCGTCAAGCCTGGGATTAACTAAATCTCCGGCAAAAGCTGTCTGGATGAAACCTGTAATTAGTGTTAAAATGATTATGACCGGAATTATCTTCTTTTGTCTCATGAAATTAAAGTTTTTCAGAAATAAATTCTTTTTTCTCAGATACCTCTGCAATATCAGCAACCGGGATGATTGGCATGAACTTGATAAAGATCATGAAGAACATGCAAAATGTCGCTATACCTCCCGCGGTTAATGTCCATTCAACCCAGGAAGCAGTATAATGAGCATACTCAGGCCGGATGTCCTGTAAGGGCAGCAAGGGCGTTTCCAGGGTAGGGACGATGATCAGGTAACGTTTTATCCACATACAGATTACGGCTACAACAGAACCTATTGTAATAGTATTGATGTTTCGCAGGAAGGGTAAACCTGTAAAGATCATCGGAACCAATACGCCAACAAAAGCAGCAAGGTAGAACCATGCTCCATAGGCGCTAAAATCGAACAATTTGTAAACAACTTCCAGTTCCCAGGTCTCCGACCCGTACCAGACCGTCAGATACTCACTGAATGTGAAATACCCGTATAAGGCGGCAAGTACAAGAAGAATCGTTCCGATATACTTAAAATGTTTTTCCAGGATATATTCTTCAAGATGATAAAATTTCCTGAAAAACCACATGGCAATAATTAATACTGCAGTACCAGAAAAGACTGCGGCAACAACGAAATAAGGAGCAAAAATGGTGCTATGCCATCCGGGGCGTATCGTCATGCCGAAAATCCAGGCTAATACAGAGTGGACCAGAACCGCCAGGGGAATAATTAGCGCCGACATTATGGTAAGCGCCCGGTTCAGGAATTTTTTCTGTTGAGGCAGGTCAATATAAGTCGCGGCAAGTTTCTTGTAAAAATACCGGCGAAATTTTGAAATCTTCAATACGGTATTGTCCCTGAGCAGCGCATAATCCCTTATTAATGCAAGGTAAAGGAAGAGGATGCTGCAGGAAAGATATGTCAGAATTGCCACGACGTCCCAAAGGATAGGAGACTGGATTCTTCCATGAGTGAAAATATTAAAAATGCGGTCCAGCCGTCCCATCTCAACCAAAATGAAGACCGGGCCGATAATGACAGAAATGACCGTGATCATTTCAGCGATCCTGATAATGGGCTTTCTCCATTCCACATGCAGCAGATGAAGTATTCCTGATATCATGGCCCCGGCATAACTGATCCCGATGAAAAAGATAAAATTTACATCATAGATACCCCAAACAACATAATCCCTCATGCCTGTTACAATCTGACCTTTGATCGTCTGGGTAATAAATGCATAAATTGCAAATAGCAGCACCAGGAAAAAAAAGATGAACATAATTTTACCCAATACGGTAGGTTTATCATATCGGGATATGACTTCTACAAGTTTTTTCTGCGCAAGTTCTGGTGAATTCATAATCAGATAATTTAGAATTTAAACTTTTTCAGATGAGCTCTTTTAACCTGGTAGCCTTTTTTAACATTTTCGGGTATATCCTCAAATCCTTCCTGGACAGGGAACCTTCTGTCGACAGGAGGCAGATAATAGACATTTGGCCGTGTACCGAGTTCTTCCATATACCGGTAAGCAGCTTTATCTTTTACCAGCTCGCTGAAACGGACAGACTCCTGTCCATTGGTGACTACATCTTCATTTTTATCACCGAAAAAATAAACCCCATTCGGACAAGCCGTAACACAATCCGGTAATATCCCGTTAGCAAATGAATCGGGGCAGAAATCACATTTCCCGACAGTTCCTTTTCTTTGGGGAACACCTGTCTCAGGAGAAAATTTTGCACTCACTTTAACAGGAGGAGATTCCCAGTTAAAAACGCGGGATGAATATGGACAGGCTGCCATACAAAATTTACACCCGATGCAGCGCATGTTATCGATAAGAACAACTCCGTCTTCACGTTTAAAAGATGCACCAACCGGGCAAACATTCACACACGGAGGGGCATCGCAATGAAAACAGGGCTTGGGCATCCAGTAAGGTGATGTGTCATCTGAATCCTGCATCAGAAAGACCTTTATCCATTCATGCCCGGGTTGTAAAAAATGCATTTTGTTGCATGCATTGACACAGGCCCTTGCATTCCTGCATCGTGAAAGGTCAATAACCATCACAAAATGGCGTCCCGGGATTCCTTTTCTCACTTCTTTTGAAGTAGGCGCATTACAGCATAGGGCATGTCCCCTGTCAACCTCCATAAGTTGTCCGTCAGCGGTGAGAACTTTTATTTTTTCACCCGTTCCCTGAGGTTCCGGTTCTTTCGTACAGGAAGCCAGGATTCCACCTCCCAGAAGAGTCCCGGCAGCAATATTGAATCCTTTGATAAGGAAATCACGGCGTGATGGATCTTTTTTATTTTTCTTTGGCATATGATTGTGTAGATTTATTAGGAGAAATAAAAACAATTTTAGAATGACAAGTTTTAATTAGTAAATAGATGTAAACCGGTAGTTAATGAACCCGCTACACCTATTTGAAAATGATTAATAAAACTTGTGTAATAATTCACAAAAGTAATAAAAATGATTTAAAATTTCAAAATAATTGAGTTCAAAACAATTTAAATTTGTACACTTTAGCTTATACATAAGTAGACCGAATAACGAATATCGGAAGCGAACCTAAGGAATTGCAAGACAACGTAATCAATCCACCACTAACCCTATCCAAAACCGGTTCGAATGTAAACTGAAAGCAAGGTTTAAAGTTGCTGTTCGGTTGTATAATAAGAATGAATTATCGGGATTGGTGATCAAACTCATTCGTTTCCCGGATGTAATTTTTTCCGGACCTTTTTTGTGAAATACATGGATGCCCCGAGGGAAATCACTGCCAGGAAAAGAAATGCCAGCACCCTGTAACCCGTTTCAAGATGTGATAAGTCAACAAAGAAGAGGTAGAACCCCGTGACCAATACCGTGGCAATAGCCATCCACCGGTATTTGATGAGCTTCAGGGTCAGGCTCATGATAAAATAAAAAACGGCTGCTGCTGTCCACGAAAGGGCGACATATTGTGGCGGTACTAGATGGTACAATGCAAACAACATAATGAAAAAGAGGGCGATCAGGTAGGTATTTCGGATCATCTCTGTTTGCAGCGTAAGTCGTTCTTTCTTCCAGTTTATTATTCTTGCGCTGATAAGGGCAGTAATCACAAATGCAATATTCACTTTGTCGACTGAAGGATAAAAAGCCAGATAGACGCACAGGATACCGGAGAAGAGGATCGTATTCATAACCACGATGATTTTTGAACGGAACCACAATGCCCATGAGAGTACGAGGAGGCTTTGCAATGCCAGCAACCAGTAGGCATCCGGTAGTTTTGAATAGCCATAAACCGCGACACTCAATGCCATAAAGCTGTAAATCGCATAAAAGGCCGGATCGAATATCCTGGTGATCCTGTATTTAAGAACAATGGAATAGAATAGGCAGAGCATCGAGATTACAGCAAAAATCCAGACATAGCTGTTCAAGTAGCAGGAAATGATCACCAGGGAAAGAACCACTGTAAAGCTTATGCCATTCATCAGGATGGTGGTGGAATAAACACTATCAGGAAACTTTCCTTTTTGCTTTATCACGGGAATAAGTGAATAGATCAACCCATAGGCAAATAACGATACCAGGTTGTAGGAATCCACTGAAGGGGTTCCGAAAACATGACCCATGATCGGGTTGTTCAGCAGCCAGATTATTTGTGATAAGTATACAAAAATCATTGATGTCAGCATCAACCGCCACCAGCCATATCGGATGAGAAAGAAAACCGAAAATGCGGAAGCCAGGATCATCAGGGGCAGAGCAACTACGGTGCTGTCTGTGAAAAGTGCTGTGGCAAAGGTCAGCAGTATTGCAACGACTGCCATCAATTCCGAATTACGTTTGATGGCAAAATAGCATTGTACAGCAATGGCAACAAGGAGTAGCGCTACAACTACTCCTTTTACCGGGATCACAGGGTTTCCTGTGAAAAAATATAAACGCAATGTGATGTAATAGACAAGAAGATGTGCGCAGAGATTCAGCATGAAAGAGAGATGGGAATAGGAATTCCTGATATACCATGCAATGAAAAACACACCGGCCACCGCCAGATAACCTACAAGACTGGCTAACGGACCATTCATGTAATTTTTAGCAAAATTTGACAAAAAGCAGATCCCGCACAATAATACCAGACTTCCGAACCATGTCATTCCATATTCGAAAATGTTCGATTCGATCAGACTTTTATCCACCACACGCTCTTCAAATTCTGTGTGGTCATCCTTTTCGGGTCGGTTCCGTTCCGAATTAATTGTTCCCCTTCCCTGAACTGCAGCATCCAATTGTTCTTCGATCCTGCCAATTCTCATTTCAAGAGAATCCACCTTTTCAAGCAATTCACTGATCCCGGCCGGTTGATCCTGATTTTCCAGCGACATAATAAATCTTATTATTTCGCTGCCATCGTTCTGAGGTAATGTATCAAACCCCAACGATCGTTATCCTCCGGTATAAGTTTTTTAAACGAGGGCATTTTCCCTTTTCCTTCGGACATCTGAAAGAAAATTTCCCCATCTGCCAGAGCTTGGAATTTTTTGGATGAAAAGTCACTGCAGGTTACATCCAGGCTAGCTGCTTTTGGACCATCGCCTAATCCGGCAGTACCATGACATGACTTGCAGTGTTTTGCATACAGGTCTTTCCCGTTGGCCACGCTTTCTTTACTTTTCGCTACCGGATTTTTCATGGGTTTATATTTTGCCGGGATATTCCATACACCAGCAGTTTGTGCCTGAATAATGGTACTGAAAGAAAACACGAGGAGCATCCCCATTGAAATGGTCATTAACCTGATTTGAAATGATTTCATAAAACCTCCATTTTTAGTTGTTGTGAATAATTATGATTTACCTAAATGACGTATCCTGAAAACAGTGAAAATAACATACATGTAATGAAACCACACAACGGAAAGTAACACGATGAGGGTATACACCATCCATAGCGGGGCATCGGTATCGCCCAATCCGCGTTTGATGATCTTTGTCAAAGGTAATGGTTTTCCCCAGTTGATGGTACCGCTTACTTCAACATTCCCGTAGATCTCATTTTCTTCAACTTTTGCCATGATGGTGAGATACCCCAGTTGATTCCCGGGGATTGAAGTCGGAAACTCCAGGCTGGTCTTACCATCGGTTATTGTGCCTTTTCCGACTTTTAACAAACTGAAAGTCCGTGGAACATAAAACTGGATGTCGAGTTTGTCGACCGGCACCCATTCGTCAACTTTTTTGCCAGGTTCAAAAGCTTTCAGATCGATCATTTTATCCTGGCCCTTCTGAGAAAATGAAATCTCCATCCGCAACGGTTTCATGGTAGCGCTTGCCGAAGCTTTGTCGTAATTGTCTTTGCAGGAAAATGATGCTGTA
>Ga0209746_1000569_pt1 | contig 18748 bp, 17 predicted proteins | sample BarGraNGADG00211_3_FD_184496 | JGI IMG/M metagenome (GOLD analysis project Ga0209746, IMG submission 184496) | Arctic peat soil microbial communities from Barrow, Alaska - Barrow Graham LP Ref core NGADG0011-211 (SPAdes) (version 2) | ecosystem: Environmental > Terrestrial > Soil > Wetlands >... | reverse complement strand
TGACGAATGGGCCGGGTTGGTTCGATTCCCACATCCTCCCGCCACCCCGTTCCCCCTTGGTAATCAGGCAGTTACGGGCGTTCTTGTTTCCCTTCGATTCGTTTTTGGGTTTCCGCTCCAGTACCCTAGTTTCAGCGTAATTCAGTCGATTTTGTCAAACCGTTGTCAAACGGTTGGCACACGGGAAGACGTCTGCCCGGCTCCACGTGTAGCGGCCTAGGTGCCCCCCGTGAAGACCGCGAACACGGTGCCACGGAAACCGCACGGGGAGGGGGGAGTGGTTCACCCGAAACAGCGTGGCAACGTCCCCCCGAGATTATTTGGGCTTCGTGAGAATGACAGGCCCTACCCCGGACAGCGACAGGCCCCCCCCCAGCTCAGTTCATCGATGTGGAAAGTTCGTCACTCCTCATTGTCAATTGAAGGATTATCCAGGACACGATTATCCCGAGTCCCCGATGGCAGGGGGGCCTTCGCTTTCGGAAATCGCTTTTTATTGACCGGCTGGTATCGTACTCTGACTATCGTCCACGAACCTACGTGGGTGCCGGTCTACCAGTTGAATAGAGCGTGGCCTGGCCCCCCAGGAAGCTCAAGGAACACGGCTGGCAGGATTGGCAGGTCTACGTGCTCAGGACGGCGACACCCCCCACTGAGCTCGCCTGACACTCACCAACGCTTACCGGCTGGAACTGTGCGGGGAATCCATGCGGAAACGCCGCTCTCCCTTGACTCATTCCGGCCACAAAGAAGTATAATGAAAATCCAGCGTCGCTACGCTCCGATCAGTGGCCGTTTTGAAACGGAATCACTGGCCGGATTGACCGGAATATACAACTGCTCGGGCGAATCGTGTTCCCTGCGGTTGGGCGCCGGATGTCCCCTCTGGGCGATCCCACATTCTGGGGCCACGGCGGAAGTTAGCAGTAAAGGACTTCGGCCCGGCTCTTCTTGGCCGGGCTTAGAAGTTTCCCCGGACCGTCTCTTTCAGAATCGAGTTATCTAAAGACAGATCCGCCACGATCTTCTTCAACCTGGCGTTTTCGGCCTCCAGTTCCTTTAGCCGCCGGGCTTGTTCGACTCTCATGCCGCCATATTCTTTTCGCCAACGGTAATACGTCTGTTCGGAAATGGCGATCCTTCGACAGACCTCTCCAATCGCCAAGCCTTGCCCTAGGAGGATTTCGGCCTCACGAAGCTTGCCAATGATTTGTTCCGGCAAAAATCGTACCCTGCCCATAATGACTCTCCTTTTGACCTGAACCCCAGATCTTGGTCCGTTGGGAAGGCGTTTGTTTTACTAGAAAGCTCTTATAAAGTTTAGACTATTTTTCAGGGATGAGGTCCGCTCGGTCGAACGTTCACTTCACAGATGGTACACTAAGCGGGGGCAGGTCAGAGAATTTCTCCTGCTAATAAGCCAAATTGACATGCAATGTCTAGTCAGGCAACTATTGCGACATTACACTAGGATGCCTTATGTTTTGACATTAAGTCCGTCAGATCTGATAACAATTTCGGAAAACGCGTGTAGCCCGCGCTTGCATTGATATGCCCCCCTCCTTGGATCACGGTTAGAATTACGCCAAGTCTTTCCGCGATTTCACGCCCACGTTCGAGTGGGACGTAAGGATCATTATCTCCGTTGTATACCCGGACGAATCCGGCATTTGCTTTTATTCGTTTCCAATCGAATTCTTTACTAATGAACGAAGCGTTTATCAAATCAAACTCTGGCAGCCCCAATAGCCCCACGAAAGCACTAACTAAAAAGCATCCTAAGACTGGCGAAGTAGATTGTTCGAGCAGATTTAGGATAAATCCTACCCCTAAACTATGGCCTACGAGGATCATGTTCTTGTCCAAGTCACCGACTTGTCGCGAAAAACTAGTCCGCCATGTAGAAAGTGATTGTCCTTTCGGCGTTGGGAAGGAAGGAATAAGCACTTCACGACCCTGTTTCTGGAGCTCCTCTGCAAGCCAAGGTAGCCAATTCTCTTCTGGAGATCCATAGGCACCATGAATAATGACCACCCGAAAATTATCAGCCATTGCTTATCCTCCTTCCGTTATATTCAGTCGTCGATTCGCACAAACACCCCAGAGAGTTCGTTCGCCGCAGCAAGATGCTCTGCGAAAAATCGTTGGTTCCGGATATTGCCAGCCTCAAATAGATTATCATAGCGCAATCTGTCATCGCTAGCGGATAGTCGCTTGACCGCGTCGCGTGCTAGATCCGACAATTGCCGCGGGCTGTGAAGATCTTGGTTCGCGAGAGCATAATACAACAGCATCTTTTCGATTTCGACGACGTGAGTCCCCCTCAGTCGAGCAGCTTCCCTCACCTGACTGGCGATAACCATTACCTTGTCTTCGAGCATAGGAGGAGGTATTTCAAAACGACGATCTGCCGGTATGCGATCGAGGAGATCCTTGCCTTTCCATCTTTCATGAATGCCTGCAGCCATGCTTTCTAAGCCTTCGGCGTGGCTCCCGACGAGCACGATCACAATGCCCTGAGGCGAAGTTCGATTGATGTCAAGAGTTGAAAGCATCTCTTCATATGGCCACAGTTCGTCTGCCCGCGCATCTATCTCATCCAAGAGACAAAGCGTCGGATGGCCCCCAATTGACCGAAGACCTTCGATAAATTCAGCTTGAGGGAGAGCCGCTAAGTTCAATTCCAAATAGCGTACCGCAGGTCCTAATGACAAAGCGAGTTGTTGAACGAGAAAGGATTTTCCACTACCGGGCGCAGCCCATATGAGAAAGTTCTCGTGGACATCTGTTGGCGTTATGAGGGGGCGAGAAATACGCGCGCACCAATCCTTCAACTGGTTTCGGACGCGTTCATCATAGCGTACATATTGCCCAACCACCACCGAGCGGGTAATCGATATTGACGATAAGAGCCGCAACATTTGAAGAATCGCATTTGGCCGTGTAGACGAAGATGCCGATTCGCTTATAGTCTTTTCGGCAACTGCAGCAGGTGTTTCTTGCAGAGGAGATTCGACATCGGCCTGTACGGCCACAAGTTCCTCTTCGTACTGGTATGGTGTGGCAAGCGAATCTAAGAAAGCCGGGAGGTCGGATCGAATTGCAGTCCATCCAATACCTATAAGATGTGAAGCAATCTGCGCTACCAAGCATGTTTGCTCAAGTTGGCCTTTCTCCGTCGCGGTCGCGCCCTCCCAAAGCGCTGTCCCTCTAGCCCACTGCGAAAGTCGTTGAGCTTCCTGCGCGACATCTCCCCAAGATCCGCCCGTATCAAGGTAAGCCTGCATAGCTTGTGCACCTGCTAGTTCGCCACCAGCAGCCGTCCATCGCGGCCTCTCAGAAACGAGATAACTTCTCGCCGTAAACAGTCGTCTGTCGGAAACATCGAAGCCGACAGCCGCCAACGCAAGCAGGACCATGCCCGTTGTCTCAAGAGTATTGTTCCAGCTTCCCGTGCCGCTCAGCCACAGACCATCACGAAGTGCACCCCCCTCTGTATGTAACCTTAAGAGCCATGATACTGAACGTGCTACGGCGCGGCTGGTGTGAATATTACGGCCACAGGCACCGAGGCCAAGAAGGACACGTGCCGTAGACCACGGGACTCTTTCAGGATAGAAGGAACCGCTCGGCAACTGCAACGCTTCGACAGATTCAGCCAATTTGGTGAGTTCACTCGTCGGTTGTTGGCCGGCAGCCTCAGCGCTTAATATCACGCCGCTTAACCAAGTTTGATGAAAACGATCAAAATCAACTTCGCCGGCCGAGGCCCAACGAGCCTCTTGTGGTGAAGTGCGTTCGTCCTCCTCCAACATTGCCATTTTTATTCCTTGGAAGTCCAAATGCGTATTTAGTCCTTGGAGCAATACTTTAAGTTTGCCATTTTCGATAATCCAGTGCTCTCTCAGGAAACGCAAACTATTAAGCGCAAGTTCTGGCTTTCCAACTTCGGCGAGAGCTTGGATCGCGAACATCGCCGACGATGGGACTGCGTTCCACGTTGGATCCTTCTCTTGCTGCCGTTCAATTCGCTCGACGATCGCATCGAATGCCATCCATATCTCTATTAGGGCTATGGCTCGTCGATTCAGAAGAGGTCGGTCTTTCAACCCCGCTCGTGCGTGAAGCGCGCGAAGAGAGTCAACCGTAAGTCTAGAACCTAAGGATCTGAGGTAGTCGAGAACCACTCCAGCTGTATCTCGTGGCCCTCCCTCTTGCCCGAGTAATTTCCAACCGCCTTTCGCACCTAGCCAGTCAGATAGCAGTGCGCAGAGCGATCTATGTCCCATAGAAACGTAGTCGCCGTGTCGCCGCAATAACCTAGTTCGCGTTAGGAGTTCAATATCATGATCCTCGACTTTTGCCTCATGCTCAAGAAATCGAATAGGCGCGCTTATATCATAGCGGCCCAGTGAGCCTGCGATTAATGTTGCCTTAACTGCTACCGCTTCTGTTGCTATAGAATCTTCAGTCCTTTGTTTCCAAAGCTGCTCGGCAACATTTTTCAGGAGCGGTTGAGTTCCAACTCGTTTAGCTTGTTGAAGGGCGAGACGAAGAAGGAGAAGATCATCGCCAAAACGGGCGACAAGCATCCTAATAATCTCATCGCTGATCCCTCCGCCGTACTGTCGTAAAATCGCATCTCTGACCTGAGTTGATTGGATTGCGAAGGGAAAACACTGTTCGTGCCAAGTCGATGCTTCAAGAGCGAAATCCGTCCACGAACTGGCTAGCACTGGAATAGGCAATCTTACCGCCGCGCGACGAACTAGGTTGCTCACTGCTAAGATATATCGAGTTGTAGCCGGATTGCTTTGCAGGTCGTCGACAACAATCAAATCAGGTATTCCGAACTGGCTTTTTCCCAAGAATGTCGTCAAGACATCAAGTGGTTCGGTCGAAACCGTCCCGAGATTTAGATAAAGCACATTTGCGCCTGCCAGGAGTCTGTGGCGGCCAATCTGGAAGCACAACACACTCTTGCCCGAGGAACTTGGTCCAACGAGTAAACAACCTCTACGTTCCTCGAGAATTCGACTTACGCGAGGCGCTAGTGGGTGAGCGACCCAATCGTCCGGATTTTCTGCCAGTTCGCTAATTATGTCAGCTAATGGAGCGAATCGCGCACGGGTCGGCGAACGAAGAGCATGTATAAATTCGTCGAATTGATACTCATGATAACGAGTCGCAGCGTCGGGCTTGTCGAGGACGAGTCTACGAAACAGTTTGTACTCGAGCAATGTACTAAGCGAAGTCTTACTGCGACCCAAGGCTTCGAGATCACTGCGGTAGACAGGAATCGCAGAGCCAGCGGAGACATGCATCTCGGCATCATCAAGTGGCCATATATTAAAATCTGATCGTGGAAGAATACAGAGACACAAAGCCTCACGGGTTCGGTTCTGCAACGTTTGTCGAAACGCCGCCTGCGAGTCGGCAGAATCGTCTATAAGACCTAAGATTGCCGTGCGAACTCCATTGAATATCAATCCAGGCGAAGTCGAAAAGACGCCTGCCTCACGCCGTACCAAGAAATCGCCTTCAGCATCGCTTTCAAGGATGAGGGCACGGAGTGCAAAAACCGCCGCTTCAATGGCAGGCCCTGAGAGGGCTTCGGCAGTCCGTGTCGATACATCATCCTTTTGACAGGCGGCCCAAAAATCACTGAATTCTGTCCTCTCCATCAGCATCCTGCTTTTTATGAATATTAAGTCGCTAAGTCTCCGTCTGTTTACAATCGTCGGGCAACAACTTCGCAGTACAATGTGCTCTCCATTTCTCCTGGTGTTTGTTTCCTTATTAATCTATTTATCCCAAAGCCGCCGCGTTCAAGAAGCTCGACCAACTCCTCGACTGAACAGAATGAGTAACTTACGATGCGTTCAGCGTACCTGGCTGCTTGTCCGGCGATATCCTCGGGAGTCAGTCCGAGGAATCCTTGCCATCTTCGCGCCTCCTGGAGAGCTTTGCTTCGAAATGCAACGACCTGATCCTTTGAGGAAGTCATGGCATCGCCAGCCAACCCAGACTCAATTCGCACAGTCGTGACTAATCTACCCTCTGGGCTGAGCAATGCGTGCCACTTTGAGACAACGCCCGGTCGCTCTGGCGGAGGAAAACGAGTCAGAAAAGCATCGGTTACTACAACATCGAACGGCTCTGAAGGCGAAAAAGTCAGCAAATTAGCTGATATTGTAGTTACTCTTGTTCCTATGAACTTGGCATACCATTTGCATAGGATTAACGGCGTCTCGCAGAGGTCAAGTACGCTTACGGCAGGAGGATTAGCGGCACTTCGGTATGCCCACAAGACATGCGCCAACATTGAATAGTCTGCTGTTCCAGAGATCAATATGCGAGCAAAGCGACCGGATTTTGCCAGTTCGCCAAGCTCATTTATGTAAAAACTTGCATGCCAAGTTGGCGTCGAAACCATGTCGAAGATACGAAGATATTGCCAGATCGCGTGATACCACGAGCAGTCTTCAGGAGAAACATGGTCACCCTGACAGAGGACTGGCGCGAGCGTCTGTGCGATTGGTGCCGTGGTGACCATAGGTTCCTCAAGCTCAAGCTCTTTTGAATTACCGTCAAGGGAAATCTCTATGGCGCGAGTCTCAAGTATGGAAAATACTTGCCGTTGCAACTCAATATCTTCGGCACGATCGGAAACGCGCCATTCACTTGGCGCCATCATCATACCCGGACCTCCGTAGAGTGCCACACACGCTACGGCTTCGTCCCAAAGTCCGATCTCCAGGCTATTAATTATAGGAAGAGCGAATGAAGAGAGGAGTTCACCGATGTACAACACTTGAGTTATTATGCCGGCAGCCTTATCAAGAGCCATATGCTCATATAGTTGTCGGTTATGACGACAATTCCGATGAGGCAGAAGAAAGAAACGCGTGATTTTAAGCCCGCGACGTGCTGCCTCGCGAGATGAATCATAGTAATGGCTCTGCGGATCCCAAGAGCTATTGCCGGTCACTAACAAGGTTGAGCGGCCACCTGTACGGAGATTGGCGAAGAGAACATGGCCAAGCTTGTCTGAATGACTCGGTGGAAAACGAAGAACATTACGATCCGCTTGAGCCAGGACTTCTGACCAATATTGCCCGAGTTCTACTCGGAGGACTTTGAACAGGTCGGAATTAGTTTTATTAACCATAGAGGTAATTACTGCACCATACCAATTCACTCATCTGGCACTTAACGACATTTCAATCCCTATTGCCATATGTGCGAAGGATATTCCCTGATACATAAAAATGTCAATGTTGATTCTGTTTTGTCGCAGATCAGTCACGAGAAACTTTTCAAGAAATTCTCCCGGAAATTGCCTCCAAAAGGCTATATATCGTTAAGTTGAATCCGGATGGCATTCAGGGCCTTATTTTTATCAAGCGGTCTCCGTCTTATGAGCCCAGACGAATCGCAAGACTCCTCCCCATGTCACAAATATGTCACAGATCCGGTTGAAAAGCGCGTAAACTAACGTATTGGAGCGGAAAGGAAGAAACAGGGAAACGGATTGAATTCAAAGGCAAATAAGGCTGGGTCCCTCTAACCGTCGGCGACATTGCGAGCCGTACCGTTCAGCGGGTCGTTCGATAGTCCTGTCTCCAGACCTATGGCATCCCCTTTCGCGACGAACGGCGTGATGCGATAAAATTTCTGGAGCAAGGCATCGGCTCCGCAGTAGCTGGAGTCCACTTCTACGAACGGCATCTGGTTGAAGCATCTCCCGCTCGCTTCGAATATGAGATCCGTGCGTGGTGAGGAAAGGACAACGCGTAGCTCCTCCCTTGATGGGAACCAAAGCCTCGCTGCCCCTGCTTCATCGATCTCGCGTCGCGAAATCCAAGTCTCCAGCAGGTTGTTGTAGCGTGCAGTATCAATCATACATCGCGCTTCGTCGAAAGCAATTAAGGCACTATGCAAGTAGGAAATCACGCGGGCGGCACAATCGCCTTCTGGGAGCAGATGCGCCTCATCTCGGATGAACCGCAAGAGATCGTCAGGCGTGACCTTTAGGAAGCGGGTAGCGTCTTCGTATTGTCCCAAAGTTCTCATAACGAGGATGCCATGCGGCGTCAGAAGTCTCCTCATGTTGCGGAAGAAGACTCCGTACTGCGAGATCGTAAGATTATTTAATGCTTCATCCCCGAGAATTGCGTCGAATGGCCTGTCCGTGCTGTATTCGAGCCAGTTAGCCACGACACGCTTGACTCTAATGCCTTTATCGGGCAATGAGACGGAGGCCTGATCTAATAGTGTGATTTCGCCGATTCTGCTCAACGAAAGACAGTGATCCACGAGTTGAGGTGTTACCCCGAGAATGGCAATCCGAAGTGGTGGCAGTTCCGGCAAATACCGTAGAGCAAGGTCAACAATTGCCGTAGCATCCTTCACCGATAACCCATGGGGTGGATTTAGACGAGTGGCATGGAGCAAATGTCTGTTGTTCCAGACGAGCGCGTTTATAGGCGAGACAAAGCGTCGGGCGAACGATTCAAAATCGAGCGCCGCGCCGATGATACGTCCCTTGAACTCTGTATACCGACGAATGTACGTTTCGTTGGTGCCCTTATCACCGACGACTAAAGATAGCATGTCCGAAATGCCACGACGCGGAGTAACCGTCATGACACAGTTACCATCGTATAAGCCGAAATCCAGCTCACAGCCTTGTGCGATATCCTTCACTTTGTCATGCTCCACTAATAGGACTTTCACACCGTAAGCATTCTGGTGCTTCATGCGGCAGAACGTCTCGTCAGTGACTTCGTTGATGCTCTTGACGATAAATACACGACTGACATCACCTTGATCACCAAGCTCTCTTGCCTTTTGGCACCAAGCGGCAATATAAGTGCGTCCTTCGGGGGTTTCATACGTTCGCTCTCTTTCATCCACGATGTAGGCCGCAAAGGCACTGTGTCGTACTGATTCGATGGTCTGAACAGACAATGTGCGGATTTTCCCTCTTTCATCGTAGTAAGTACCGTTCCTAAGGCAAGCGACCTGCTCTCGCAAACCCCGTAAGACCTCAGCAAGAACTAGCCTGAGGATGGGATGCTGATGTGAGGCAGCCACGGCAGCTGCGATGTCAGAACGATAACGGCGGAATTCCTTGGGCAAGACGTGCAGCTCGAAAACGATCGCGATAGCAAGCATGAGGATTGCCGACAGGAAGCCAAATGCAATCGCCCAATTCCTATCCATACTGCTGAAGGAAACCAAGCAAACCGTGATTATCACCGAGAACATCACGATGAGTCCGTTCACGATGAAGAAACGTATTGTTGCTGGATTTTTCAACTCATCGTCCTCCCCGGCGATCTATTAATATGCAAAATGTTGTATTGATGCAAACCTCTTTTTATTAAAGTCGTATATTATTCAATTCCATTAAATATCCCCGCAAAATTGCACCTTTATCCTAAAGCTATCCATAATAGATTGCAAGCCGCATACTTACCGACCTATATTTCTAGCAGAAGAGCGATTTTTTATCAGATAGCCGCGAAAGTTTTACAGAGCGCGAGATAGGGAGGTGGACCCCATTGTCTGGACAAAGGGAGGGGAGATATGGTTCTCTCGGGGCTACAGCAAATGCCATTTTAGACCTTTTCAATTCGGAAAGCGATTTTCTTGATCTTCGGGGGAAAAACGTCTTCACCATTTGACCTAAGAAAGGCGATTTCTGTTCGATCCATACTTAGACCCCGGCCTTGACGACCGCGTCATACTGACGTCTCATCTCTTGCATTGTACTTTACCTCCTTAATGAAAAGGTTGGCCTTAATGCACCTTCGTTATATATCCAGTTTTTGGGGTCCGCCTCACTCTTTCTGGGGTGGACCCCATAGTATTATGATCTTAAAGGCGATATTATTATGAGGTACTTAATAAAATGAAATCAAATAGGAGGTCGTGTCAACTGACGTTCGCAAAATGGGGGCCATCGTAAGTCTCTTCAGTTAGCCGTTTGAGCCGTCAGCTCATGAAGCCTGTCTAAGGACCCGAGGACTTTGTCCTCCCGGATGTAGCTCCGTTCGCTTCCCCAGTCCTCCGAATATTCGACGAGATAGCAGATCGTGAGGCGGACATAGGATTCGAGCGGATCCGGCGCTGAGCGTTCCGAAACGGATGGTCAGGAGACGGCCATCAACTGCCGCCAGGTTCTTGACATCTTTTCAATCAGCGTGTTACCGTCTGCCTATGCTTACGGGGGGATATTTACAGATGAGAACGGTACAAGAACGCTTGGGCCATGACGACGTCAAGACTACGATGATCTATATTCATATCCTCAATCGTGGACCGGCGGGTGTTCGCAGTCCGATGGACGGGCTTTGCGCCGATCGAGGAGGTTGTATTATGCCGATCCGCATAAGGTGCCGCTATATACCGCCGGACAGGGAGCAAACAATTGAAATCGAGGGGATTATCACACCTTCGGTAATAAATCCCAGGGCGTATTATACGGGCAGTAAAACAGAACTCCGCATTTTATGCGGATCCGTCTAATTATTGTTGGACGGACCTAGAGCATGGACACTCTCGCGATCATCAGGGATAAAGCTGAGCGACTCGTGCAGTTGCTGCCAAAGAGCGGTATCCTGTCCGTGGTCCGACATGTTGAGTTGGCTGAACGCCATTTCACCGTCGCACGCCGAGAAGCTGAATCGGACCTGTTCGTTGATGTCGTATACAGGGCCAACCACGCCTTCGAAGGCATACTTCGAGAGGCCTATGCGATCCTTGCCGAACAAGACTCGTCTGGGAAGAGCGCGTATGAAATCGAGAAGTACCTTTCCCAGAACGAGGTGTTCCAAGACCGCGTAATGGATCTCTTCACGAACTATCGCTCCAAGTGGCGGAACCCTTCGACCCACGACCACGTCGCTGCGTTTTCCGAGTCAGAGGCCTTTCTCGCTATTCTAAGCGTGACGTCATTCGTGGGGATTCTTATGGATCAAATGATCGCACGCCTCGCTTTCAAGCAGCAGCAGCAGCTCCTGGCTGTCCGCACAGATGAGCTCCGGAAGGTAGTTGCACAACACAGTAGCGAATCGCTTCTTGATCGGGTCGCTTACCTCTTGCAGACGTTTGCAGCTGACCAAAGCGCTTCGGCGATTGACAACGAAGTTGAGTTTGCTGCAGCCGTCCGCGCGTTCTTGGGCACCACCGCCCCGGACGTTCAAGTGGCGGAGGAACCTGTACTCCGGGACGGCATGGGCACCTTGCGGCCGGATCTTCTACTGCGCGAGGGGCAGCAATGCGTAGTCATTGAATTAAAGCGATACAGACGGTGGTCGCCTGAGAATCAACATGGTGCCTCCGACCAGCTTCGCCGCTACGTCGACGCCGCGCAGGCGGCTGGTGGGATCCTCGTCCTTCTTCCCTCGAAGGATTCCGACCAAACCGACGAGCAGTATGACAAGGTGCTCGCTCAGGGTTTCAATCATGATAAGATGGTAGTCACGATTAGGGTGCTTCCTAGGCCGAGGGCCGCCCAACCTGGTGTTGCAGCAGACGGGGCTGTGCCCCGCAGCTAAACACCAAAACGTTAGGCTGCCAAGAAAAGGAACACACGAAGAATGAGTCCAAAGGGGCAGGAGCAGCCCGTTGATACTTAGCATGTACTCATCTGCGGGCTTCAGCTTGCTGGAGATGCGTTCGACTTGGGCTCCTCATTGACGCTCCAACGCATTATGACACCACTGAGCGTCTTTGATCTTGCCGCTGCTGGAGCAGTAGGCTTTCGCGAGTGGGCCACGCTTGAGCCGCTGGCTCTGGCTGCGACAGCCGAGATTGTCTCTCCAGTCGCTGGGGCTATTCTTCCGGGGTACGACGCCCTGAATAAGTGCTGGCTAGCATCCGTTCTGCTAGTGATCCGAGGATTCGCCCGCCACATCTGCCCTGCCGTATCTGCGTACTCCTGGAATTTCATAGCGGGTCATTAAAAATCCCAGTCGGCCACTTTCCGACGGCAGAAGGCCGACGAGGGCATTGAGAAGGCGATGTACGAACCGCGAGGGAGCTTGCCTCCATTCCAGGGCCGACTCCTCGATTATCATCTTCGGTTCCTCTTGCCGAAAGAGACACGATCCACGCCCTTTGATACAGCGGAGGCTGCGTGGATCGCTAACCATTTCGAGTCGTTCAATGGGCTCGCAGCCGAAGATGAGCGGTTCCGGTTTGCCCTTGAGGGCGCGGTTGATTGGAGGTATGCGAAGGACAGGGATAAGAATTTGCTTTTCGGCTTTTCGGCGGCGGCCGCTCGCGCTTTTAATATAGAATCGATTTCTCATCCCACCGCCGCCAACAAGAATAAATCCCGGCTCGGGGGATGTCAAGGACGTAAGGAGGACCCACGCGGTACGGCTCGGCGGTTGCCGGCGGCGACGGACGAGCCGGAAATCGCCCCCTAGGGCAACGTGGACGCGATTTTGAGGGCTTCGTGGTCAACGTGGCAGTCCGGGGCGGCGTTTCACACGGACTCCGTAAAGGAATGAGGGCCGCTGTCTGGAACGACGTGGAGGAAGGGGTTACCGCTACCCTGTACAACGTGCTGGCGGACTTGACGTGCGTGTAGGACAACCTGGAAAATTCAGGACGCCCTCACGGTGTGACGTGGTGACCCTCTTGACGCGATGGGACGGGGAAACGTACGACGCGTTCATCGAGCATGCCTTGACGAATCCTCTTGCCCGGAACGCGAAACTCGGGGACTTGGAAGATAACATGGCCATTAGTCGTGTCCCGAACCCAACGGGCGTGGACATCACACGGGTGGAGGAAGTGCGGGCGGGTCGTGGTTACTTAGAAGGGCGAACGATTGTACGGGTGGCCGTTTGCTTTGCCACGTGCCAGGTAGAGCGTGTCTGGGTGGTACCGGCCTGCGTATGCCTGCGGGGGGCAGGGCTACGCGATCCTAAACGCGGCACACTGGGCACCTGGACGCGTTTTTAGGGGTTTCCCTGGGCGTGCGGGGCGTGTAAACGTGAGCGCCGTGCAGAGTGGGGGGGGCGAAACGGAGGGGGGCGGGGCTACCACTGGAGAGCAGCAGCTAGGGTTATATACTGAGCCGAGTAGGAGGAGCCGCCAAAAAGAAGCTCACTCTTCTACTCTGTAGTGAAAGCTATTTTGGTATAAATTATCCGCGAGCTCTCCATATATTGAATTTACTTTCGATTTCTTCTTAATAGCATAAAGTTCATATGCCTGTCTTATAGTACGCGCAGAGATTGTCTTGAACTTTTTTCCGAACAATTTCTCTACGTCAGCATTTTGACTGTTATGAAACCAGTCAAGGAGTTCATGAATGTCTTCGAAGATAAGTTCATTAGTTGCCCCTCTTTCTTTCATGGCGGGAAGCCAAACCAAGACCAAAAGCGTCATGGGGCTAATAATCTTCTTCTTCTTGTCGGGGAAGGCATACTGATCTTGGGTAAGCATCCACCACCGTTGCCGGCCTGCAATCTCCCGGTTTACCAGTTTTTCATATGAGGCTAAGCTGAAAAGGTCTCTTATGATTTCATTCTTGTCGATGGCAGGCATATTGTCTTTATGGGGCAATTCCTTGGGAACACCGAATTCATCGATAGTTACCAGGTGCTTGGCAAGGAAGTCTCTTTCTAGCGTCGGCACAAGCCCCCACCCTTTTAGGTGTCGGTAAAGCATCCTGATGAGCTTATCTGTAGAGCCCTTGAGGTCATCAATATGCTTCAGGAATGTTTCTGCGCTCTTGAGTTTTCGGAAAAGTGAATAAAACGTAGAAACCTCTTCCATTGCATCGAAGAAATCATCTGAGCCGAATCCGTAATTCTCCTCTAGGTAGCGGTCAAGGTCTTCCTTACTCAAGTCTACTAATAGGGCATCATCCCCTTTTTTAACCATAGTTCCCCTCTCGGGTTTCTTGCGGTTTACGCAATGCTATAGCCCCCCGACCTCCAGTATCCTGATCGTGACAATCATAATTTCTTTTACAGGAGGCTACCATGAACAGACTTCGAAGAGCAAGGCTAGATGCCGATAAAAGCCAGCTTCAGTTGATGAAGGAGACCGGCATCTACTACGCGACGATTTCTCGTCTAGAGCGGGGCTGGTTAAAGCCGACGGATGCACAAAGGGTCGCGCTAGCCGAGGCCCTCAACGTGGCCCCTGAGTGGTTATTCCCCGATGACGATGAAAGCTAACCTTCGGGCCAATGGAGAGCAGGATATGAAACTACTTAATTTAGAGACCACCGTAATTCCAACTGACCACCAATTGGAATGCCTAGGGCTACTCCTACAGGATGAGGAAGCATTCGAACTCTATGTAAACCAACTTACCGAAGAACATTTCGACAATCCGGTCCATCGCACCATCTTTAGGGTTGTCAAAGACTATCACGCTGAGTTTCACGCCCTTCCAACGCGGAAGATACTTGAGCGAGAGCTGGGAAGCATTATTGAACAAAATCTCGATGGCATGGTACCGCCTTCAATAGTCTGGCATGACGTAGATATGCTTTACAAAGTCGGCACAATGACGCGCGAATACATTATCGCCAAGCTCCGGGATTATATATTTCGAAGTTCAGTCGGACAGCTCGCCGAAAACCTGTTTGACGCGGCAGCCTCTGGTTCGGATGATGTAGACAAAGCAAGGCATTCTATCGATTCCTTCTATTCGTCGCTCGATAGGTCAGCGGGGAGAAAGCTGTCCCAGGTGCTGGCTTCGGATGTCACCCCCCGCAGAATCAAATGGCTTTGGCATGGAGTACTTCCTGCAAGCATGGTAGCCGCTCTTACGGGTGACGCGGGGGTTGGGAAGTCCCTTGTCGCCGTGGACACCGTGGCTCGGACTTCAACAGGTGCCGCGTTTCCAACGTACAGTAAGCCCAGCACTACCCCCAAAGGTCACGTCTTCTATATCACCAAGGAGCTCGACCCGGAACTGATACTGGTGCCCCGGTTAATCGCGGCTGGGGCTGACCTCTCAAAAATCACCATAATCCCGTCGGTGATGCGTCAGGACGGGACGGTTGAAATGTTCGATGTCACGCGACACCTCCCTGATGTTATCAAGTTAGCCAAAACGTTTCCCGACCTGATGCTTATCGTAATCGACCCTATCGCAAGCTTTTTGCCAGGCTCTATTAATCCAAACCAGCAAACCGAGGTACGTCAGGCCATGGACAAGATATCCGACATGGCAGCCGAGCTCGATGTCGCATGTCTAGTGGTCATGCACTTCAACAAGTCGATTGGCGGCAAGGCCATTAACAAGACATCCGGCTCCGTGCAATTTACGGCGGCGGTCAAGATGAGCTGGAGTGTCGTGCACAGGGAAGATGACCCAAGTGACGTGCGTGTCATGGCTCCCCAAAAGACCAACATCTCGGCGGGAGACAAGAGCATGTCCTTCAAGGTGGTTCCCGTGGAGCTACCAGATTCACAGGGCGAGGCGATAGAGACGGTCAAGATAGTCTATGACGGCGTCCTTATCGATGAGCCTCCAGAGAACATAATCAGCCCTCCGCTAACAGAAGGGGGCATAAATCGCGCCGTGAAGTTCCTGAAGGAGAAAATGGCGGAGGGTGGGGTTATGTATGCCGAGGAAATCTTCACGGAAGCCGAGGAGCGGGGAATTCCTCGTTGGAATGTCAAGGGAGCAAGGCACAAGTTGGGTCTGAAGGCCAGCAAGGAAGGGAAGTTTGGGAGCGGGCGATGGTACTTGCATAACTCTGATAAACCGGACACGGAGGCCTAACGTGGGGGAAACAGGGTATCCCGTTGAGTATTATTTAGTTCTCTTTAATCCTCTTTGGTACTCTTTGGTTCCCTTTGAAGGGGAGGAAAGAAAACACTTTCACATACCCGTCCCTTTGCATGGTCGTCCGGTCAAGGGGCTTCCACCGTTCACTGTCCTCCGTGTCCCCGTGACAAGTGCGTCACCCGCTCTGTGGCCCCTGAACGCAGTACACGACCTTTCTTAGGAGAAATTTAGATGTCATACATAGCCTATTTACGAAGAAAGCACTCCCGCCAAAATAACAACGGTCACGCCGTCCTGTGTGCTCGTGTACCCAGACCGCTCGGCGGGGAGACCCTCTTTGCTGCCGAGGACGGGGCGGTTGGCTTTCGCCTACATCAGAGACGTGACGGCCATGAGCATCGGCGGCGGGTATTCGAAATCAGAGCCCTGACAGAAAGGGCCAGGCAGAGAAGAAGGGACGAAAACGTTGCCCTCTTCATGCGCGCATTTATGTCCAGAGTTTAAATGACAGACCTTAGGAGCAAGACCAATGGAAAATAATGACCTAAACGGACACCATGGACGGACGGTCGTGGGTGAACGTATCCCTCATGAACGTCCCGTCCTGACCGTAGGCCGTGAAGACGAGAGTGTCGAAGTTAACGTGATCGTGACGAAGGACGAGCCCACGCCATCGTTCGTGTACGAGGCTCCCGGCACGTCATCCCTGACAAAGACGTTGTGCTTGAGGCCCATGGGGGACAACGGGGATGGCGGGGAGCTCGTCGAGGTGGAATTACGACTGCACGACCCGAACGGATTTGGCGAAGGCCACCCGTACTTGAGGGCCGAGGGTATCCGCGTTCCGAGGAAGTGGCTCGAGGTGTCTCTCCTGTAGATGGGGGGCGGAGAGGCAACCCCAAGCCGCGCGATAGGACTTAGTAAGGAGAGTAATCGCTTCGGCGTGTGCCAGTAGAAACAGGTACTGATTACCCCGCCATGCAAGAAAATCTGCACTTACAAGAGGGATATTGAAAATTTTTTCTGAACGATAACGATATGACCGAACTCCTCACCGTCCACGACCTAGGCCGACAGTGGAAATGCTGTCGGGCATCAGTCGACCGGGTGGTGAAGTACACAGATATCCCTCGTCTGAGAATCCCCGGAGTAGGCTTGCGGTTTCGACAGGAGGAAGTCAAGAAGTGGCTTGAAGAGCGTGAGAAGAAATCTCTCCCTTATCCCGACCTCCACTCTTTGCAGGCATTGACAGCGCCTAGTCGCCGCGCTATAAAGGCCGATGAAGGAGGAACGCGAGACATGGCGAAAGCCAAATACACGTCTCGCTATCGACAGGGCTATGGTAAGGTCTTCACAAGGAAAACGAAGGACGGGGAAAGCTGGTATTGCGATCTGAGGAAGTGGGGATTGGGTAAGCGGGCCATTCCCCTTGCCCGGTCTGAGGAGGAAGCGTTAATCGCCTGTGAGGAGATTCGCCGCCGAGCATTTGATGCCGAGTACGGCGTCAAGCGCGAACAGGAGAAGATAACCTTCTCCAAACTCGCAGAGAAGTACATCGTCCACGTCAGTAGGGAGGGCGGCAAGAAGAGTTGGAAGGACGACCAGTACCGGCTCGATGCCAACATGAAGCCTTTCTTCGGAGCCTACAAACTCCATGAGATTACATCGTTCGTTGCTGAGGAGTACCGGGAAGCGAGGCTTGCCGAGGGAGTTTCCAAGTCAACCACCAATCGCGAAATCGTGATTATGAAACACATGTTTAACTTGGCCATCGAATGGAAACTCACCGAGGAGAATCCATTCACAAAGGTAAAACTCTTTTCGGAGAAGGGCGCGCAAAGGAAACGCATCCTTGGGGACGATGAAGAGGTCAGGCTGTTCAAGGAACTACCGGCGTATCTGAAACCCATCGTGACGGTAGCCCTTAACACAGGCATGCGCCGGGGCGAAATCTTCAATCTCCGGTGGTCTCACGTTGACCTAGTGAAGGGCTCCATTACGGTCACGCAGACCAAGAGCGGCGAAGATAGGACGATTCCAATTTTTCCCGACGTACGCACGGAATTAGAGCGCTTGCGGCTGTCCTCTGTTTCAACCGGCCTTGTCTTTCCAAATCCCAAGACCGGGAAACCCTACACTGAGGTCAAGGGGAGTTTCAGGAACGCGTGCGAACGCGCGGGGATTTTGGACCTGCACTTCCACGACCTCAGGCACACCTTCTCTACATGGCTAGATACGATGGGCGTGGGGAGAGGCACTATTACGAGCTTTCTCGGCCATGCTGATGAGCGCATGACAGGGCGGTACGTGAATGCGGGCTGGGACCAAATGAAAGCGGTGGTTGACCGGTTGGGCTCCCGGACGGGCAAAGTGGTCCCGACAGGGGAGAACCTGTCCCACGGTTGTCCCGCGAGCGAGGTCTCCCCAGTTCCCGCGCCCTTAACCAACGCAGAATCAGCCAATTAGGATGATGACAATGCGTAGAACCGCCGGCCTGTCACGCCGGAGGTCGCGAGTTCGAGTCTCGTCGGCCCCGCCAGTTTCCCCCATATGAACCCATGTTTTCCTTAAAAGTACCATACCCCTGAATTAGGCGATATTTTCGAGCGTTTCTTTCAGTAAATGTTTACATGCACCGTTCCCGACTCATTCCGATCTCCCGCTTCCCGTTTTGAGTTGTCGTCGAGTATGGGATATACTGTCTTTCTCATTGGCCCTTTTTCCGTGGCTGATACCGCAGGCAGGTCTCGAGATCAAACGCGGGCAGCTGAAAAAATAAATGTGATCATCTGATGGCCCTGCTCAGCGTGAAAGACGTGTGTATCAACTACGGCGGCTTCATGCTGCTTGACCAAATCAACCTGAATATCGAACGCCACGAACGGGTTTGTCTGCTGTGGCGCAACGGAAGCGGCAAGACCACGCTGATGAAGCTGATCAATGGCGAGATCACCCCGGACAGCGGCGCGGT
>Ga0209746_1000568_pt1 | contig 18787 bp, 18 predicted proteins | sample BarGraNGADG00211_3_FD_184496 | JGI IMG/M metagenome (GOLD analysis project Ga0209746, IMG submission 184496) | Arctic peat soil microbial communities from Barrow, Alaska - Barrow Graham LP Ref core NGADG0011-211 (SPAdes) (version 2) | ecosystem: Environmental > Terrestrial > Soil > Wetlands >... | reverse complement strand
TTTATCAGGTTAGCATTATAATATTGTGGTTTCCCTGTTACCTCATCTCCCAGCCAGGGTGGTTTTTCAAAATATTCATCTTCTGAATGAAGCTCTATTTCGGCAACAATGAGACCTTCATTCTTTTCGTGAAAAACGTCAATCTCAAATGTATGCTTTCCTGAAGGTACAAGATACCGTGACTTAACAACTCTTCCCGGCAGACAAATATTCATCATTTCCGTGGCATCCCTGACAGGAATCTCAACTTCCCATTCACTTCTGGTTATTGAATTCTTCTGAGGTCTGGATTTTACAGTAAGAAATGCCTTGTCATCAGCTATCCGGAGTCTGATGGTTTTATCAGGATCTATTGAAAGATAAGATTGAATTATTTTTATCTCTTTGACAGCCAGATGCCTGAATTCACTTTTCACAAGAAACTTGCGTTCTGTCTCTGTTGCCATTTTTTATTTCAAAGTTAAGCATTAAATCTAAGGATGAGGTTGAGGTTAAGGTTAAGGTTAAGTATTTCTCAGCCTTAGCCTCAACCTTAACCTTTTTTATTAATTTAGCAAAATACAGGTATTTTCTAATTTATATTAACCAGAAGAAATGGATGTTAAGATTGATCCGGCATGGAAGTCAAAACTTCAGGAAGAATTTGGAAAGGAATACTTTCTCAGACTTGCAGAATTTGTAAAAGAAGAATATAAGGCCAATACAATCTATCCTCCGGGAAGCCTGATTTTTAATTCTTTCAATCTTTGTCCTTTTCAGAATGTAAAGGTCGTAATAATCGGACAGGATCCTTATCATGGTCCGGGGCAGGCACATGGCCTCTGTTTTTCAGTAAGAGAAGGCGTTGATATTCCTCCCAGCTTAATTAACATCTTCAAGGAAATTGAATCGGATATTGGCATTAAAAGACCAACAGACGGTAATCTGGAGCGGTGGGCTTCGCAGGGCGTTTTGTTACTGAATGCAACACTGACTGTCAGGGCACATCAGGCTGGGTCGCATCAAAAAAAAGGTTGGGAACAGTTTACGGATAGTGTTATAAGTAAACTAAATTCTGAAAAACAGAATATTGTTTTTTTCCTGTGGGGCGCCTACGCTCAGAAAAAAGGTGAAGCTATTGACAGATCAAAACACCTCGTGTTAGAATCAGTACACCCCTCTCCTCTTTCAGCCTCGCGTGGTTTCTTCGGGAACAAGCATTTCAGCAGATGCAATAATTATCTTACAGCGCACGGCATCGAGCCAATAAACTGGCAATAATTGAGGTTAAGGTTGAGGCTGAGGCTGAGGCTGAGCCTTAAACCTTATCCATTGCCTTTGATACAGTACTCTCGAGCTCAGCATACTCTTCAAAACCAACCGATAACCTGATCATTCCGGGTTCCGGATATTTAGTTGGCCACACTGCTTCAACAGGCATCAGTATTGTATGCGGGTCGCCTAATGTTGGAATCAGTTTTATTTTTTCTGACACCAGTTTAATGAATGTATCTCTCCGGCCCCTCTTATCAGTTTCATTTTTTCCATCAAAATCAAATGTTATCATTGCTCCAAATCCCTTCCCGCTAAAAAGCTTTTCAGCGATATTGTGAGTGGAATGGCTTTTCAATCCCGGAAACCACACTTTTTTAATAACAGGAACTTTATTAAGGTATTCCGCCAGCTTTAAAGCGTTACTGCATTGGCACGAGAACCGGAGTTCAAATGACTGTATCTGTGTCTGCAATCTGTATGCATCATCGGGAGAGAGCATGTGCCCGACAAATTTCCTGTACTCGATAGCAGATTGCATAATCTTTTTGTCATTTCCGCAGATCACGCCGGCAGTCAGGTTACCATGACCTGAAAAATATTTTGTTGCACTGTGAATTACAATATCAACACCTTTGTCCAACGGTTTATAAAGCCAGGGTGTTGCAAATGTATTGTCAATAATAACCTTCGATCCATGTTTTTTTGAGATTCTGGCAATTTCTGTAACATCAGCAACTATCAGCATCGGGTTTGAGATAGATTCAATATAAACGAACTCAGGTCTCAAAACTGAAATAGTTTTTTCCAATTTGTCAAGATCATACTTACCATCGTCAGGGGTGAAATACTGAATATCAAGTCCTCTGCGGGCTTTGAGCACTGACTCAATAAATGATATTGTACCGCCATAGATTTCTGTAAAGAATAGCCATGGTCTGGTATCCTTTCCATGCTGAAAAATTGAAAGTGCAGTATCAATGGCCGACATCCCCGACTGAGTTAAGAGAGCCCATTCACAACCTTCAAGTTTCATTATTTCCTCTTCAGCAGATACAACGGTAGGATTGCGATAACGGGAATAAATGTAGATATCAGGTTCCCTTGAATGTTCTGACTCCTTTTTGAAAGCATCAGCCGTAGTTTTTGCATCATAAAGTTCAAAACCTGCATCCCTGTAAACAGGCATACGGGAACTATTAATCTCTTTTCTTTTCATTTCTATCTAAATTTAATTGTTCGTCGATAAGTGTATTTATATTAAGTGGATTAAAATCGATATAAAATAGAATCCGGTCAATAAGTTCACCAATCAAAAATATAATAATTATAAATATGTCAGGATTTGAATTATGTAAAATGAGGCTCATTCCAGGCACAACTAAAAATACTGTTCGAAGGAACCTGAGAGTAATATCAGAGTTATTTAGCTTATTAACTAGCAGTCTGTAAAATATTGATACTAACTTAATTAGTGCCATAAAAACAAAAGGAAGAACAATTCCCGATATAAATGAAACTATAATAAGTGCGCTTATAAATGTCTGACCGCTATGCAGGATAACTGTTTTCTTTCGATCAGTATATATGTATACATTGTCGATCAGAAGCAGAAATATCAGTCCGATTATAGAAGAGGCAATAAGGAGTACAGGGATACGGAGTATTACTGTTACTGAAGAAACACCGGCATAAACAATAAAAGCGGCGATCTCACGGCTTAAGGGTGAGTTTCTAAGATTAATTACCGATCTCCACGACCGGAGTATTCTTCCGAGGTGAAAAAAAGAGACAATACCTGCAATCACCAGAACAGAGATAAAAATTGATCTATCCGGAAAAAATCCTCCGATAAATGAAGAAATTATAGTTGCAACAGAAATTGTCGCTAAAAAGCTGAAAATAATCAAACTCAATTCACCTGAAATATTTTTACCCTTTTTATTTTGTTTAATATCTGCCGGACGTGGAATCTCTTTCGGAATGACTACTAAAGGAGTATAGTATTTGTTTGATGTAAATTCGATTGCAGGATTAAGCTTTTTATCGGGGAACCATGAATAAACACAACCAAAATAAGTATCAGATAGTTGTCCGAACGTAAGGGCTCCTGTAGGGCAGGCAGTTGAACAGGCGGGTTGACGGCCCTCGATCAATCATGAATAACAAAGATGACACTTGGATATCGTTCTCTTGCCTGAATCAAATTTTGGTGCATCATAGGGACAGTTCCATTGACAGTATCTGCAACCTATGCACTTATTTTCGTCAATTATTACTGCTCCGGTAACTGATTCCCTGTAAAAAGCTGATGCAGGGCAGCCATTCATACAAACCGCTGATTCACAATGATTGCAGGCTAATGACAAATTAATAACCGGCAAAACATTCTCTGATTCGGAATTATAGGTAAAGATATTTCTTGGATGAACTGTCCATCCATTTTCAAGAATACATGCTGCACTGCAAGCATTACAATTAACACACCTGGTATGATTAAATATAAATCCGTTTCGCATAACTAATCAACTCCTTCAATTTCGACCCTGTTATCATGAAATGCTGCTCCAAAGCCAATATCAGTTTCCTGCCCGGAAATAAGCTGATTTACTCCTCCTCCTTCATTAAACCATATCCCGTTTGGAAACACAACTAAGCCGGGGAGAACTCTGTTTGTGATTTTCACTCTGCTTTTCAGTTCCCCAATCTGATTGAAAACTCTTATTTTTTGTCCATCAATTAAACTTCGGCTGATTGCATCAACCGGAGAAATTCTGATATAAGGTTCCGGGTTTGTTTCTTTAATTATTTTCAGATTACCAAATTGTGAATGGATCCGGCTACAAGTGTTCGGCGTAAGAAATACTAACGGGTATTTCTTATCTTCCTTTGAATGATTGATTCCAGTATAATCAGCCAATGGAGAAATTCCCCATTTCATCTTAGCTTCAGAAGAAAAAAGTTCAATCTTACCGGATGGCGTGTTAAATTTCAGATCTTCCCATGCTATTTGCTGAAGTCCTGGCGCAAGTACCGGAGCCATTCGAAGATTATCAAGTGTAATTTCCGAATAACCTTTGATCCGGTTTTCAAGCCATTGTTCTATGTTATTATTTCCCGGTTCAGGTATCATCTCCTGGCTGACGTCCAGATTAAGCCTTTTTGCCAGATTGTAATAAATTTCACTCTCAGGCATAACCTCTCCGGGAGATTGAATCACTTTAGGTTTAAATTGAATATATGGAGACCAGTATGATCCGATTATGTCAGATTGTTCAAACATATCCTTCGCGGGAAGAATTATATCAGCATCAGCTGCGGTATCAGTCATGAATTGTTCAACTACAACTTTAAAAGTCAAAGATGAAAAAGCTTTTTTAACACTATTTGTATCAGGTGATTGAAGAAGAGGATTTCCTCTTTCAATCCATACAGCTTTAAGTTCCGGATCTTTGGTTTTCAGCATATCTGATCCCAGCTTTGCCATTGAGATTGTCCTTCTGAATGGCATATCTTTTTCAGAATCAGCAAAATATGATAATGGTTCTTTAACATCATCATAAATATAACTCTGCAGGTTTGCATAATTAAATCCTGAACCAGATTTACCGATGTTCCCTGTCAGCACTGAGAGTAAAAGTACTGATCTTATTGTCTGGCCACCGTTCTGATGACGCTGTAAACCATAACCAGGGAGGATTGTCAGCGGGCCATTGGTTCCGATTATCCTGGCAAGTTCAATTATGTTTTCTACTGGAATGCCAGTTATCAATTCGGCTTCAGCAGGTGAAATGTGTAACGACTGTCTTAATTCATCAAATCCCATTACATTCTTTGCAATGAATTCATGATCAATCAGATCATTATCTATAAGTATCCGTGCAAGAGCCAGAGCAAGCGCTCCGTCTGTTCCGGGTCGTGGCCTGAAAAGCATATCGGCCTTATCCGCTGTTAGTGTGCGCAAAGGATCAATTACTATGATAGTACAACCCTTTTCTTTTGCTCTCGCTATAAATGAAATCTCCTGAATATTGGTTTCAGCCGGATTTTTTCCCCAGATAATAATTGTTTTAGCATTTTCGAGATCCCACGGAACATTATGTTTTACAGAACCTAAAGTTAGTCTTACAGCTTCAAGCCCTGCCGGCCAGCAAAGGTTTCCATAGGTCAGGGTCGTTCCTCCGAATGCTTTCCAGAATGAATTTCCAATCTCATTTGTAAGCCCTGACATTCCGCTTCCCCTGTACCATAGAATGCTATGGGAACCCCATTTTTCTTTTATAGCCCCCAACCTGTTCCCTGTTAAATCAAGAGCTTCATCAATGCTGATTTCTTCAAATTTCCCCGATGCAGTTTTAATCTTAGGATGAATAATCCTTTCCGGTGAATGGGTTCTTTCAATATATGATAACCCTTTTATGCACGGACCCTCCGGAGTCGCAAGGTTTCCGGAATATGGAAGAATCCTCATTATCCTGTTATTTTCCACCTGCACTCTGAATGAACAAGTGCTATAGCAATTTCTGGGACAAGCAGTTACGAATTCTTCCATTATTCAGATAATAATGGTAAATGTATCAATATAACGTAACAAAACAGTGACTAGAGTTTGGAGTGACTAAAATGCCTAAAGTTAAAATTAACAGATTAGATTATTCGCACTCAATAGTTTGAACTGTCAGGTTATTTTTTGTTTGACCTTGACACATGCCCGGGTTGATGAAATAACAGACTATTTTAAAACCAGTGGTTCTTCAGGAATGATATTACTTATTGTAAGTTCCCTTTTATCCAAATTAGAAATATACACTTCATAAGTTATCTTGTCCTGCCCGATATATTGCATGTATGTATAATCAACTGGACCGGTGGAAAACTTCACAAGTGAACCGCTTATGTTTATTTTTGCAGAAATCTCTGCCTTCGGGTATGCTTTTAAAAAACGGGAATACGCGGATACACCCCCGGCGTCAATATTTCCCAACGTATCAACGTCTTCGGTCTTTTCCGAAGTACTGACAATTACCTCTGTGAATACAAGATCGGATATATTTCTGATTCTGACATCAGTTGGCCCTTCCGGGGAAAACCCCTTCTTTTTGCAGGCAAGAACTGATAATAGCAAAAGGGAAATTATAAGAAGCTTTTTCATGATCAGGAATAAAAATTAACTACTACTAACTGACCAGAAATATAGTAAATAAGTTGCAAAGAGATTAAATAATAATGAGACAATTTAACGGTACCCATCCTTTGTTTCCGTCTGAAAGTCTGATCTCCAACCATTCGCCTACTTCATCTTCAATGGTTACTTTGGTGCCTTCATGTAAAACAAAAAGATCATTTCCGCTTTTGTCAGGCGAACTTTTACCGTTCACCATCGGGCTGGATATTATTGCTTTATGACTATCATAAACCAAAGATTTATTATGTATTGTAAAAGCTAAAGAGGTCAACGACAGAAATATAAAGAAGATAGCTAACCAGAATCCGATTATTTTATACTTGTACCCCGGTGAATAGATATATAAGGATAATAATAAAAGAAAAAGGATAAATGAAGTTATACTTATTTTTGCCCAGCTATTTGTTGACAGAAATAATGAGACAAAATTATACCATCTTACAAAAAAGAGTTCGGGAATTTCCTGAAAACGATCTACATTCAGAGTTCTGGCAATCTGAAGATTATAATTTATATCTTCATTTGCCGGATTAAGACGATATGCGCGTTCGTAGAACAGAATTGCTGAAGGAATATTATTAAGTTTAAAATATGCGTTTCCTATGTTATAATCCAGATTTGCTGACCGGTAGCCAGTATTATAAATCTCTGTCCAGCTCTGCAACGCCTCCTTATAACTGCCTGCTGTAAAATAAGTAACTCCCTGATAGAATTTGTCCTTATTCGAATTTTGTGAATCGACAACCTGTACAAAAAATGAGATGAAAAGCAGAATTAAAATATATCGTTTTTTTGAGTTCATTTTCTAGCCTATTAAGTTTTCAACCGACTTAATAAATTGTGATGCTCCCTCATAAACAGATGCAGCCTCAGTATCTGACGATGAAGGCGCAAACCGTACAAATTCACAGGTATCAAGAATTTTGGACAGACTTTGTATATTATCTTCATCAATACCTTGTTCCTGAAGTGCAGATATTGCATTAGTTCTGGAAAGATCAGAAACAGGAATATTCAGTTTGTCGCTAAGATAGCCCCAGATAGCCTTCAGAATCTCATCATAGAATTTATCAATTTCCTCTTTTTTCAGGCAAACGGATGCACTATAAAGCCTTTTAATAGCAATCTTTCCGGCTTTCCTGTTCTTTACAAGTGATATGTCCGAATTTCGTCTGATATGTTCTCTTCTCAAAAAGAGAACCAGCAGAAATGCAAGAAGTGAAAAAGCGTAAGAACTATAAAATGCCTGTTTTGACAAGAATACATTATCCGATTTTTTGAGGATTCCCGGATCTGATTTTATAAATCTTATATCTTTCCCGAGATATTTAACATCTTCCTTTGATATTCCACCGTAAACCGTGATCCCCGTATTCTGATCATTTACTTTTTGAGCTTTAAAATGGAATTCTTCTGTTGTCAGTTTATCATATCTGCCGGTGGTAATATTGAAGTATGAATAAGAAATGGGAGGAATCGTAAAGTCTCCATAATGCCTTGGTATCATCAAATATTCAAAAGTTTTTTGTCCGGTTGTTCCATTGGAACCATTCTTAAGCTCATCTGAAATCTTGGGATCATAAACTTCAATATCCGGAGACAATTTAAGTACAGGAGCTGATGCAATTTTCAGGTTTCCGTTTCCCGCGATTGTTATCTTGAAATTTATAGCATCATTTACATTGACAGATTCTTTGTTCAACGTTGCTTTGAGGCTGATTTTTCCAACCACTCCCGAAAAATCATTAGGCTGAACACCTGGCAGAGGTTTAACTTTAATTTTGATTGATTGACTTGCAACTGCCTTTGGAACATTCTGATACGATGAAAAGAAGTCGCCAAAAGGATCAGACTGTCCGGTTCTTACTTTTTGTTGTATTAGTACAGAAATCTGAACAGGATCAATTTTTATTTCACCGGTAACCTGAGGATATAATAGAAACTGCTGGACCACACCTGAGCCATAAACTGTTCCATTAACATTCTCCTGCCGGAGTGAAGTAAGCGGTGGTGTTTCAATATCCGATTTAAGGAAACTATTAAATGGTGGATACTTGATTTCATTAATGCCTGCAATATTTACCCGTGAATAAATTTTAACAATTGCAACGACAGGTTCACCCAGAAAAATTTCTTTCCGGTTAACCGAAAGATTGATAAAGAGATCTTTTCCCGATGATTCTACTTCAGAATTATCTGATGAGTTGCTTTTGCCGGGTGAAATGTTTTGTTTTTGAGAAGCGCTGCCTACGACCTCAATGTGCATCGAATCGGAAGAGTAAGTTTTGTTTTTAAGAGTAAATGTAGCTGGTGAAAGGATATATTTTCCTTCTTTAACAGCCTGAAGATAATAAACATAAGAATAAGAGGTCGCATTAGACATCTTTCCGTTTATTATTTGTGTACTCGAACTGTAGGATGTTTGCGGACCCATAATTTTATAGAATCCGCTGAATGAAGGGGCAGAAAACTCTCCTCCACCGGAATTGACTGTCCACATTACGGTGAACTGGTCTCCTGTATTTACCACTGCAGGGAATTCAGCTTTAATATAAACATCCTGCCCTGAAACTGAGTATGATAATAAGAAGATTAAAATATATAATAATGCATTTTTCATTTTCATTCTATACAATTACCAGTTTTTCACTGTTCTGACTTTTGCTTTAGCCGCTTTTTCAAGTTTAACTTTTTCCTGAACATTTTTTTCATCATTTGCAATTGAATTCAACAGTCTCTGAGCATCCTCTTTGGATATTTCCTGTTTCTGGGGCTGTTGTTGCTGTTGCTTCTGATCCTTATCATTATTCTGGTCTTTTTGCTGATCTTTATTTTTATCATTCGAATCTTTCTGATCCTTCTTTTGATCTTTTTTATTTTTATCCTTGTTCTTATCTTGCTTATCTTTATCCTGTTGCTGTTTTTTCTGCTGTTCCTGCTGAAGTTTTAATAAATCCTGCGCATAAGACAGATTATATTTAGCTTCCCGATTACCGGGACGGAGCTTGAGTGAGTTCTTATAAGCTTCAATACTTTCCTGAAGCTTATTTGCTTTAAGTAAGGAATTTCCAAGATTATATAATCCAGCCGACTTCTTAAGCTTATCATCATTCTGGTTAGTATTCTCAACAAATTGTTTGCCAGCTTCTTCAAACTTATTCTGTTTGTAGAGTGCATCTCCAACATTAAATACTGCCTCAGGAGATTGTTTATTTTTATCAATAGCTTTCCTATATGATATTTCAGAATCTGAAAATTTATTCTTCTCATACTCCCTGTTACCCTTCCTGATGAATTTCTTGTCGGTTTGTGCATTCAGAGTGGCAGTAATAATCATGAATACACAAAAGATAAGACTTTTATGTAATGATTTGTAATCTAATTTTTGAATCACTCCCGGCATAACAATTTACGCAATAAATTATACTTTAAATTTAAATAAACGGATGTTTGCCAATCTTCTGTTTTTTCTTTCCATAATTATAAAATCAGCAAACAACATCAATATAGCTAAAGCTGCAAATATCTGGAACTGGTCATTATATTCAGTATACATAGTACTTTCAAGATCCTGCTTTTTCATTTTTTTTATCTGAGCATAGATTTCATCCAATCCAATATTTGAATTGCTTGCTCTGACATAATTGCCATTTGTACTTAGTGCTATTTTCTTAAGGATTTCTTCATCAAGCTTCGTTACGACCGTATTACCGTTAACATCTTTAAGATAGTCTTTCTTCCCATTGTTTAGTAAAGGTATCGGCACTCCATCCGTTGAGCCTATACCAATAGTATGAATAACAATGCCTGCTTTTGCTGCTTCTTCCGCTTCTTTTACAGGGTCATCTTCGTGGTTCTCTCCATCGGTAATAATTATCATGGCTTTACTTTTCCCATCACCCGGACTGAATGATCTTGCCCCCAGATTAATTGCTGCTCCGATAGCAGTTCCCTGTTTAGGCACCATATTCGGATTAATTGCAGAAAGAAACATTTTTGCAGAGATATAATCTGTTGTAATCGGAATTTGGATATATGCATCTCCTGCAAAGACAATTAATCCTATTTTATCATTATCAAGGTCGTCAACCAGCCGGGTTATAGCCTGTTTTGCTCTGGTGAGACGGTTAGGTTGAATATCTTCCGCAAGCATTGAGTTACTAACATCAAGAGCAATTATCACTTCAACTCCCTGCTTTTTGACATCTTCAATTTTAGATCCAAACTGTGGCCTGGAAAGCATGATTATTCCTGATGAGACGGCAATTAGTTGCAATATGAATTTTATTACCGGACGAATCCCCGACATTTCAGGAACAAGTCCGCTGACAAGGGTTACGTCGCCTAAACGTTTTAATGCTTTCCTTTTTCTTATCTCATTTAAAATAAATAATAGTATGACTGCCGGAAGCAGAAGCAACAGGTACAAAAAATCAGGATGTGCAAATCTGAACAATTGCATATTCACAATTACATTTAAGTAAGGTTCTTGAATATCGTATTTCTCGCAGTTATCTCAAATATCAGCATGCAAAAGGCAAGGATTGCCGGGAATAAGAATTTTTCTTCTTTCCTGCTAAACTGCCGGACATCAATTTTTGATTTCTCAAGTTTGTCTATTTCTCTATAAACCTGTATAAGTTTGTCATTATCAGTTGCCCTGAAATATTTCCCTCCTGTATTTTGCGCTATTTCCTGAAGAATTGCTTCATCTATCTCTACCGGCATATCCTGATATTGTATTCCATAAGGAGTCTGAACAGGATATGGAGCCATTCCCTGGGTACCAACTCCAATTGTATAAACTCTTATCCCAAAAGTCTTTGCGATACCAGCAGCAGTTGCCGGCGCAATTTCGCCCCTGTTATTTACACCATCTGTCAGAAGGATAATAACTTTACTTTTTGCTTTTGAGTCTTTTATTCTGTTGACAGCAGTGGCAAGTCCCATTCCAATAGCTGTACCATCTTCAATCATTCCACTCTGTATTTCACGAAGCAGATTAATAAGTACAGCATGATCAGTTGTCAGCGGACATTGAGTAAAAGATTCTCCACTGAATACCACAAGACCGATCCTGTCATACGGTCTTCCTGAAATAAACTCAGTAGCAATATTTTTTGAAGCTTCCAGCCTGTCAGGTCTGAAATCACGCGCGAGCATACTTCCTGATATGTCCTGAGTGAGAACAATATCAATGCCTTCCGTTGAAATATCCTGGAATTTGTCAGTTTTCTGCGGGCGGGCAAGTACAATTATCAAAAGGGTTAATGCAATTGTTCTGAGCGCAAAAAGAATATGTCGAAGGTAGTTTCTGAAAGTGATTCCTGCTTGGGCAAAAGACTGTAATCCTGGCATCCTTAAGGAAGCGGTTACACTCTGCTGTTTCAGAATATAGAAAGCAATCATTGCCGGTATTGCTATCAGAAGATATAGAAAGAGTGGCTCGGCAAAAGTTATCCCGTTCATACGTTACCCTCCTTCTCACTTATTTTTTCCCCGACTGGTTCAAATACCAATTCATTCTCCTTTGTTGCAAGCACAAAATTCCATGAAGTTTGAAAGTGAGATTCATTCTCAGGAGCAACAGGATTATATTTGGCGAATTTTACAAGATCGGCGCCTGTCAGCACTGATTTAAGATCATTATAAGTACCGTTCTTCTTAAAACCTGTCTTAGCGAGAGCGTCAAGTGTCTCAGCAGTAGTTAATTCAAGCGAGTACACTCTGAATCTGTTTTCCAGATACAGGCGTAATATTTCAGTCAGTTTTGTATAGTATCTTTTAATCTCCCCCTTTTGCCAGAGTTCTTCACTTTTCAGCTTTTCCAGTTCCCGGAAGGCAATCACATGCGCGGGATCGGAAGGAATAAATATATCTATACCTTTTTCAGATTTTTTATGATTTCGTAAAAACCTGATTATTGCCCAGCCAATACCAACAGCCAGAATAATCAGAAGAACCCATGGAAGTACCTCTCCAATTGTTATTGGCGCTTTGTAGGGTTCAATGATATCAAATATTTTTGCTGTAGTATCTGCAGGAGCAATTTTAACCCGCATAACTTCGAGCATGGAATAATCAGAATAATATCTTTTGAGTCCACCTTCATTTTTTGCCTCTGCAAAAACCGGGGGGACTTGATAACGTCCTGAATCAAATGATGTTATGAGATACTTATGTATTATTTTAACCCTTCCGTTCTGGCTTGATATACTATCTGTCTTTGGTCCGGATATAATATCAATATTTTTACATAATGTATCTTTGAAAACTGGTATTATGAGCCGGAGGTTGGATGGCTTATCAACAGTAATTGTAAATTTTATCTGATCACCGATAAATATTCTCGTGGAATCAAATGATGAAGTGATTTTTACATCCTGCCCAATGGAAGAAGAAATGAATGAAATAAATAGAAATATAGAGATACTCAACTTCTTCATAACCATTATCTTTTCTCAAACAGTTTTATAAGTGGTTTAACATAATCCAGATCGGTTCGGAATTCTGTAGAATCCACGCCACATCTTTTAAAGATATTTTTGATGATTTCAATATGACTGTTCCACCATTTTTCATAAGCTCTCCTGGTAGCAGCAGAGGAGGTATCTATCCATTTCTCTTCTCCTGTTTCCGAATCGGAGACCTTTACCAATCCAAGGTCAGGCATCGCCTGCTCCAATGGATCATAAACCTTCAGGGCAACAATATCATGTTTGTTCGAGGCAATTTTAAGAGCATCTTCAAATTCTGGTACGATGAAATCAGAAAGAATAAATGCTGTGCATCTTTTTTTTATGGCATTTGTCAGGAAGCGCAATGGTTCATCCAGATTAGTTAGTTTGCTCTGCGATGTAAAGTCAAGAAGTTCCCTTATTATCCTCAGAATATGCCTGCTCCCCTTTAGTGGCGGTATGAATTTTTCAACCTTATCGGAAAAGAATATAACACCTATTTTATCATTATTATATATTGCAGAGAAAGAAAGAACAGCTGCTACTTCAGTCATTAAATCTCTCTTGTAGCTGACCTTCGTCCCGAAATTTCCTGAACCACTTACATCAATAAGTAACATTACTGTAAGTTCCCGCTCTTCTTCGAAAACTTTTACATAAGGATGGTTGAATCGTGCAGTCACATTCCAGTCAATACTTCTGATGTCATCCCCATACTGATATTCTCTTACCTCACTGAATGCTATCCCGCGTCCTTTAAATGCGCTATGGTACTCACCGGCAAATATATGCCGGCTTAATCCCTTTGTCTTTATTTCAATTCTACGGACTTTTTTTAATAATTCAGTCGCTTCCACTTTACAACAAATTACTTTTCAGATTCAATAGCTATAACACAGGACCATTTCCCGTCCATAATCTCAATAAAGTAAACTTTTCCACCATGTTTGTCTATCCATTTATTCTCTCCACTCTTCACATATTGAGCGTTGAATTCCTTTACTTTTGTAGCTCTCATATTTACATCACAAATTATTCTCTCACTTCTGCAGACAGAATCAGGATTAAGAAAAAACAATACAGTCTGGTTCTCCGGATTATCAGAGTATTTCAGATAACTAAACTTACTATTTACCACATTATTATAATTCATCTCGTTTCGATTCTCCTTCATGTACCTTAGAATATCCTTTGCTTTATAACCAATAAGATTCTGACTATCAGCATAAATGCAAGTCAACATCAGCGTTGCAGATAATGTGATGATCTTCATGCAGTATCTGCTATGGAACTTCAACAACATTAAGAATTTCTGAGATTATATGATCCTGGTTAATATTCTCAGCTTCAGCTTCATACGTAAGGCCAATCCTGTGACGCATTACATCATGACAGATGGTCCTTATATCCTCAGGAATAACATAACCCCTTCTCTTTATAAATGCGAAAGCTTTTGCCGCGAGTGCAAGATTAATAGAAGCTCTGGGCGATGCTCCGTAGGAAATCATATTTTTAAAAACAGGGAGTCCATATTTTTCAGGATTACGACTCGCGAAGACTATATTCAAAATATAGTTCTCGATTTTCTCATCCATATAAACTTCCCTTACAACATTCCGGGCTCTTATTATATCTTCAGTTTTCAGAACTGTGTTGGCCGTGGGGAACTCCTTTGCAAGATTCTCCCGGATTATCAGTTTCTCTTCATCCATAGCAGGATAATCAATAATGACCTTCATCATGAACCTGTCGATCTGTGCTTCCGGCAAAGGATAAGTTCCCTCCTGTTCAATGGGGTTCTGAGTTGCAAGAACCAGGAATGGTTCAGCTAGTTTAAAAGTATTCTCGCCGATTGTGATCTGCCTTTCCTGCATTGCTTCAAGCAACGCACTCTGGACTTTTGCAGGCGATCTGTTAATCTCATCTGCAAGAATGAAGTTTGCGAATACGGGTCCCTTCTTTACTATAAACTCCTCCTTCTTCTGACTGTAAATCATTGTACCAATAAGGTCAGCAGGAAGTAGGTCAGGGGTAAATTGAATTCTGCTGAATTTTGCATCTATTATCGATGCAAGCGATTTGATCGCAAGTGTTTTTGCAAGACCCGGAACCCCTTCGAGCAGAATGTGTCCATTAGCAAGAAGGCCTATCATAAGGCTGTCGGTCAGATGCTTTTGCCCAATGATAACTTTGTTCATCTCCATTCTGACAATGTCGACGAAGGAACTCTCCTTCTCAATCTTTTCATTTAAAATCCTGATGTCAGCAGTTTGCTCCATAGTTTAAAAATTTAAGCTGCAAATATAATAAATTGAGTATCATTAACCATACCTGATTTCTCAAGGGAAATCAGCATACAAAAGAACTCCAGGAATGTTTAACTTCTTGTTAAGGAGTGTTAAAAATTCGTTAAAGGTTACTATCCAAACTCACCACCTGAACAAATATTGCCCCACCACAAGATTGCTCCCTCATTTGTAATATCCCCCTTGCCCCCCAATTGGGGGGATAAGAATATCCTGATTATCTTAAAGCCCCCCATTTGGGGGGTTGGGGGGTTAAGCTGACACTATTTCAATGTCAGCGGATTCCAGTCAAATCCACATCTTACAGAACTTCTGATTAATAATATTATTGCCATAAGTGAAAAGGCAATGTTGAAATCCTGAGGTAAAACAAACTGGAGTAAAAGAAAAGCTACCGAGATAAAAAATACAACTTTGAACCAGATCGTTCCTGCCTTATTAAGGATAAGTGTTATAAGGCATACAAAAATGAACGGGTTAAGCCATATAATATTGAGGTTCCATTTCATTTGCTGATGATCAGTGAAAAAATTAAAGAAGATCATTAATGCAGCCAGGATAGAAAAAACGAAATAAATAATGATATCCATAATACGTATAATCTTCCTGCTTTTTATCAAAGCTGCCAGAATCAGAATCAATGTTATTACCAGTGTAAAGATAAATGGCGGAGCAATCAGGAACTTTTGTTTTGTCGGAGGGGCATCAAAATCGACTAAAACTTCCGGGTTCTGAAGCAGTGGGATCATTTTGCCTGACCTGTTTACAAATGATTCAGATAATTCATTCTTCATTTCTATTGGAAGGAACATTCTGTCTCTGAAAACGGCTTTCTTATCAGCTGTCGAACCCATTATAAGGTCAACCCCAAACTTCAACCAGGGGTAAGGATTCTGATATTTAGCAACCATATCCCTGAATGTAGGGATTTTACCCATTTCTGCTGGAGGATATTTAAGTTTTTCACCTACCGATTTTTCAATTATATCGCGTATCCTGGTAGAACAACCATCATAGAAAAAATCGTATCTGTACTTGATATTCTCCGGTTTTAAATTCTCATTTATAAGAGAAACCAATTTCCTCATTTCAACCTGATCAATATTGATTTTTTGAGAATAGACAAATCTTTGCTCAAAAAAATACCCTTGCAGAAATCCCTTCAATGATTCCGCAAATAGCATGTAATCCAGTCTGCCTTTTGCAAATTTCCAGGCAAAATTTGAAGTATTGAAGTCGAATACGCCCCAGTTATAGACAGTGTCAGTATGTTTTTCAGGTATTACGATTCTCAATGCGCTATGTCCATAAATCGAATATGTTTCGGTTCCTGGACCACAGGTTAATAAATAAGCAATAGTATCATTGGATGGCTGAGAAAAAATTCTGGTAAATGATATCAGCAGGAAAAACAAACTGACAAAAAAAAGCTTCTTCATTATTTATAAAATTGTTTTTGAATGGATATATCCAACTGGTAAATTTTGTCAGAATAGTTATTTTACTCTTTATGTAAACGTAAGAGATTTTTATCAGAAATAAAAGTTTGCTAGCTTTACACCCGTTTAAAAAATGAATGGAACTTCTTTTAAAAGAGACTATTTATAAGCAATTAATTAAAAAACAATATGAAAAGAATCGCTGTAATTATCATGGGCCTATTATCATTTACAATTTGCAATTGTCAGAATAACAGCCCTTTTCAACTCACCGATCTTCATGTACATTGTAAAGGAGGCTTTACAATTGAAGATGCAGTTAAGAAATCAAAAGCTGAGAATATAAAGTATGGAATTGTAACGAATGCAGGGGTCGGATTCCCTGTTCATAGCGATAGTCAAATAGATTCTGTCATAAAATCACTTAAAAATTATCCGCAGTTCTTCATTGGTATGCAGGCTGAAGGCAGAGAATGGCTGAATAATTTTTCAAAAGAATCAATGGCCAGATTCGATTATATATTCACTGATGGCATGACCTTTACCGATGCAAAAGGAAGAAGGAACAGGATATGGATCAAGGAAGAGACATGGATAGATAATGAGGAACAGTTTATGGATTACCTGGTTAACACCATTGTTAAAATTTTGAGCACAGAGCCTATAAATATGTATGTTAATTCAACTTACTTACCTGCACAAATGGCAGACAGATATGACTCATTCTGGACAGACGAAAGGATGGACAAGGTAATTAAAGCAGCTAAGGACCATAATATTGCGATAGAGATAAATAACAGATTCAAAATCCCTTCTGCAAAATTTATAACCAAAGCAAAAAATTCCGGAGTTAAATTCACTGTCGGTACCAACAATATGGATGCTAATTTTACCGGAGCAGCTTATGCTATTGAAATGATAAATAAATGTCATCTGACTCAGACAGATTTTTATCAGCCTGTCAATAAAAGACTGAATGGGAAACTTTGATTTAGCGCGAATATTAAAATTCCTGCCAGGAATAATTATTGGATTGACTGTGCATGAATACTGTCATGCACTGGTGGCTCATATATGTGGTGACTCAACTTCAAAAGACCAGGGAAGAGTTACTCTGAATCCACTAAAACACATTGACCCTCTGGGTTTTCTGATGTTGATCGTTGCGGGATTCGGATGGGCTAAGCCTGTTCAGTTTAATGAACAGAATCTCAGAAATCCTAAAACAGATGTCATTAAGATCGCTTTGGCCGGACCATTGTCGAATGCAGTAATCGCGATGGTACTTTCTATTATATTCTCATTACTCTCCTCGGCTGTTCCTATGCATGGAACGCCTGGTATGCAGATAGTTTCTGAAGTATTTTATTATGCTATTTATATAAACTGGGCATTATTTATTTTTAACCTCATTCCGTTGCCTCCTCTTGACGGTTCTCATCTTTTGTTATCACAGTTTAAAAGATTTCCGGTTCTTTATAACGGCTTATATAAGTATGGTTCATTTCTATTATTCGGATTGATAATAGGAAGTATGGTTACCAAGATAAATTTTTTTCCGATCGGGCCGGTAATACAATTTTTTGGAGAAGGATTTCTTTCCCTTGTAGGATACAGGTAATATATGAACGATACTCCACAATTATGAAACGTTTAAATCTTGTTATTATGTTCCTGCTTATTGTTGCAGCAGGCAATGCCCAAAAGATTATGGGTTTTACCGATACCAATGCAGCAAATCAAATAGATTGGGAAAAACAGTTTGATGCGCAACTTAGTACGAAGAACATGGATACATGGATGCAGTTTCTTACCTCACATCCGCATCATGTAGGTAGTCCGCAGGATAAAGCGAATGCAGAATACATAGCGAACTTATTTATGCAATGGGGCTATCAAACCGAGATCGCATCTTACTATGTCCTGTTTCCAACACCTAAAACAAGATCGCTGGAACTCATAGGCAGCAAGCCTTTTAAGGCAAAGCTGGAATAACCAACCTTGAAAGAAGATAAAACTTCCGGGCAAAAAACTGAACAATTACCTTCTTATAATGCGTATTCAGCCGATGGTGATGTGACGGCTGAATTAGTCTTTGTTAATCGTGGTATTCCTTCAGATTATGAAGAACTGGAAAGAATGGGAATA
>Ga0209746_1000567_pt1 | contig 18826 bp, 18 predicted proteins | sample BarGraNGADG00211_3_FD_184496 | JGI IMG/M metagenome (GOLD analysis project Ga0209746, IMG submission 184496) | Arctic peat soil microbial communities from Barrow, Alaska - Barrow Graham LP Ref core NGADG0011-211 (SPAdes) (version 2) | ecosystem: Environmental > Terrestrial > Soil > Wetlands >... | reverse complement strand
CCGGCCGCCGCGCCGGCGGCCGACGTCTGCCCCAAGCGCGGCTCCCCGGCGAACGGCGCCAAGTTCTGCCCAGAATGTGGCACTAAAATCGAGCGGGCTGCGCCGCTGCCTGCCGTTTGCCCCAAATGTGGGGCGGAGGCCAAGGGCGCCAAGTTCTGCCCCGAGTGCGGCGCCAAGATCGCCTGACGCCGACCCCCTCTTACTGTGTAGTAGCGGCTTCAGCCGCTCTGTGCACAGCCAAAGCCGCTACTACGTAGGGGGCAGCTATTTATCCCAGCCGCCCTGGGCGCGCAAGGCCGCCACTTCCTCCCTGGCCATCTCGTACAAGTGCACGTAATCCGTCTTGGCCACCCGGTTCAACGGCAACCGGCCTGGCTCGAGGATGACGTAGCGCAGCGGGCGCATGAAAGACGCGATACCCTGGGCGTGCGCCTCGAGGTCGGCTGGCGTCAGCTCGACACCCGGCCGCTTCTCCACGAAAGCCACGATTGCTTCCGAGAACAAGCTATGTTCGTAGCCCACCACCCCGCAGTCCGCCACCTTCTCCCTCAACTCGCAGATGAAGTCCTCGACCTGGCCGGGGAACACCTGGTAACCCTTGGGCTTTATCACCCATTTAGTACGTCCCGCGAAGTGCAGGCCCTTATCGTCCTTGCAGCCCATGTCGCCGGTGTATAAGAATCCGTCTTTGGAGATCGCCTTGGCATCGGCCCCGGGATCGTTGACATAGCCGATGAACGTCTGCGGCCCATGGAAGCAGACGTTCCCTATCTCGCCGTCCGGCAGTTCAGCGCCTGCCAGCCCGTCTTCGCGCATCGGATGGCGGATTGACATGGGATAAACAGGCATATCGTAGCCGATACTGGCCACTATATCGTCCACGCTGCCGTCGAGCGGAGTGTAGGTGCAGAAGCCTGCGGATTCGGTCAGCCCCAGGCCGCTAGCAAACTTTGGGGCCATCGTCGACAGTTGTTCCAAAAACTGGCGGCTGACCTGCTGGCCTCCGTACAGCGCGAGCTCCAGGCTCGACAAGTCGTAGTCCTTGTAGTTGGGCAGGCGCCATTCCAGGTTGAACAGCGCTGGGATCTGGCCCATCACCGTCACCTTGCAATCCTGGATGGCGCGCAGCGATTTGGCCGGATCGAATACCGGCAGCACCACCACCGCTCCGCCCAGGAAAAGGACGCTCATGAGTTGCTCGGCCTGCCCGCCGACGTGTGAGGGCGGCAGGTTAACCAGCATGCGGCTGTGCTCGTCCAACCGTAGCCCGCTCGCCAGGCACATATTCTGGCAGGTGATGTTGCGATGCGAGAGCAGGGCCGGTTTGGGGTAACCGGTCGAGCCGGTGGTGAAGATGACCTGCGCGCCGTCTCCCTCGCCGACGGCCGCCGTCGCGCTCTGATAGGCGGCCAGTTCCGGCGAAGATGCCGGGTCCTTGAGGGCGGCGCCCGCCAGCGCCTGCGCTTCAGCCGCCAGGGTGAAGGCAGACAGCGCGCCCGGGATTGCCTCCCCCGGCGCCGCAAACTGGATGAAGTGCTCGATAAACGGGCAGTTGGCCATCACCGCCTGGCCAAGCTGGCCAAAATCGGCAGCCGCGCTGCGGCCCAGGAAAGCGTAGCCCTTGGCATTAACGAGACCCAGGCAGCGGATGACTTCGGGCGCTTTAAGGCGCAGGTCAAGCGGCGTATGGATCACGCCGATCTTGAAGCAGGCGTATTCGAGGAAGATGTGCTCGATCAAGTAGGGGAGGGAGGTAGCGAGAAAGTCGCCCTTCCTGAAGCCCATTTGCAGGAGTTTCATGGCCAGGGCAGTGGTTGTCTTGTCAAAACGGTCCCACGTCACCTGTTCTTTCGTTTCCGCATTGATGAGCGCAACCTCATCCGGTTTCTCGCGCGCCCATTTGCGAAATATCCCATGCAGCAGGTGCCGATCGGCGAAGAGCGTATTGTAGTCTTCGAGCGTGCATTGGGGAACGCCATTACGAGTGTGGAACGGCATAGCTCTGCCTCCTCGTCGAGAAAGAATGTGACGGTTTGACGGTCCGGCGATCACAGGAGCTAGCAATCGCGCACAAATATAGCAGATGAGCCCCCATTTTACAAGAAAACTCTGTCCGTAATTAGTACTTACTTTCACCTGCCCGCTTCCCCGTAGTTTGCCTTCCTTTGTTCGCTTCTCGTGTCCCGTTAATCTACCTGCGCAGCGGTAGCTTGCCACGCAAATCTCGCTCCGAAAATACCCGCTTTCTACGCTTCACAGAAAAGTGATCGGTCCTTACAATAGCGTCAGTATCGCTGGCTCGATCTCGATAGTGATGGGCAATGGGCTCTGGCGTCTGATGGGGCGATTCGTCGACGGATTTGATGACCTTGCTGAGTGTGGTGTGTGTGTTGGTAAAGCGGAATGACCCTCCTCCACCCTTGCTCCGCTGCCTGGTGGGCTCGCAGTTTGGCTCACCAGGCGAGCCAGCCCTGACAGAGGCATTTCAGGGCAGTGATCCCCTCGTAGACAGCAGCTTCTGAGACAGGCGGCGGCAACGCACCGCGGACAGTTGATGTGTTGCGAGAGGTAGGCCATGACTCGCTTGCTCATTGTGGATCAAGTCCGTGCCAGACCGGGGGCCGCAGCAGCAGCACTGGCGCATCAACAGGATATTGAGTCGCTTGGGGTTGTCCACAGCGTCGACTAAGCCCTGGCCGCGCTGCAAAAACTGCGACATGATCCTCGTCAGCGCCACCCTCCCGAGCGGCGGGGCCTTGGAACTCGTCAGGGCAGTGATGAACCTCGACCACTGGGTGCGCGTACTGGTGACAAACCTCGCCGAATCCCAGGAAGCAACCGCACCTTACATCGAGGCGGGCGCAACAGGCTGGGTGCTGTAAGGAGGAAAGGTGCCTGATCACCGGCAGTGCGACGTTGTGATCGTTGGGGCCGGTCCAGCAGGCCTGAGCGCAGCCAGAACGGTCGCCCGCCTGGGCCTTGACACCGTGCTCCTCGAGCGGATGCCGGCTCCAGGCAGCCGACAGTTTCCGCGCAGCGCAGTTCTCACGCCTGTGCCCGGCTTTGTCTCCGGCCGCCGCTTGTTAGACGGCTGTTCTTTCCCTCACTCGACTTTTTTGTCCCTTCCTCTCTCTCATACTGGGCTATCCACCGGTACAAAAGTTCATCAGCCCGAGTGGTTACGCATTCAGCGCGTGTTTCGGCAGCCGCGCCGGCTTCCCGGCCGCGGTCGTCGACAAACGCGGCCTTCTGAAACTTCTGGCCGAGCAAGCCCAGTCGGCCGGAGCCCGGCTGCAATTCGAGACGCCGGTCGTTGGGCTCCTGGTCGAGAGCGGACAGGTCGTGGGGGTGCGGACGGAAAATGGCCCGCTGCGGGCGCAGGTGGTCATGGCGGTCGAGGGGATCGCCCGCCGCTTATGCGAGGAAGGGGACCTGTATGAGGTTCCTTACCCCTCCAGCACGGACTGCTGATCAGCCAGGAAATGGAGGCACCGTCTGCGGCCGCCGGTGACCTGGGGCAGATTGTCACCTTCGGCTCGCGCTACACCTCGGCCCCGTTGGCGTTTGGCACTGTTTCGGTGCCGGCTCCGGGGCGGGCGACAGTTTTCTTTACGGTGTTAGCCGATACACTCCAGCACTATTCCGAACGCCTGGCCTGGTTCTACATGGACGAGTATGTCGAGAGAGATCCGAGGGTGCGTGAGGTGCTCAAGGATGGGCGGGTGCTCCACCGCGCGCAGCAGGCCCTGGTTCTGCGGCAGTCACCGGCACGTGTGGCTCGCGATGGCTTCCTCGGGCTGGGGGACGCGGTCACGCCGGGGTGGCACGTTGGCGTGCTGCCGGCCGTCTACCTTGGCCGGCAGCACGCGCTGATCGCTGCGGAGGCCATGGATGCGGGCGATGTCTCCACACTCGCCTTGGCCCCTTACGAGCAGCTAGTACGCAGCGCCATCCTGCCTAACCTGGAAGCCGAGACGCGGCTGCTGGCCTGCCTGACGAGAATGACCGACGACGAGCTGGACCGCCTGTGCCAGAGCCTGAGGGATGTGCCGGCGTCGACTGCTTTCTTCAGTAATTGGCGCACCCTGACCTGGGAAATGATGGGTTGGATCGTCCAGCAACTGCCGCGCGTCGTGCAAGACTGGGAGCGCCTGCAGAGTCTCATGCTAGGCCAGAAGCTCGCGAAGACCATTTAGGATAATGTAGGTCAGGGCTTGCAGCCTGACGGGCCTTGAATGCGCTCACAGGGGCCGTCACGCTGCAAGCGTGACCTACGGTGGGCACCACGGTGGGCCGTACGTTGGGCCCGCGGTTTCCACCATGGAGCGGGCTTAGTCCGCGTCGCTCACTTCAGATCGGGGTTGGGCAGCATGACGTCGCGCACCAGGCCGACGAGCTCGTGATAGGCGCCGATGAACTGGCGCAGGGTGCGCACGGTCGGCCCGAAGGTGTCGAACTCCTCGACCGTCATGCCGTCGGGCTCGTAGGCGCGGCGGAAGTCGGCGAAGTGCGCGATCAGGCTGGCGAGGATCTCCGGCGGGACGGGATTGGCCATGCGGTCCTTGACCTCGACGTCGGAGGCATTGTAGAGCAATTGCCACTCGTACGGCATGGACGCGATGAGGTCGCCCCCGATAAACTCTGACCAGTGCAGGTGGTGGCGGTAAGCGGCCACCAGCAGGCGGGCCCGGTGACCGCGCTCCCGGTAGACGGGGTAGGCGCGCTTCATGCAGGCGATGCCGGGCCAGTCGGGATAGCCGGGGGTCACGATGATGCCATCGCGCTTCTCGAGCACGTGCAGCCAGTCGTCCAGCCTCCCCACCATGATCGTGCAGACGGGCGACATGCGGTCTATCGGCTGGCCTTCGGCCTCGCGGCGTCGTAGGCCGCGCTCGATGACCTCAGCCTACCGCCAGAGCTTGCGGCACGCAGAAGCTGACGGTGGCGTTGACGTTCACGCCGCGACACGTAGCCTCTTCGATGGCGACGATGCCGGCCCTGGTCGCAGGGATCTTGACCTGCATGTTGGGCGTCAGCGAGTCGAAGTGCAGCGCCTGCGCGACGATGCGCTCGGCGTCGCGGTAGAAGGCGGGGTTGGTTTGGATGGAAACGCGGCCTTTGAGGCCGTGATCGCGCTCGAAGACGGGCCTGAGCAGATCGGCGCCGCGCACGGCCATCTCCTCGATCACCTGCCAGCTCACCTGGTCCTCGCTCCAGGTCGGGTTCTCGGCGATGATCTGGAGGATGCGCTCGCGCCAGGTGCCCATTTCCTTCTTCAGCACGCCCAACACGATCGTAGGATTCGTCGTGCCGCCCACGGCGCCATGGGCGATGGCGTAGCTCAACTCCTGGGCCGAGCATGAGTCGTTCCAGTAGTCGGTCGGCGTCGTGCTGGCCATCTGGTGCAGACGGCTCTTGTAAGTGATGCTGGTCATGTGTCAGACTCCGCTGAAGGCTGAGAAACCGCCGTCGATGGCCACAACGGTCCCCGTGACGAAGGCCGCGGCCGGCGACAACAGCCACAGCACGGCGCCCAGCAGGTCTTCGGGCGTGCCGAAGCGCCGCATCGGGGTGTGCGCGACCACGGACTGGCCGCGCGGGCTGAAACCGCCGGTGGCCGGATCGGTCAACAAAAACATGCTCTGCTCGGTGATGAAAAAGCCAGGGGCAAGGGCGTTGACGCGAATCTTGCTCGAGTGATTCTGGGCCATGTAGACGGCCAGCCATTGCGTGAAGTTGCTGACCGCAGCCTTGGCCGCCGAGTAGGCGGGGATGCGGGTCAAGGGGCGGAAGGCGTTCATCGAAGACATATTGAGGATCACGCCCTCGCCGCGCTCGGCCATGCCTTTGCCGAAAACCTGACAGGGCAGCACGGTGCCGACCAGGTTGAGGTCAAGCACGGTGCGAAAGTCTTCCTCGGGCAGATCGAAGAAGCCGGGCACAGGCGCGCGCCAGTCCACGTATGGGCCGGTCGACGCGCTGGGATGGTTGCCACCGGCGCAATTGACGAGGCAATTGACCGGGCCAAACTCGCGGTGGATTGTCTCTTCGGCGGCCAGCAGGGCCTTCCGGTCGAGAACGTTCACGTCGAGATACAACGCACATCCGCCCTTGTCGTGGTAGTCGTCGGCGATGCGTTGCACGAGGCGGTTGCCCGCCTCAACGGCGATGTCGAGAATGGCCACCCTGGCGCCACACCCGGCCAACGCGCAAGCCATCTCGCTGCCCAGCGCCCCGGTGCCGCCGGTGATGACGACGGTGCGACCGGTGAAGTCATAGGTTCTCGTTAACTCGGTCAGATTCATGACATCACTATCCTTCCTGATTCGGTAGCTACGATAGATGCTGCACGGCTCAGTAGCAGCCGTACCTGCGCACGGCGGCGGTCATGGCTTCGACGTGACCGGGGAGGGCAGACATGATCTGCCCGGTGGAGCGCAGGATGTAACGGCCACCTCCCGCCGCAGCGTCAAGGCAGCGGCGGACCTCGGTCTCCACATCGGCTACTGTCCCGTTGTAGAGAACGTGCTCGTTGAAGCCGCCGTAGAGCGTCATGCGGCTGCCGACCCGGGCTTTCGCATCGGCCAGATCGACGTCACCCGACCGCCCGGCGGGTGTCAGCGTCTCGAGCGCGTCCGCGCCAGTCTCGGCGTGCAGCTCCAGCAGCCGCCGCGCCCGCCCGCAATTGTGGTACGAGACCCACATCCCGGCGGCGTGAATGGCAGCGACGACCTGGCGGTCGTAGGGCAGGATGAACTCGCGGTACGCGGCAGGCGAGATGCCGAAGCCCACCCAGGTCTCGTTGTAGTTGATCGTCTCGATGCCGCTCTCGGCGAGGCGTGCCATCAGACGCACCTGGCGGGCAGCAATGCCGCCCATCAGCCGGTGCACCCAGGCCGGCCGATCAAAGATATCCAGGGACAGGTTGTTGATGCCACGCAACTGGCACGCTTCATCCCAGACGCCGGGCGTGACGTGATGAAAGACGGCGCGCCTGTTGACCAGCTTCACCATGCGCGCCAGGCGATCGGTGTTGAGGCGCATCGGGTCGGGCATGTAGCCCAGGAGCTCCAGGTCTTCCTCGCGCTTCAACATATGCTCGAAGGTGCTGCGGGAATGATCGTCGAGCCGGTAGGTTAAGCTCAGCTCGCCGTCCGGGGTGCGAATGATGCGACGCACGACCTGGTGATCTGCCTCGCTGCCGACGACCTCGCGCCGCTCTTGCCAGTCTCGCGTCGCATCCTCGGGCCAGGAGAAGAGGATCTGGGGATAGGTGATGACCTCGCCAGGATGAAGCTGCTGCGTGAGCACCATGGGATCGAGCCCCAGGCGTTCCTGGATCTCGATGATCGTGAGCGGGTCATCGATCCAAAGGCGGAACAGGTCCGTGTACGTCCGCGCTCCCGGCGTCACCGCCAGCAAGTAGGGCAGCCCGAGCCAGCATGCGACCGGCACCCGGTCGGTGGACTCGCCGCGCATGGCGCCCAGAAAACGTTCGTAGCTGTTCATGCAGCGCTCATCCCCGATTCCACGGTTTCTGGGCCAGGCGCAGGTGCAGCTCGCGGCAGGCTGCCAGGTCCGGCGCCTCCATCTGTAGCAAGGTTCCGCGCGTCCCAAAGGTCTCGATCACCTTGTCGGTATAGGCTTCCAGGTCGGGCATGGGCCTGTTCTCCCAGTCCTGGATCCAGTAACGCATGGTGAGGGCCACGCGCCCGGCAGCCGCCTGGGCGAGCGCCTGGTGGTCGTTGTGCGGCAAAGCCAGGTCGATGGCCCGCAGCCCTTCGGTCTGCAAGATGGTGGGGACCTGGTGCACGATGCTGCCGCAGGAATGGATGATGATGCCGCCGAATGCGCGCGAGAGGATGTTGTTGTAACGCAGGCCGAACTCGCGATAGTGGCGCGGGGAAATCACTGCCAGCACATCGTCGCTCACGCGGATGCCCATCTCGACGGGCATGTACCAGTCCTCGTGGCTCAGGCTCCACAGGTCCCTGATGGCCGCCATCTGGGCGCGCACCGCCTGGATGGTGGCCTCGGTGACCAGCTCCAGCAAGTGGTGGACTTCTTTGGGATGTTCCACGATGGCGCCCAGGAAGTCCGAGTAGCCCCAGACGTAGGAGGCCGTCGTCAACGGCGAAGCGATGTTGCAGGGCTGCAGCGGATAGGAGCCGCGTTCCTGGAAGCACGCGATGCGCTGAAAGATCAGGGAGTTCTTGCCCGAGGTGTGGGGATCGGGAAGGCTGAGCTCGTGCACGCGCTCGGGGTGCGCGCCGATCAACGGCGCGATCCAGGCGTCGCTCTTGTCGTTGAACTCGCAGCCACCCGTGAAGGATGCGGCGATGGAGCCGAGCCCGATGCCGGTCTTCAAATGCGGCACCGTGAAGTCGCCCACCGCCTCCTGCTCCTGGTTGCGGCGCGTCTGGCGCGCCAGGTCGAGCTCCGGGTCGGTCATCAGGTCGCCAGTGGCGTACCATTTGGCGAAGGGCTGGACCAGCAGCGGCACAGGCAGGCCGGTTTCCAGGCCATAAGCGCGCCGCAGGATGTCTTTCTTATCGGGGATCGATAGCGAGACCGGCATCAGTTGTAGCTCCCGTGTTCTTTGCCGGCGGCGATGAACGCGCGCACGTTGGCCAGCGGCACGCCCTCGTGGAAGGAGTGATCCGTGGCCAGGATATAGCGCCCGCCTGGCGCCGCGACGCGCAGGCATTCGACGACCGCCTGCGTCACCTCGGCAGGCGACGCGCCCGGCATGACGTTGGTGGCGTCGACGTTTCCGATGAGACAGAGCCGATCGCCGTAGTCAGATTTCACCGCGGCGAGGTCCATCCCGGCAGATCGCTGCAAGTTGTTCAGCCCGGCGATGCCTGTGCCAACCAGGTCAGGCAGGATGGCGGCAATGTTCCCGCAACTGTGAAGGATCACGGGCAGGCCCGCGGCCCGAAGGCTCGCGATCTCCCGGCGCAGATGAGGCAATACGCGCGCCCGGAATTGGGCGGGGGCGATGAAGGTCGCTCGCCCCGAGCCCTGGTCGTCGTGGACGACGACCGCGTCAACGCCTGCGGCGGCCAACCGGCAACCTACTGCAGCCCAATAATCCGCCGTCGTCGCGAAAATATCCTCCAGGAGGGTCGGATCGTCGACCAGGGCAAACGACATCTCTTGCAGCCCCATGAGCATCCAGGCGGACGAGAACGGCCCGCGGATGCCGGCCACCACGGCGGTCTCATCCGGCCCGCCGTGAGCCTCGGCGACGGCTGCCTCGGCGTACTTCAGGCGCCAGTTGGCGAGCGGGTCTGGCAGCGCGGCGGCAATGGGCTGCCAATCGCGGCGCGTGCGCACGGGATGGCCGATGGGGAAGGCCAGCGGCCAGGATCCCTCGCCCACCTGGTACGTGGTGCTCCACTCGTCGACGTACGTCTTGGCGTCGGTCCAGGCAAAACGCTCGTCCGGCAGACCCATGAAGCCGCCTGACGGGACCCACGCAGCGTCGAGGCCCAGCGCCCGGGCCAGGCGCACGGCCAGCGCGCCGTCATACATCGCAGGATCTTCTCCCAGCACCTCGGTGTAGAGCGCAGGGTTGTTGACCCAGTCAAAAATCGGCACCCGATCGGGCCGGACACCCTGGAGCGCGCTCGTGAAACGAGCGCGCGACGTCATGCAGGCAGGCGACATCACACGATCCTCTCCAGGTACCGGGCGCCATCCGAGCGCCCACCGTAGACATGCGCAGCCTCGGCCATGGCCAGGATGTTCTGGGGCGGCACGTCTTGCTGGATGATGTGGACCGAGCCGATGACGTAGCCACCCTCTCCTGCCATGTCCTCGATCCGGCGGCGGACCTCGGCGCGCACATCGTCCTGGGTGCCAAACGGCAACGCATGGTGCGTGTCGACGGCGCCCCAAAAGGCGAGATCGCTGCCGTACTCTTCCTTCAGCCGCCGCGTGTCCATATGAGCTGCCGACACCTGCACCGGATTCACGGCGTCCACTCCCATCTTGATCAGATCGGGCAGCGCCCAGGCGATGGAGCCGCAGGAATGGTAAAGCAGTCTGGCACTGGTGTGCGCCTTGATGGTCTCGAAGATCCGCTTCTGCCGCGGCTTGATGACCTGGCGATAGGAGCGAGGATTGATCAAGGGGCCGTTCTGCGCGGCGATGTCGTCGCAGTGCAAGACCAGGTCGACGTTATCGCCGACAGCTTGCAGCAAGGGCACCAGCATCGCCACATAGATATCGGTTACGGTGTCCATGATCACTTCCAGCGCCCCGCGGTCGCCGGCCAGGTCCATCAGCCAGTCGTCAAATCCTCGCAGGAATTGCGAGAGGTGGACTACGCCGTCGGGCAGATCCAGGCCGATGGCGCAATCTGTCTCCGCACGCAGCTTGCGCGCGGCAGCAGCCACGGAAGCGACGTCTATCAAGCTGGCCGGGTCGGGCCAGGGATGGCGGCGCACGTCGTCGGCGTCGATAACGCCGGCCAGCGGCGAGCGGCTGACGAAGAAGAGCCCGGTGTCCCGACTCTGGGTCCACTCGTTGCCCCATTCGTCGCACTGGATCGGAAGCCGCACCGCCTCGGGGAGCGGGAGCGGATAGGACACGTGGACGCGGCGCACGTCAGAGTCAAAGAAGCTCGAGAGCTCCTCCCGCATGTGCGTGCGCTGGCTGCGGTAGTGGGCGATCTCCGCCGGGCCGCCTATGCCGAGGTGCGCGCTCAGCTTTTCATAGGCATGAACGTTGAGGCTGGTCACCTTGGTGCCGCCGATGTCGAAGGGCACCGCATCAACTGGCTTGTGATTCAGCGCAGCGAGCACGCGCTCGCGATGGGTCATTCCAGGCATTGTTGGATTTACCAGGTCCTTTCACGCGTTTCTAAGCCTAGATTTCGCACGTTAACAGCCGAATAGAGAGCCCACATAGCGCAAATGCTCCCAGAAAGGGGGATGAAGTTCTTGCACAGAAAGCATTCCCCAAGGAGCATTGCCAATGCATTCTGCCACATCTGTCAAAGTTCAGCGAATCATGATCTGGTTGGTCTGGCTGCTGCTGGCTCTGCTGCTGTGCTGCCAGCCGAGCACAGGCGTCGTACCCGAGCGGCTCTGTCTGGCTGATCAGACAACTGTCGTGCTGGCTCGTCAGCCCGGTCGTGAGCTCTTTCCCTGGTGGCCACGCTGGCATTGGCGCAAGTGGGCACGCCTCGCTTATCAGCGCTTCCAACGCGCCAAACGCCTCGCCCAGACCAGCGCGCGCCTGGCCCATCTGGCCTTGTCAGGAGCCCTGAGCCTGGCGAGGGTGGTCGACTGGCTGACGCAGCAGCAGTTGCAGCGCCAACTGGGGGCCCTACCCGTGCTGTATGCGGTTCTGGACACGCTCCAAGTGCGCCAGATCATCAATCGCTACTGCCCGCAGACCCGGGCGGTGGACCATGGCACCGTGGCCCTGATTTTGATCCTCAACCGCTTGCTGGCGCCGCGGCCCTTGTGGCGGGTCGCCGACTGGTATGCCCGCACGATGTTGGTTACCCAGTTGGGTATGCCCGCCAGCTAACTCAATGATGATCGGCTGGCCCGCACCCTGGATGCGATCGCTCCGCACTGCCGGGACATTTGGCAGGCTGTGGTCAGCCGGGCGCTGGAATACTATGCTATCGACCTCAGCGTCATTTTCTACGATCTGACCGCTTTCGTCGTGCATGGGGCCTATGCGGCAAGCAAGCTGGCGACCTTCGGCTTTGCCCATAACACGCCGCTCAACAAGCGCAAGATCAAGGCAGGGCTGGATGCCAGTGCGGATGGCAGGATCCCACTTGACTACCAACCCTGGGCGGGCAAGGCCGCCGACAAGGCCACCGTCGAGGCCAATCTCAAGCGCTTGCAGGACCTGTGCCTGATTGAGACGCAGTACTGGGACGGCAGTGTCTTGCGACGCCTGACCCCGCTGAGCGCCGAACAGGCACAACTCGTGCAGCGGCTGAACAGCATCGTGCCCGGCCCGGCCCGCGAAATCGTGCGCCGGGCGTTCGATGCCCCCAGGCCTGCGCCACCACGGCGCTGGCTGCTTGCCTGCTAGCCCGACCCGGCTCGGTCGGGGCAGGTCCCATTTTGCCTGGCATCAGCCACCCGGTAGGCGCAAGGGCCAAGGAAGGCTTCATTCCGCCTGCACTGGCTCAGCTCGATCTGTCGTAGGTCGCCTACCGGTGCTCAGCACCCCCTGGCGACCCGAATCGGACTCTCTATCGGCTTGTTAACGTGTGTGCATGAGCTGCCTCGCGGCGAGAGCCATTCGTTGTATTCGTGGTCGTATTCGTGGACGGCAACCTGGCCCAGCACCCAATGTTGGCGCAATGGCAGATGGCCGCAACATGACTTCGCCCTGACGACACGCCCGCCCTCGAGCCGTGGGGCCGAGAGGACAGGCGAGGGCCAGGCCGGTAAGGCGTTCTCCCGCGCGCTGCGCGGGAGAACGCCGGCTTCAGATCAAGGGTGACTACTTGAGCACCGGGGTAGCGTCGATCAGAGCCTGAAGCTGCGCGTTAGCCTTGGTGGCAGCAGCCTTGATGTCGCCGCCCTCGATGGCCGTCACGAGCACCACGCCGATGTCATCACGCGCTTCAGTCACGTTGAGCACGGGCGGATTCCACTGCACGTTGCCCTGCTTCATTGCGGCCAGGAAGGCCTCGGTGAGATCAGGATGCTTGTTCTGCGCCTTGTATTCAGGCGAGTTCCAGGCAGAATTGCGACCGGTCGTGATGTTCGCCAGCTGCGCCTTGAGGGTCATGTCCTTGCCCAGCGCCCACTGGATGAACAGCCAGCCAGCTTCCTTGTGCTGGGAGCCGCTGTACATCGACATGTGCCAGCCGCCGACGTAAGGCACCTGGCCGGCAGGCCCAGAGGGGCCCATCGCGATGCCGGCGGTATCGACGATCTTGGACTGCGCCGGGTCGACCACGTTGGCGAAGAAGATGCTGGCATCGAGCCACATGCCGACCTTGCCGTTGACCAGCAGGTCCTGGCATTGGTTCCAGGTCATGGCGGTCTCCCCTGGAGGTCCGTAGCTCTTGATCAGGTTGCCGTACCAGGTCATGGAATCGAGCCACTTCTGGTCGAGCAGGTTGGCCTTGCTGTCCTTCACCCACTGGCTGCCGAAGCCGAACATGATGGTCGCGAACTGCGAAGTGCCAGAGGCGGCCTTGCCGCGGCCGCAGAAGCCGTAGACGCCATTCGCCGGGTCGTTGATGGCCTTGGCGGCTGCTTCGACGTCCTGGATGGTCTTGGGCGGGTAAGCAATCTTGGCCTTATCGAACAGCGCCTTGTTGAACATCAGCGCGCCGAACTCGTTGTAGATGGGCAGGCCGATTTGCTTGCCGTTGGACAGGCGACCGATGGCCAGGCCGCTCTGGGTGAAATCCTGGTAGTCGAAGTCGGGATTCGTGATCTTGGTGTTGTTGATGTACGGGGTCAGGTCTTCGTACCAGCCTGCGCTCTCGTACTTGATGCCTTCCTGCTGCACCATGGAGAGGAAGACGTCCACGGTGCTGGTGCCGGCGGCGAACTCGACGGTCGTCTTCTGGCTGAACTGGTCTTCCGGCAGGACTTCGTAGGTCACGTCGATGCCCGTCAGGGCCTTGAATTCGTCGATGTGGCTGGCGATGAATTTCGCGCCGGGCTGATCGACCATGGCAACGCGCAGCGCCTCACCCTTGTGCGACTGCCAGTTGAAAGCGGCAGCGGCCGGAACTGTCGTTGCGGCAGGCGCGGCGGCCGCCGTCGTGGGGGCAGCCTGGACGGGCTGCGTCGTGGGGGCCTGCGTGGGCGCAGGGGTGGCAGCCGGCCCGCAGGCAGACAGGAACAGGGCCATGACCATGATCACGGTCATGAGCACGAACGGTGTGCGCTTCATTTTTCCTCTCTCCTTGAGTGAATTAGAATCCGATTGAATCAACGGAATCCGGACGGCACTGTCGAGTGATTTGCGCGCTGCTTGAGTCTCCAGTCTCAGGCCCTCACCCCTTCACGGATCCTAGTGTGAGGCCGCGAACCATGTGTTTCTGCACGAACATCACCATGATCAGGACTGGCAACGTCACGATCAAGGCGGCGGCATTCAGGCCGCCCCAGTCGACCTGAGTGTAGGAAATGAACGAGAAGACCGCGACCGGCAGAGGTCGGGTATTCTGGTTCGACAACACCAGAGAGAACATGAAATTGTTCCAGGAGAAGATGAAGCTCAGGATGGCGCTGGCGGCGATGCCGGGCCGGGTGAGCGGCAGGGCGATGCGCACGAAGGACTGCAGCGGGTTGCATCCGTCGATGAGAGCGGCTTCATCCAGTTCTGGCGGGATGTCCTCGAAGAAGCCGATCATCAGCCAGATGGTCATGGGCAGGGTGATCATCAGGTGCGCCATGATCAGCGTGGCGTAGCTGCCGATCAGCTTCAGACTGGAAAACATGATGAACCATGGCACCAGGTAGCTGATGCCGGGCATGATGCGCGCGACCAGAATGGCCACCGCCAGGCGCTGCTGCCGATGGCGGGCGATGCCATACGCCGCCGGCAGCCCAAGAATCATCGCCAGCAAGGTGGCGCCAGTGCCGACCACGACGGAGTTGAGCAAAAAGCGCCACATGGGATTGCGGCTGAACACGGTAACGAAGTTTTCGAAGGTGGGTTTGAAGATCAGCAGCGGCGGAATCGCCGTGTTCTGCAACTGCGTCTTAAATGCGGTCTCGACCATCCAGGCAAAGACGAAAAAAAACGGCAGCCACAGGAGCAGCAGCAGGACGTAGAAGCCGACGCGGCGCGTCGCCCTCACGGCAGGATGGCGGCGCCAGGGCCGGCGGTAACCCTCACCCACAGAAGAAATGGCTGCCATTACATCGCCTCCGAGGCTGCGCGGCGCAGGCGGATGAAGAGCAGGCTGGCGCCCATGACGAGAACAAAGAAGATCACGAGCGCAGCCGAGGCGTAACCCATGTTGAAATACTGGAAGCCTTGCGCATAGGTGTAGAGATTCAGTGTCTCCGAGGCGTACGCAGGCCCGCCGCTGGTGATGACATAGATGATGTCGAAGGTCTTCAAAGCGTCGATGGAGCGAAACATCAGCGCGACCATCAGCGCGGGGCGCAGCATGGGCAGGGTCAGGTACCAGAAGAGCTGTAACCCGGATGCGCCGTCGATCTGCGCGGATTCGAAGGGTTCTGTGGGCAAAGACGACAGGCCGGCGAGCGCAATCAACATGATGAACGGGGTCCACTGCCAGGCATCCACCAACATCATCGAGCCGAGCACGATCTGGCGGTTGGAAAGCCAGGCCACGCGTGTGTGGAACAGCGCCTGCAGCAGGTAGTTGAGGATCCCTGTGTTCAGGTCCAGCACGTTCAACCAGACCAAAGCGATCGCGACGGGGGTCGCCACCATGGACATCAGGAAAATGGTGCGGAAAAAGCCCCGCCCCTTGAACTCGCGGTTGAAAATCAGGGCCAGGCCAACGCCGAGCACGCACTGCACGCTGACACCGCCAATGGTGAATAATAACGTGCGGAAGAGCGCGTTGCGGAAGCGCTCGTCGTCTGTGATCAGCTTAACGTAGTTCGCGAGCCCAACCCAGTTGGCCGTGCGCGCTACGGTCGGACTGTAGCTGGTGAAGCTCAGGTAGAGCGTGTAGGCCACAGGGAAGGCCATCATGAGCAAGAGGACGAGCGTCGCCGGAGCCGGGAACAGCCAGCGGCTGCTCTGTTCGCGATTCCATCTCCTGGCCCTGGCACGCGCATTCCGGCTCAGGCTTACGGTCGTGTCCATCTCGGCACCTCAATCATCTGCGGATGTATACCAAAAGCATCGATCATAGCGCCTCGCAGCAAGCGTTACAATGGGAAGCTCACCGGGGCGTGCCGGTTCGCTGACAGATACATGGCCTGCATCAACTCCACGAATCGGCGCCCTTCCTCACCGGTGACCAGACCGGTGACCAGCGAAGGCCGGTCCTCCAACACAGCCTGCAGAAAATCCTGGTCATGCAACTGGTGATAGTAGCTCATCGGGTCGCGGTCGCTGGCGCGGTCCGCTGCGCGCCAGCCGTCGCGCAGTGCTTCCTCCCCAGGCACAGTCCAGACGTCATTGCTCGGCCCTTCGGCCTTGCCGGCCTGACCGGCGAAGAACAACGGTGCCCCCGTCGGTCTGGACGCCCACGGTGGCGCCATTGTGGCCGTGAACGTGGATCCGGGCGTAGATCCCCGGGTTCTGAGCGTTGCTCACGACGATATTGCCCAGCGCGCCATTGCGGAAGCGCAAGACGGCTACGGCGGTATCTTCGACCTCGATGCCCATGACGACCGGCGGGATGCGCCGGCCCGTGCTGCCGTCGATGCCGTGGACGTCGCTGCCACAGATGCCGCAGGCCCGCACCTGGATCAGCACCTCATCGGGCCTGACGGCAGGGTCCGGTACATCCTTATAGGCGAACTGCCGGTACTGCTCGAGCACCAGTGCTTTCATGAAGACAATCCTCTAGTTGAGTCGCCAGTTGGCGGCGACGAAGGCGCGATAATCGGCTTCGCTGCCGATGAACTTGTCCGAGATGATCAGGTACAGTCCATCGTGCGGCACCTGGCGCAGCAGAGCCGGAAGGTCCTGGAAGTGGGCGTCAACAAAGAGCATCAGCCGCGAGCGTTCCAGGATCTCGCGCACGACCGGGGTGAGATCGCTCAGCGTGGGGCCGATGGACTCCAGCGTGATCTCCAGCCCGGCGATGCCAGGCACGTCGAGCACGTGCCGGTAGTGGCGCAGCCCGGTCGAGTGCAGATGGAACAGGGTATACGGGCCGAGGTCCCTCACCACGGCGGCGTTGAGCGGCATGAAGATATCCGCGTACACCTGCGGCGAGCACATGCCCAGGACGTCCTCTTGCAGCACGTTGGTCGGCCCGGGGGCCCAATAGCCGTAGATGTGGCCGTAGCCGCCGTGTCTCGGCGGCACCGCCGCCCAATGGCGGGCCAGAAGGTCCAGGAAAACACGATTCACCCGGCCCGCGGCGAGGGCCAGGGCCAGCGGATCGTCGTGCAGGTCCAGGTAGAAGCTGCTAATGCCGCGCATGGCTGCCAGCACGTCCGAAGGGCCGCGCAAAATGGTGGGGCTGACGAAGCAGTCGTCTGGCGCGGAGGCGACCAGCGCCTTCGTCAGTTCGTTCAGACGGTCGTACCAGGGACCCGCGGCGGCCAACTCCAGCCCAGCCATCTGCTGCGCGCTGGTCGCGCAAGGCTCCGGCGCCAACGACCCGGTCGCGTAGCGCACGCGACAGCCGCAAATCGCTTCCAGCCACGGAACAGCGCGCCACGGAGCGCTGTAGGGCAGCCAGTCGTCAGAGCGCACGGCGCGCCCGATGGCACCGTCTTCGTAGTCGGTGCGGACGAGCGCAGGCGTCACGTCCGCCGGCTGCACGTGGCTGCCGTCAAACGGCCGCTTGAGATACCCGATCGGCATCCAGGTCCGCTCCGGCACCACGGCGACCGGCGGGCGCAGGCCGGCCCTGCGCTCCCAGAACGAGGCCCGGAACCGTTCGATTGACGCGGCGATCTGCGCCTGGTCCTTCAATGGCTGCGCCGCCTGCCCGCTCGACGTTTCGTCCGGCATCATCGCGCTTCCCTGGCGATCCGGGCGTCGACGGGCGCGTCAGCGATACCCAGGAAGAGCATCAGCACGTCGCGCGTGATCTTCAGGATCTGGTTGCGCACGTGGGTCAGGTGCTGGATGATGGCGGCGGACGCGCCATCTCCATCCCCGGCGATGACGGCCTCCGCGATCGGCCGATGTTCTTCGTAGAGGACGGCCAGGCAATTCTCCTGGGCCAGGTAGCCCATGCGGTAGCGATACCACTGGCTGTCGAGCAGCTCAATCGTGTGTGTCAGGCGCTCGTTGCCGTCGATCTTGAAGAGCAACTGGTAAAAGCTATCATCGGCCTGGATCCAGCGCCGCGGGTCGCATCGTGACTCGGCCTCGTGCATCTGCTGGACCACGCCCCGAAGCTCTTCGGCAGCCGCGGGTGTGATCAATTCCGCCGCACGGCGCACCGCCTGGGCCTCGAGAGCTTCTTTGATTTCGAAAATGTCTCGGATGTCTTTGAGCGTGAGAGCTATCGGGACCCAACCCTTGCCAGGCATCTTGCGCACCAGACACTCGTTCGCCAGCTTGGCAAGCGCCAGGCGGACGGGGGTGCGGCTGACGCCCAGACTCTGGGCCAGGGTCACATCGTTCAGCGTCTCGGCGCTCGTCCAGATGCGGTTGGACAGGATGCCAAGTATGCGAGTATAAACCTGGCCGGCCAGATCGGTCGCGGTCATTGCGGCGGTTGGTTCTGGTTGGGTCATCCTGGTCTCAAGTGGGATCAGGCCCGGTCACACCGGATAGATGCGCAGATGCACGTGTGTATCTCGGACTGCATCCAGGAGTGTTACACATGGTAAGGCACATTACTGGATCTGTCAACTCGGTGAGGCAGGGTGATTCCACGTTGTGGCCGGGCACCCGTCGGGTAACTCTGTTTGCGGCAGTCTCGCGCCCCGCGGCAACTCACGATCCACAGGATATGTATTCACAGGATGGAAAGGATAAACGGGATGAACAGGATAAAAACGGCTCTCCGGCCTATAGCGGGAATGCTGGCGCAAGGCCAAAGAATCTGCTAAGATCGGCACAACTTAAGTTGAGAGGTGTGCTGTGATAGCCAACTAGCAGATACCGAGCGAGCTATTGGGCTTGCCCAATGTGAAAGCTTTGCGTTACCAGATCACTGGTGACGAGCGCATCGAAGTGTTCATCGAGTCGAGCCTGGAGG
>Ga0209746_1000566_pt1 | contig 18854 bp, 19 predicted proteins | sample BarGraNGADG00211_3_FD_184496 | JGI IMG/M metagenome (GOLD analysis project Ga0209746, IMG submission 184496) | Arctic peat soil microbial communities from Barrow, Alaska - Barrow Graham LP Ref core NGADG0011-211 (SPAdes) (version 2) | ecosystem: Environmental > Terrestrial > Soil > Wetlands >... | reverse complement strand
AAAAATTCATCAACTTTATCTTGTTGCTTTTTCATCGGGTTTAAATTGTTTATTATAAAAATGATCCAATCTTTTCCTGAGCATACCCCGAGCCTTTGATAACTGGGATTTAGATGTGTTTTCGCTGCAGCCTAATAAACCGGCGATTTCACGGTGTGAATAAGACTCGAACACATATAGATTGAAAACGGTTCGGTATCCCGGCGGCAATTCGCAGATCATCTTCATGACCTTATCAGGGTTGATTTTTCCAACAAGTTCATCAAACCAGGTTTCTTCCGGCTCAGCAATGTTAATACGCTCACTTATCGGATCAATGTCGAGAAACTTCTTTTCCTTCGAATGATCCCGGATATAATTCAATGCCGTATTCACCATGATCCTTTTCATCCAGGATCCCAAAGTGCCATTTGACCGGTGTTTGAATTTCGGAAGGCTTCGGATGATCTTGATGAAACCGTCGTGAAGGACATCCTCGGCATCAGCCAGGTTCCCGCAATACCGCAGGCACACACTCAGCAACGCCGGGGCATACTTTACATACAAAGATTCTACAGTGTCTGCCTTACCGCGTAATGCTTTCATCTCACCTGATCAACCTTAGTAATACAAGTGCTTTAATATGTATAACACGCAAAAAGCAAATGGTTGCCCGAAGAAACAAAACTTTTGGCAATAAAAAAAGCATCCAAACTATTCGGATGCTTTTTAAGAATATAAAATTATTATCGGATAATAGTCTTTATTTTCTGATCCTCATCTTAAAGAAGGAACGGTAAACAAAGTAAAGGGCGATGGCAAAGAACACGGCGCCAATGTAAGGCGCCATAGGATAAAAATTATCTGAGATCGCAATCTCCATAGCCAGAAGTCCAAATAACGTAGTGAACTTGATGATCGGATTCATGGCAACGGAAGAAGTATCTTTGAAAGGATCACCCACCGTATCACCGATCACTGTTGCATCATGCAAAGGGGTTCCCTTCTCCTTCATATCGACTTCCACAACTTTCTTTGCATTGTCCCATGCACCACCGGCATTGGCCATGAAGATAGCCTGGAATAATCCGAAGAATGCAATAGAGATAAGGTAACTCACAAAGAATGATGCAGCCGGGTATCGGAGTGGATTATGATCCAGGAAATTGGTGTCTTGGTAACCGGATAAAAATGCAATGGCCAGTGCAAAGGAGAATATGGCGATAAAGATGTTGAACATTCCCGTTTGAGCGTATTGGGTACATATCTTCACCACCTCCTTGGAGGTTTCAATTGATGCCTTCTTTTCTGCATGTTCATCAAGGTGGATGTTTTTCTTGATATACTCAACGGCACGGTAAGCACCCGTGGTCACTGCCTGGATTGAAGCGCCGGTGAACCAGTAGATCACCGCACCTCCCATCAGGAACCCAAGGATTGTATAGGGATTCAGTATATTCAGTATCTTCTCCGGCTCAATCCCGAATTTGTTCCTGATGACCAGGATAAGCGAGAAGATCATAGTTGTTGCACCCACAACAGCTGTCCCTATGAGAACGGGTTTAGCCGTTGCCTTAAAGGTATTCCCGGCCCCGTCGTTGGCTTCGAGATAATGTTTCGCTTTCTCAAAATCAGGTTTGAAACCGAAATCCCGCTCGATATCAAGAGTGGCCTGTGGGATATTTTCTTCAATCAAAGAAAGTTCATAAACCGATTGTGCATTATCGGTTACGGGTCCGTAACTGTCAACGGCAATAGTTACCGGGCCCATGCCCAGGAATCCAAATGCAACCAGGCCGAATGCAAAGATTGATGGATAGATCATGAATGCATCAAGGCCGTTTTTACTCGTAATGTAAGCAACGAACATGAGGACAAGGAAAACCATTCCTTGCCAGAAAGCACTAAAATTACCAGCCACAAGACCGGAAAGAATGTTCAATGAAGCTCCGCCTTCCTTTGAAGCTGTGACAATTTCATTGACATGTTTGGACTTTGGACTGGTAAATATTTTCGTAAATTCAGGGATCAGGGCTGCACCAAGTGTGCCGCAACTGATGATAACAGATAAGGTCAACCAGAGATCATGCCCAAGGTCACCGATCATCACATAACTGGCAATGAAGGTGACAATGATCGATAAGATAGAAGTGATCCAAACCAGGTTGGTGAGCGGACGCTCAAAATCAATATCATCTTTTTTGCTGTAGAGAAAATTACTTAAGACTTTGTTGATATAAAACGCTGTTATGGAAGTGATGACCATCAGGATACGCATGACGAAAATCCAAGCCAACATGGAAGTTTGGTACATGATACGGGTAGGTTCATCCATCCCTGGAATAAATCCGACGGCTAAGACAATAAAGCTGATCAACGCTACACCGGTTACACCATAGGTTTCGAATCCGTCAGCGGTCGGACCTACACTATCACCTGCATTATCACCGGTACAGTCGGCAATAACACCGGGATTTCGCGGGTCATCTTCCTTGATCTTGAAAACAACTTTCATCAGGTCCGAACCGATATCGGCGATCTTGGTAAAGATACCACCGGCAATACGCAGTGCAGATGCACCAAGGGATTCACCAATGGCGAATCCGATAAAACTGGCACCCGCCAATTCCCTAGGTACGAATAGCAGAATGATCAACATCATGATCAGTTCCACGCAGATCAGCATCACCCCGATGCTCATTCCTGAATCGAGGGGAATGTTTAATAATTTGATCGGTTTCCTCTCCAGGGAGGCAAAAGCCATACGACTGTTGGCCAAAGTGTTCATCCGGATCCCGAACCATGCCACCCCGTAAGATCCCAGGATGCCGATGACGGTCCAGCTAAGGATCAGCAATACGCCTCCGAAGGAATTATGCTGAAGGCCGCCGAAATAGAAAGCAATGCAAAGCCCTATAAACAGAAATAAAATGATAAGGAATTTTCCCTGCTGGATAAGGTAGGTCTTACAGGTTTCAAAGATGACCTTGGCAACGTCGAGCATGGAAGAATGAGCCCCGAGTTTCTTGACCTTCTGATATTGGTAAAGGCCGAAAAGCATTCCCAGGAAACAAATAAGAAAACCAAATAACAACAGGTGGTTCTGGCTCTCCGACAGGTTCGGAATCTTCAAGTCTGCCTCACTGGCAAACATAAATGCCGGCATCATGATCGCAACCAGCAAAAGGATAATTTTCTTCATATTTATCTATTTAAATTTATTTCTATTTGGAATGGATGCAAAAATATTAACTATTTTTCAATTGACCAGTTTTTTTTCACGGGATTTGCCACTTTGAGAAAATTCATGTAGGTTTGTACTAAGGAAACGACAGGTAGAAAATGGAAAAAATCCGGCTTGAAATTATCGGTATGTAATACAGCCAATCGCAGAGTGGCGCCTATGCGCTGATCCTGGGAGAGAAGGATGGGAAACGCCGGCTTCCCATTATCATAGGAGGATTTGAGGCTCAATCCATTGCCATTGAACTGGAAAAGATCAAGACACCCCGGCCACTGACGCATGACCTGTTCAAGACATTTGCCGAATCATTCGATATCCTGATCTCGGAAGTCATCATCAACAAATTCAGCGAAGGGGTTTTTTATGCCGTGCTGCTTTGTTCCAAAGGGAAAAAGGAAATGGAGATCGATTCCCGCACCTCCGATGCCATCGCGCTTGCCCTTCGTTTCGGTTGCCCCGTTTATACCTATGAAAGTATTATGGTGGCGGCTGGTATCCTGATGGAAGAGGACCAGGAAAATACCAAACAGGGAGATCCTGCTGAAGATGAATCTGTGCCTGAAAAAACTTCTTATTCCGAATATTCCCTGGAGGAACTGAATCAGATGCTTCAATCGGCCGTTGAGAATGAGGAATATGAAAAAGCAGTTCGGATCCGGGATGAAATCAAAAAACGGAAATAAATCTCACGATTCACTAATACTTAACTGAAAAAATCCTGATGGGAATAAAGAAACGTTTGGTCCTTCTTAATTTTTTACAATTTTTCGTATGGGGTTCCTGGTTGCTTACGATCGGTGCATACTGGTTTCAGACCAAGCACTGGTCGGGTACCGACTTCGGTGCGATCTTTTCGACCATGGGAATTGCATCCCTCTTCATGCCTGCGATTGCGGGTATTATTGCCGACCGGTGGGTCAATGCCGAACGGCTCTATGGTTCCTTTCACCTGATCGGCGCCGTGATCCTGTTCTTTGTACCACAGATCTCTGATCCGTCGGCGATGTTCTGGATCATCCTTCTTTACATGATCTTCTACATGCCGACCATCGCACTCGCCATTACGGTTTCCTATTCGGCCATGAAAAGCAGGGGTATGAATATCGTAATGGAATATCCTCCCATCCGGGTTTGGGGAACCGTCGGGTTTATCATTGCACTCTGGATCATCAGCATCAGCGGGGTGGAAACCTCGGCCGTGCAATTTTATGTGGCTTCCGCTGCATCCCTGCTCCTGGGGTTATATTCCTTCACGCTCCCGGCATGTCCGCCCCTGGGAAAAGGGGTGAAGCGATCATTCATAAGCGCACTGGGGCTCAATGCATTTGCGCTCTTTAAAAAGGGAAAGATGGCTCTGTTCTTCATCTTTGCCATGTTACTCGGGGCAGCGTTGCAGCTTACAAATGCATATGGCGACACATTCCTGCATGATTTTAAGAACATCCCGGCATATGCGAACCTGGTAGCAGTGAAATACCCGGCCATCATCATGTCAATTTCGCAGATCTCCGAAACCCTCTTTATTCTTACGATCCCATTCTTCCTCCGGAGGTTCGGGATCAAGAAAGTCATGCTTTTCAGCATGATCGCATGGGTCCTGCGGTTCGGCCTGTTCGCTTATGGAGATCCTGCCGGAGGACTTTGGATGATTATCCTCTCCTGCATCATTTACGGGATGGCCTTTGATTTCTTCAACATTTCCGGTTCCCTCTATGTCGAAACCCAGAGCGATCCCGCTATCAGGGCGAGCTCCCAGGGGCTCTTCATGATGATGTCGAACGGTTTCGGGGCATTCCTGGGAAGCCGCATCAGCGGTATCATCATCGATAATTATTTCACGATGGAAAACGGTAAATTCAATTGGCATGGCATCTGGCTTGCCTTTGCCGGGTATGCACTGGTGGTGGCCGTGCTGTTTGCCGTCTTTTTCCGATATAAACACGACCCGAAAACACTGGAAATTTCGCATAATTCATAATTCATAATTAATTTGAAACAGTATCTCGACCTGCTCAATCATGTTCTGAAAAACGGATACAAAAAATCCGACCGGACCGGAACCGGAACCATCAGCGTTTTTGGTTACCAGATGCGTTTTGACCTGCAGGAAGGATTTCCTTTATTGACCACAAAGAAACTCCACCTTCGGTCCATCCTCCATGAATTGCTTTGGTTCCTGAAAGGCAGCACCAATGTGCAGTATCTGCGTGAGAATGGAGTGACCATATGGGACGAATGGGCCAAACCCGATGGGGAACTGGGCCCGGTTTACGGGTATCAATGGCGTTCATGGCCCAAACCCGACGGAACCCATGTTGACCAGATCACCGGTGTAGTGGAATCCATAAAAAAAGATCCGGATTCAAGAAGACACATTGTGAGTGCATGGAATGTAGGAGAGCTCGAAAAAATGGCATTACCACCCTGTCATCTTTTGTTCCAGTTTTATGTTGCAGGCGATAAGTTGTCCTGCCAGATGTACCAGCGCAGCTGCGATATTTTCCTGGGCGTTCCTTTCAACATCGCTTCCTATGCCCTGTTGACCCTGATGATGGCCCAGGTTACAGGCCTGAAACCCGGTGCGTTCATTCATACTCTCGGCGATGCCCATATCTACCTCAATCATCTTGAACAGGTAAAACTTCAGTTAACCCGTACTCCATTATCGCTTCCGAAAATGATCATCAACCCTGAAATCCATGACATTTTAAAATTTTCATATTCAGACTTCAGTTTGCAGGATTACCAAGCCCATCCACACATCAAAGGCCAGATATCCGTTTAATACAAAGTTACCCCATGATATCGATCATCGTTGCCATTGCAGAGAATTTCGCCATCGGAAAAAACAATGACCTCCTGTGGCATATTCCAGAAGACCTGAAACGGTTTAAAAAGATCACCACCGGACATAAGGTCATCATGGGGAAAAAGACCTATCTTTCTTTGCCGGTCCGGCCTCTGCGTAACCGTGAAAATATCGTGATTACCGATAACCCGGGGGATGTTTTTGAAGGATGTACCGTTGTTTATTCGTTGGCTGAAGCAATGGGAAAATGCAGTTCCGGTGAAGAGAACTTTATCATCGGGGGCGCCTCTATCTATCAGCAATTTTTACCCTGCACCGACCGCCTCTACCTCACCTGGGTTCATAAGAAATTTGAAGGCGATGTGTTTTTTCCGGCCATCGATTTTAAGGAATGGCAGATCATTTCACAAGAGGATTTTTCTGCCGACAACCAACTGGGTTTTGCCTATTCTTATTCTGTTTATGACCGTAAGAAAATCTAAACTTAACAAATCCTAATACCAAGATATTGAAATGAGGAAAATAACGATACTTCTGCCGGGACTAATCCTTCTTTTTTTCTTTCAGGCCTGCAGGAAGAATACATCCATCGATCTGAACCCCAATGTAAATTCCGCAAATGATGTGATCCTCTCCCTCAGTTCATATACTGCTGTTTTTAACCTCCTGATCAAAGCGCGTTTGGATACTTCTCTTGCAAAGCACGGCTATGCATCGATCGATAGTGTCAACATTACTTACGATTCGTTGAAAATGGAATATGATTTCGATTTCGATCTGGCAATTTCTCCGGATAGTATAAAACACTCCGGGCGGATCGCAGTGCTTGTTTCGGGTGATATTCTTCAGAAAGGTTCTTATGCGAGGGTTTTCTTCCAAAGCTATTATGAGGATAATGGTCTGGTCAAAGGGATTGACAGTATAACGAATGAAGGTGTCAATGCCTTCAGTCAGGTGGTATTCTCAGATAATATTTCTCATGGATCCATAAACAAGGCCGTTGGTGGAGGAACGATCAACGTTGACATCACCGTCAAATACAAAACACTGACTTCCTCGCTTGTTTCCGGAAAAGATATTCTTTTTCTTGTACAGGGGAATATTTCTGGACTTTCTTCAAAAGGCCATACTTTTTCAGCTTCCATTCGCGACACCTTGCAGGATTCATTCAGCTGTCCCTGGATCAAAGGAGGGATCATTGATATGCATGTTTCGGATGCGGAGTTCCCCGATGGCTATATTGATTTCATGGCCGGTGACGGTTGCTCAGATGTGATCTGGTATTATTTTAACGATTCTGAATTCAAAGTACGGAAGAACCAATTCTACCTGAAAAATTGAGGATGTTCAGGTTTTCCTTTTTTCCTTTTTTGCTGCAGGAAATAATACATTATTCAGGATCAGCCGGTATCCCGGTGAGTTGGGATGCAGACTCAGGTCGGTAGGTGGATCCCCGACCAGGTGTTGGTAATCTTCCGGGTCATGCCCACCCAGGAAGGTGAATGTGCCTTTCCCGAAATCTGCATGGATGTACCGGGCCTCACCAATTCCCTTATTTTCCCCCATGATCGTAACCGATGATTTGATGGTCTTCTCATTGAAGGCCGTCGTTTGCCCCATAAATCCCTTGATCACAGTTTCATGATCCTGGCAAAGCATGGTGGGAATAGGATCCCATTTGGCGGAAAATTCGAAGAGGGTGAAAAAATCATTGGTTTCGTTAAGGTTTCTTGGGCGCGTATCGGTCACATCGATGTTTGATTTTTCATAAACATAGGGATTCATAGTGAGCTTGAAGTTCTCAAATGCAAAGCATTTGCTGAAGTCCAGCTTTGATTGTGCATTTGGATCAGGCGGATCGCCGTCGAACATGACATCGCAGATATCATCCCCTTCTGCTGCAAGGGAAATATCATAACTGTCGGGAGCGGAACACATGGCAAACATATACCCGCCACCGGCAACAAAATCCCGGATCTTCTGGGCAACCGAAAGTTTAAGCTGCGAAACCTTCTGAAAACCCAGCTTATGAGCGATCTCCTCGTTTATTCTTACATCTTCCTGGTACCATGGATAATTCCGGTAAGCGGCCCAGAATTTTCCGTATTGCCCGGTAAAATCCTCATGATGCAGGTGAAGCCAGTTGTATAACGGCAAAACTCCCGCCATGATCTCCTCATCATATATCACATCATAAGGGATTTCTGCATAAGTAAGCACCATGGTTACAGCATCATCCCATGGTAATTTGTTCTTTGGCGAATAAACGGCGATCTTAGGGGCTTTGTGAAGCTTAATGGTTTCCATGTTGACCTGGGGATCGGCAATCTCCTGCAGGATCGCGGCAGCCTGCACATCTGCAAGAACTTCAAAAGAAACACCCCGGACCACACATTCATTTTCAATGGGTTTTGAATATTGGGCAAGGAAACTGCCGCCACGGTAATTCAGCAGCCAGTCTACTTCAACATCATGCTTCAGGATCCAGTAGGCAATCCCATAGGATTTCAGGTGATTCTTCTGGGTCTCATCCATCGGGATCAAAACATAAGCTGCCTGTAATCCCTGCATAAGGAACAGCAATAAAACCAGAAGTGAAAATCGGATCCGTTTAAAAGGCAGGTTCATTCCTGTCATCATCGTTCATTTTTGACATGACCGTTCGGGTCCTGCCAGGAGCATCAAACGATGCACTGGAAGATATAGTATTCATGGATGAATAATCGATCTCCAAGTCCATGAATTTCGCAAACCGTGCAACAAATTTCAACTTGACATCTTTCGTCGCACCGTTACGGTTCTTGGCAATGCTGATTTCTGCAACCCCTTCCACCGGGCCGCCATAAGCATCATCCTCCATCTTATAATATTCAGGACGGTAAATGAAAAGAACCATATCGGCATCCTGTTCGATGGATCCTGATTCACGAAGGTCGGAGAGGATGGGCTTCTTGACGAGTCGTTTCTCAACTTCGCGGCTCAACTGTGACAAGGCGATGATCGGAACATCCAGCTCCTTCGACAGGGCCTTGAGCGACCGGGAGATATTACTTATCTCCTGTTCCCTGTTTCCCTTATGTTCCGGAGCCCCCTGCATTAACTGTAAATAGTCGAGGATCACGATTTGAATATCGTGCTGGGTTTTCAACCGCCTGCACTTTGCCCGGAGTTCGAAGATCGTCAATGCGGGGGTGTCATCGATAAACAAAGGTGCATCGATCAGTGTGGAGATACGGGAATTGAGCTGTTCCCATTCATAGTCTTCCAGGTTACCACGCCTGAGTTTTTCCGCGCTGATTTCCGTTTCACTGGCTATGAGACGCGTCACCAGCTGAATAGCCTACATTTCAAGGGAGAATAGAGCTACGGGCTTTTTAAAATCTACTGCGATATTACGGGCCATGGTCAAGGCCATTGCCGTTTTTCCCATCCCCGGGCGGGAAGCAAGAATGATCAGATCGGATTTCTGCCAGCCGGAGGTGATCCGGTCGATTTCTGTAAACCCCGAACCCACACCGCGCAGATGCCCGTCATGCGACCGGCCTGCTGCAATTTCAGCTACCGCCTCTTTCACCAATGATTGCATGCTCCTGACGTTCCTCCGGATACTTGTCTCGCTAACGGAAAACAAGCTGCCTTCAGCTCGGTCAAGGAGTTCAAATACGTCCGTCGTATCTTCAAACGCATCCTTTATTATAGCAGAAGAGATCCGGATCAGCTCGCGCTGGATATGTTTTTGAAGAATGATCCTCGAGTGGAATTCGATATTGGCCGACGATGCAACCCGGTTCGTCAGCATCGCAATATAGTAAGGGCCTCCCACCAGTTCCAGCTCCCCGGATTGCCTGAGCTCATCTGTCACGGTCAGAATATCTACCGGCTTAACCTGGGAAAATAACCGTGTGATCGCACCGAAGATCATCTGGTGTTCGCTCTTGTAAAAAACCTCCGGCTTCAGCAACTCGATCACGGCAGCCAGCTTGTCTTTTTCCAGCATCATGGCCCCGATCACGGCTTCCTCAAGATCCACCGCCTGGGGAGGCACTTTCCCATGCTCAAAAACAAAATCTGTACCCGTAGCCTTTCTGGGCTTTTTTCTTACAAGTCCCTGTCCTGAAGCGGGAACAATCCTGCCGGAATTACCAGGTTCTGCAGCGCTATTACTAAATTCTTCCATCTTTCAAAAGTAGAACTTATTCCCAAGGCAAACACAAATGCAACGTGATTTATTTTTCAACAATCATATTCCGAAGGTCACGCCGATGTGCATCCATTTGTGCCACGCACAACCATGAAACTCAGGGCTTAACAAAAATTGTTCAAGGTCTAACCGGAACCCGGCATACGACAGGGTGATACCCAGAGTCCCCTGGTAAGTGAAGAGAGATAGTTCCCTGCTGTTAAGCGTGTAAATACTCGATTTGTTAAACATCCCGCCTTGCAGTGTTGCATCATAACCCACCAGCTTTCCAAGTGAGGTAACGAAAACAAAGGCCTGGAATTTTGAATATCCTTTAGCTTTATTGACCTTCATCCCGGAATACCCGAAAGAATCGAAATACGGGTTCATCAAGCCGGCACGAAATTGAAAACCGCCCCCCATATTGGTATATAGGGTTCCCAATGCTCCAACCCCATTCAGATTTAGTTCCATTCTCCGGTTGCTGACAATGCCTTTCTCATAGGTAAGGTTATAATTTAGAACCAGGTCGTCCTGTATCTGGTATTCCCATCCCAGCGGTTCGTTATTCGTAGGTACGCTGTTATGGAACGACTTCTGAACAAAATCCCCATACGACGAAGGCCCGATCACTCCAAGGTCGACCTCGCTGGTCTGGCGGAATTTCTTACCCGGGTCGTTGGAGATTTTGAAACCGCCAATGAAAAGATAGGCTGCATAAGGCCTGTCGCCTGGATGAATGCCGCCGGTTTTTGTCGTAAACGGCGTGTACATGTTCTGTCCAATAGAAACGCCGTAATAATTGACCCCCTTTCCCCAGTAGGGAACCATTAGCCATGACAGCGGTGATTGTTTCAGGAACGGGCTGATAAAATCAAAACGGATCCCGTTCGTATAGTAACGGTCAGTATTATCAAGGATATCATTGTCAAAGTTGATCCGGATGGAACGTTCATGGCTCAATAGAATCATCGATGAGAACTCGGGATTTTCAATAGGAGAGAAGAGGTACGCACGGTTAACCGGTTCCCGGAAATCGATCTCAAAATTCGCACTGCGCAAATGAATCAGCTTTCTGATCAGCGTGGTATCGACTGTTCGTTTTCCGGCATTTTCTTCGGGCCGGGTAATGGTTTTATCCTTCCGTTTAATTCTCTTTTTATGAATAAGGATAGGGCCGGATGTCCCGGGTTTTTCAGGAGATGTAAAAGCTTCTTTTTTTTCAAATTTTGAATGCGGTTGAACAAATGGTGTTTTTTTCATCCCGGTGGCCTGGGTAGAAGGATTTCTCTCTTCATTCTCACTGCACCTGACGAAAAATAGAACAAGAAGTAAAAAGGTAATGTACTTCCTCATAGGAGGAACAAAAGTAATCAATTCTCCCTACGCATCTTATTGCTAAATCCCTTGCCGGGAAGGAAAATTCTTTAAATTTTAAGCAGTACGGCGCAAAATATAGTAACTTAGCATAAGTTATTATGATCATGAGAAAGCTGATCCTGCTACTGGTACTCTTTGCTGCCTTTTCAGGCGCATCTGCTCAGAAAACACTCGTCCTGGAGAAGATCGGGACTTCGATCCGGTATGCATTTCACCTCGGCGATGATGTGAAGATCCGGACGAAAAAACAGAACGTAATTGTGAAAAGTTACTTGTGGAACCTCACCGACAGTTCAGTGACGATCGGCCAACGCACCACAATTCCGTTATCCGACATCAGCGCAGTCTATAAGCATTATTATTTCCAGAACCTTATGACCAGGTTTCTTTTTTACGCAGGAGCCGGTTATTTTATTCTTGATTCCTTCAATAACCTGATCAACAGGGAACAGGTGTTCGTCCCTCAAACCATGATCATCAGTGGTTCCCTCATCGGCGCCAGCCTGGCAATCATCCCCTTAGGACAAAAAAAATGCAGGATTGGGATACGATGGAAAGTAAAAATCCTGGAAATAAACCTGATGTCGGATTAGTCGAGTGTGCCTATCAATTCCTTTAAGATCTTCGTCATCTTAGGTTCAACATTGCTTGCTGCCATGATCACATCCTGGTGCGTGATCTCCACGATCTTCCCGGGTACACCGAGATCGGAAATCACCGAGAATGCAAAGCAACGCAATCCCATATGACGTGCGGCAATCACCTCGGGAACCGTTGACATCCCCACTGCATCGGCTCCGATGATACGTATATAGCGATATTCTGCGGGAGTTTCAAAAGTAGGTCCTGAAACAGCCGCATAAATTCCTTTCTGCAGATGGATATCGTGCTTCCCGGCAATGGTAAATACTTTCGCGATCAGTTCGCGGTCGTAGGCATGGCCCATATCCGGGAAACGGGTTCCCAGCTTGTCATCATTGCGGCCGATAAGTGGGTTGTCCTTCATCAGGTTAATGTGATCCTCGATGATCATCAGGTCGCCGACTTCGAACGACGGGTTTACTCCGCCGCTGGCATTGGAAACGATCAGGATATGGATCCCGAGCATTTTCATCACGCGCACAGGAAATGCCACCTCCTGCATGGAATAACCTTCGTAATAATGAAAGCGCCCCTGCATGGCAACAATGTTTTTTCCGCTCATTTTCCCGAAGATCAGTTGCCCGTTGTGTCCTTCGACCGTGGAAACGGGGAAATTCGGGATCGTGGTATAGGGAATGGTGTGAAGGATTTCAATCTCATTGACAAGGCCACCCAGCCCTGTTCCAAGAATAATTCCGATATCCGGTTTCAGGTATATCCGGGCTTGTAAAAATTCAACAGTTTCTTTGATTTTGTCCAACATAGTCTGTTATCAGTTTGTCAAATATCTGCTTGTCTTTCTCGTGAAAGTTGATTTCGATAGGAAGGTAAAATAACGGAAGATTTTTTAAAAAATTACTGAACTCAGGAATTTTCAGCCGCATCATATCCTTTTCGGTTGTCAGGATAATTTTTTTTCGTGACGGAAGATCTTCGAAGCGCGACCGGATATTCTCCAGGTCTTTCATTTCGTATTGGTGATGATCAGGAAATTTCAGGATGTTGAGATCCGAACATCTTCTCCTGACTTCCTCCTGTAAAGGATAATCATTCGCAATCCCTGTAAATAAAAGGATATAGCTTAACTTTTGAAGGACTGCCAGGTCCTGTTCTTCATTGACAGGAACAGGATTTCCATAGGTGATGAAGGAAAAGAAAAGTTGCTGGGAAGGCCTGGGTTTTATATCTTCCTGTATCCTTCTACGGGTGATGGGAGAAAATACTTTCGGGGTTTTTGTCACGATGATAACATCTGCCCGCTTCGCCCCGGAACGGAATTCCCTTAACCGCCCGGAAGGAGCCACATGATCTTCCGTAAAAAGATTATGATAATCGGTAAGCAGGATGGAAATAGCCGGTTTTACCCATCGGTGCTGGAAGGCATCATCCAATAAAACCAGCCCGAGGTCGGGAAATTTATCCATCAGCTTATGGATGCCCCGGACCCTTTTTTCATCAACGGCAACCTTGATGTTGTGAAATTTTTTTACGAACTGGAGCGGTTCGTCGCCGATATATTTAACATTCGACCTGCGGGAAGCCAGGATGAATCCCTTACTCTCCCTGCCATAGCCACGGCTCAGTGTTGCGGTTAGTATGCCGTCGCCCATGAGCCGGATAAGATACTCAATGTGCGGCGTTTTCCCGGTTCCACCGAAGGAAAGGTTCCCCACAGAAATGACCGGAAGTTTGAATTTTTCTGAATGAAGGATCTTAAGGTCAAAGAGAAGGTTCCTCACCAGCATGATCATTCCGTAACAACAGGAAAATGGGAGTAAGAGTATTTGTAAAATCCTCATTCTTAAGAAAAAGGCTAAATTATGAAAAAATGTTTACAGAATACCTGTTAGGGAGGGTATTTTCACAACAGGAAAAAATATTCATGAAGCATTAACCTAATTCGCCCGGCTCTTTTCCCGGATCAGGAATTCCATGTTCTTTACCAGTTCATGGATCCAATCCTCCATCCGGCCCGATTTATAAATGTAATCGGTTGCACCATCTTCCATCAGTTGTGTAACAAGCGAATCATCTGTGAAGGGGGAAAGAAACAGGATTTTTACTCCCGGGAAAGACTGCAATATAGTCTTCAGAAAACCTGATGCATTGATTTCCGAATGGGCCAGGTCGGCGATCAAAAAATCCGATATTGATTTTTTTTGCATGAAGTACAGGCATTCCGCTACAGTGGGAAATACCTGGACTTGCTTTGCCTGGTGCGAAAGCAAGTGATACCTGATCAGGTTGGCAACGGGTGCCTCCTTTTCAATAATAAAAACGGTTGTCCTTTTCATGCCTGGTTTTCCGGTAGGGATTTACACCTTTCAAAGGTTGAAAATTTTGGTTCCCGAAATGGAAGGAGACCGGAAAACTTTCCAACAACATATGAACAGGAAGGATTCCGCAAAAAGAAACGTATTTTTGTACTTTCATCATTCATAATTCATCATTCATTTTAGTGATATTGACTATGACCATCCGGGAGATAAAACAGGTTCTTGAACACTATGCACCACTTGAATTCCAGGAAGAATATGACAATGCCGGTCTTATTATCGGCCATCCGGATACAGAAATTTCCAACATACTAATTGCGCTTGATATCACGGATGAAGTCCTGGATGAGGCATTGCAAAATGATTGCAACCTCGTGATCTCGCATCATCCCCTGATCTTTAAAGGGCTGAAACGCCTTGTGGGGGAGGATCCCGTTCAGCGTCTGACCGTGAAGGCCATCCAAAACCATATTGCAGTTTATGCCATGCATACAAACCTGGATAATTCAGTCAACGGATTGAACGCCTGGGTTTGTGATCTTCTTGGAATCAAAAATTGCAGGATACTTTCACCGGGAAAAGGATTGTTGTCAAAACTGGTGACCTTCTGCCCGGTTGCTCATTCGGATCGCGTAAGACAAGCATTGTTCGAAGCCGGCGCCGGGCATATCGGCAACTACGACTGTTGCAGTTACAATCTTACCGGACAAGGCACCTTCAGGGCGTCAGAGAATGCAAATCCTTTTGTTGGCGAAAAAAATGTAGTCCATGTTGAAACGGAATCACGCATTGAAATGATCTTTCCACGGTTTCTTGAACACCGGCTTGTAGCCGCTCTTCTGAAAAACCATCCTTACGAGGAAGTCGTCTATGACATCTATCCACTTTCCAATACAGCAGGATTTGCCGGTAGCGGGATGGTGGGGGAATTGGATTCGCCAATGACGGAAGTGCAATTTCTCAAAAAAGTGAAAAAGCAAATGGGCCTTCCCGTCCTGCGGCATTCAGAATTATTCGGGAAAAAGATCTCCCGCGTAGCAGTTTGTACCGGCTCAGGTGCATTTCTGATCCCCGAAGCAAAAAAATCCGGTGCCGATGCTTTTCTGACGGCAGACCTTAAATACCATGAATTTTTTGATGCAAATCTACAGTTGATCCTTGCGGATATCGGTCATTATGAAAGTGAAAGGTTTGCAAAAGATTTGATTTATGGCATTTTGATCAAAAAATTTCCTAATTTTGCATTCCTTATTTCAAAAATCAACACAAACCCTGTTCATTATTATTAATTCAGCATATTTATGGCAAAAACAACAAAATCGAATGTTGCCAAAACAACCCCTGCCAAAGCGGTAAAGCCGGTTGCAAAAGAAGAAAAAAAAGTTGAAAAGAAACCGGCAGTTAAAAAAGACACCGTTGCAAAAAAGGAAACTGCAAAGCCTGTAGCGGCAAAAGCAGCCATTAAAAAGCCTGCAACCAAAGCAGCTGCCTCGAAACCCACAGAAAAAGCAGCTCCGAAGAAGGCTACACCTGTAAAACCCGCAGAAAAAAAACCGGTTGAGAAACCAGCAGTTAAGAAAGTTGCACCTGCAAAACCAGTAGAGAAACCCGCAGTTAAGAAAGTTATACCTGCAAAACCAGTAGATAAACCAGCAGTTAAGAAAGTTATACCTGCAAAACCGGTAGAGAAACCAGCAGTTAAGAAAGTTATACCTGCAAAACCGGTAGAGAAACCCGCAGTTAAGAAAGTTGCACCTGCAAAATCAATAGAGAAACCCGCAGTTAAGAAAATTGTACCTGCAAAACCAGTAGAGAAACCCGCAGTTAAGAAAGTTATACCTGCAAAACCAATAGAGAAACCCGCAGTTAAGAAAGTTGTACCTGCAAAACCAATAGAGAAACCCGCAGTTAAGAAAGTTGTACCTGCAAAACCGGTTGAGAAACCCGCAGTTAAGAAAGTTATACCTGCAAAACCGGTAGAGAAACCCGCAGTTAAGAAAGTTGTACATTCAAAACCAATAGAGAAACCCGCAGTTAAGAAAGTTGTACCTGCAAAACCCGCAGAAAAACCCAAAAAAGTACCCGTTCCAGCCATTATAAAGAAGGCAGTAACAGTTACAAAACAGGAACCCACACAAGATCAGGGTGAAGTAACCATTTAAAAGAAACTGATCGCCCTCTACAGCCTTCAACAGATCGATTCGCAGGTCGACAAAATCAGGATCATTCGTGGAGAGTTACCACTCGAAGTCCAGGACCTTGAAGATGAAATAGCCGGATTGGAAACCCGTATCGAGAATTATCTCCAGGAGAACAATACACTGGAAAAATCGATCACGGAAAAGAAATTCTCCATCAAGGATTCACAGGCCCTGATCAAGAAATATGAAGAACAGCAGATGAACGTAAGGAACAACCGCGAATACGATTCACTGACCAAGGAAATCGAGATCCAAAGCCTTGAAATCCAACTGTCCGAAAAACGCATCCGTGAATTTCAGCTGGCACTTGAAGCAAAAACGGAAGAGATCAACCGGTTCCAGAGTATCCTGGCCGACAGGAAAAATGATCTTGAGATAAAGAAAAATGAACTGGATGACATCGTCGCCGAGACGGAAAAAGAAGAAAATGAACTGATCAGGAATTCGGAAATAAACTGCAAATTTATTGAAGAAAGATTGATCACCGCCTACACCCGGATCCGGAAAAATGCCCGTAATGGCCTTGCCGTTGTGCAAATCGAAAGGGATGCTTGCGGTGGTTGTTTCAATAAGATTCCGCCTCAGCATCAGCTTGATATCCGGATGCATAAGAAGATCATTGTTTGTGAGTACTGTGGCAGGATACTGGTTGATGACGGGATTGTCAACTCAGTCCGTTAATGCACTTCCGCCACCGAAACGGCAAAGCATTGAGTAGAAAACATGTGTTTCTCTTCAATGCTTTGTTTTTTTCCCCCCTTTTTCTCTTTGCACAATTTGACTTTAACAGCAACTGCAGGGAGGCATACCGGTCAATTCTTTCATTCCATTTTACGGAGGCCGGGAAACTGCTGAATGCGGAAAAGACTGCTCATCCTTCTAACCTTATCCCTATTTATCTTGAAAATTATATCGATTTCTTTACGGTCTTTATCGTGGAAGAACCTTCCGCTTTTGAGAAATTTCGTAAGGCCCAGGAAATGCGCTCCGATATCCTGAAAAAAGGGAACAGGGAATCGCCATACTACCGGTATTGTCTTGGCAACATGCGCATTCAGTTTGCCATATGCAGGATGAAATTCGGGGAGTACAAATCGGCAGCCCTCGATATCAGTCGCGCCTATGGTGACCTGAAGGAAAATGCGCAATTGCATCCCGACTTTCTTTTGCAGAATTCCGGTCTTGGATTGATTCATGTCCTGGCCGGGATCATCCCGGATAACTATTCATGGGTTCTCAAGATTCTGGGATTGGAAGGTGACGTTCAAAAAGGTCTGGATGAAATAGCCTTGATGGCAGGATATGCAGGAAGTAATGAGACATACCAGTTGTTCAGGATCGAATCCTTGTTTTACCTGGCATTCCTGGATGCAACCCTTGGGAAAGATGCAAAAAACGCCCTCCGGATCTTACAGAAATTTGTGGACCAGAAAACAACATTTCCCGGGCCCACAAATCCCCTGTTGATATTTGTCAGGGCTTCTATTCTTGCAAAAGCAGGGAAGACCGATGAGGCCATCCTGAACCTGAAACAATACCACCCCGAAGGTGAAGAATTTCCTTTTTGTTACCTGGATTACCTTACCGGGTTGAATAAGCTGAATCGCCTGGATCCCGATGCCGACCTTTACTTTATACGATTTCTGAAAAATTTCAGAGGACGGAATTACATTAAATCCTGTTACCAGAAACTGGCATGGACCTTTTTAATAAAAGGGAATATTCCAAAATATGAAGAATATATCGGCAAGGCCCTGACCCGTGGAGCGCTGTTTGTGGATAATGATATGCAGGCAAGCAGGGAAGCAAAATCCAAAGAGCAACCCAATGTCATTTTACTTAAGGCCCGATTGCTGTCCGACGGGGGTTATACCGATCGCGCCATTCATCTCCTGCTGGATCAGAGTGTGAAAAATGTCGTCAAAACCCCGAAGGACCTGCTTGAATACAATTACCGTCTGGGGCGCATCTACCAGCAATCCGGAAATCACCCCGATGCCCTGAAATATTTCGGGATAACCATGCGGGATGGAGCGAGCCAATCCTGGTACTTTGCGGAAAATGCAGCACTGCAGTCGGGTATCATTTATGAACAAAACAATGATTATCGCAATACTGCGCGATGTTACAGGCTATGCCTGTC
>Ga0209746_1000565_pt1 | contig 18863 bp, 15 predicted proteins | sample BarGraNGADG00211_3_FD_184496 | JGI IMG/M metagenome (GOLD analysis project Ga0209746, IMG submission 184496) | Arctic peat soil microbial communities from Barrow, Alaska - Barrow Graham LP Ref core NGADG0011-211 (SPAdes) (version 2) | ecosystem: Environmental > Terrestrial > Soil > Wetlands >... | reverse complement strand
AAATACTTCTACATCGGTTATCTCGCCGGTATCTTTATTTACAAGATGAAGTTTTTCTCCTGCATAGTCAATATACATCTTATCCCCTGCGATATGCTCAATATGCATGACCGGTTTGCTTCGCTTAAGCCACTGCTGATAATGATATTTAAACTGTGAGGGCATATAACCATCAGGATGCACTGCTATGTACCTTTCCCATAGGATTTGGCGTGTGATACCTCTTTTCTTAAGCTCTTTCTCCATCTTTGGCAAAAAGGGCTCCAATCTCTTGTATCGGTCGCTTGGCTCAGGTAAGAGATTATCACCAAACAAGTGGTCCAGTTCCTGATCGCTCTGTTGCTCAATGAAGTTTATGCTAAGATTTAACTTCGCGTAAATTTTGAGATATTTTTTTAAGGTGTTGCGAGACACCCCAGTTAACTCACTGATTTTTAATTTACTCTCGCCCTGCGCATATAATCGCAGCATTTGTCGTAGTTTACTCATGTTCGTCTTTTTATTGGCCATAACCCCTCTGTTAATTGTAAGCCTAACAGTAAGGATTATAACTTACTTTTTAAACATGAGAAAAAACTCTTTTCAGATGGTCAGTTTGCTCCGGCGTGAGGTGGTCAATTTGGTCCGGCCGGAGGTGGTCAATTTAAACCGGCGCGGGGTGGTCAATTTGTCCGGCTTTTCCAACTGACTACCAAATGCAAAAGAAAGCATTTGAAAAAATGGTTTTAGCTTGCGCTGATGCCGGTGAAAAAATTCTTACCATTCATAGCAGGAAAGCTGCATAGGATGTCATCGATATTTTAGGGACAAATTTCCCAGGGAAGATAATACTTCATTGGTACTCTGATACGATATCGCAGCTTCAAAAGGCAATCAACAATGGGTACTATTTTTCTATTAACCATCCAATGCTTCATTCAAAATCAGGGAAAGAAATAATTAAAAGAATTCCTGTTGAACGACTACTAATTGAAGCTGACGGACCGTTTACTAAAAGAGGAGAAGAAATATTTACTCCATTAATGGCAGGAAGCATTCAGAAAGAACTTGCAAATATGATATTTATAGATAAAACTTCGACTGAAGGTGAGAAGATAATAAGTAACAATTTTGAACGATTATTAGATAAAGATATTTAACAACCTGTTTATTTGAAACCCTCAAAAACTCCTAACCCAAACAGTGCGAAGTCGTACTTGACAGGATCCTCTTTATCAAGGTTTCGTAAAGCATAGTCTAACTCTGACACTGCTTTTGCATCATTCAGCTTTCGTGTCAGTAAGCCAAGTTTTCTGGCAACATTTCCTGAATGAACATCAAGGGGACAGGAAAGGATTGAAGGTGATATCGACTTCCATAGTCCGAAATCAACACCTCTATCATCTTTCCTGATCATCCACCGTAAATACATATTCAATTTCTTTGCCGCCGATCCTTTTAATGGATCTGAAATATGTTTCATTGTCCGGCTGTTATGTGGTAATTCAAAAAACCTGTTTCTGAATAGATGAATAGCTGGCTGCAAGGAATCTTCTGTCCGGTATTGGTTGAATACACCTTCCAATCCGTTTTGCGTTTTATAGATGTGTTTAAGAGCTTTAATGAAGTATATAAAATCTGCAGCATTAAATGTCCTGTGGATGACCGTTGATATTCTTTCCAGGTCACTTTCACTATGGTTCGATATAAAATCATATGGTGAATCATCCAGATATGCTATCATACGATTTGCATTTCTCAGGATCATGGTTCGGCTACCCCAGGCAATTGTGGCTGCTAAAAAACCTGAAATCTCGATATCTTCTTTGCTGGTAAAACGATGTGGTATACTTATTGGATCAGATTCAATGAATGAGGGCCTGTTATATAATTCAACCTTTTCATCTAAAAACTCTTTCAGCTCTGCTTTATTTAACTTCATATCCCTAACTTTGGCCTGATAAAAGTAAGGAATTATGGTTAATATTTATGCTACCTTAATTATCCGTAAGAACATGCTCCTCAGATGGATGGTAAGGAAGGACAACCACGGAGTCGATTTCGGCATCTGGAAAAGAATAGATCCTTCAATGCTCTACATTCCCCTTGACCTTCATTCTGGAAATACGGCAAGAAAACTTGGACTCCTGAAAAGAAAAATGAATGACTGGAAAGCCGTGGAGGAACTGACAGCAGTTCTACGCGAGTTTGACCCTGATGACCCGGTAAAATACGATTTTGCGCTCTTTGGCCTTGGAGTGAATGAAAAATTCTGAACTGATTTATGGCGAATAATTACTTCAGCTTCAAGCAATTCACAATTTTCCAGGACAAATGTACCTTTAAAGTAGGGACAGACGGGGTCCTGCTTGGTGCTTATGCCGATGTTTCATCGGCAGGGAAGATCCTGGATATCGGCACCGGTACAGGACTAATTGCCCTTATGCTTGCCCAGAGATGCGAGGCAATCATAACTGCAATAGAACCGGACCAGGAATCATTCAGCCAGGCTTGTACTAATATTGAAGGAAGTAATTGGAGAGATCGTATCAAAGCAGAAAACATTTCACTTCAGGATTTCTTCCCCGGAGCTGATAAATTTGACCTTATCATAACGAATCCACCATATTTTACTGATTCATTGAAGAATCCGGATCCCGGAAAAGCCGCAGCCAGACATAATTTTCTGCTGGGGAATGATGATTTACTTTCAGGAACCCGACGGCTTTTATCAGAAGATGGGAAATTTCAGATCATTCTTCCATATCCTGAAGGCAATGTTTTTATAGCAGTGGCCCAGGGATACGGATTCTATTGCAACAATATACTTAAAATCAAGCCCCTTCCAGCAAGTGAGGTAAGGCGATTAATCCTTTCTTTCTCAAGGCATCGACAGAAAGCAAAAGAAAGCTTTCTCACAATAGAGCATGGTGCAAGGCATGAATTTACTGAAGAGTATATAAATCTTACAAAGGATTTCTATTTGAATTGGTGATCCAGTCTATCAGATAAAAAATATTAACCACTGAGTTACACAGAGTTTCACGGGGTAATACACGGAAAGAATTCAATAATCAAGAATTTATTCAATTATAAATGGTTAAAAATTCCAGTTTTCCGGGAATATGAAACAGTGAAACCCCGTTGCAACTCCGTGTTACACCGTGGTTAAAATATCATTTCGCTCTCCGGCAAACCGTATTCCTCCTTCATCTCTATTCCGAGAGTTTTTAATTCATCCAGGACTGGATTATATATCTGTTGGATAACAGGTCTGTAAACCCCTTTCAGATCAATTTTCTTCTCAAGTATTAATTTTACTGCAATTGCAGCGGGCAGGGCAACTGTTCTGGCAATGGCCGTATTGGAAGCTGGCGATCCGAAATCGATCATAGATGACCTGATAACCTCTTTTACTCCATCCGGATATGATGCAAGGAAGATATGCTGCATAAGAACGATATCACGCTCATTGTCAGATATCATCATTTTACTTATCATCCTGTCGGAAGTAATTTCATAAGGTGTTGTAACGTTGTAACTGAGCTTTTCACTGCTGAAAAAACCAAGCCATTCAAGTGATTCCATTGCTGTTGATTTTTCTGAGATTCCAAGCTTCACTGCAATATTCCTTTTTAAGTTGGTAATACCTGAGCCTGTCCTCTCTGCAAGAAATTCAGCATAACTCATTCCGCTGTAATCATTCGGAGCATCATCGAGCATGTTTAATCCTTTCATGGCATCCATGGTCTCGCACCACCCCTTGTACCTGAAAGTTCCACGGTACATTGTAGATACTTCAGGAATATTATAGATATCCGAATAACTGATAGAGTCCCTGTTTGGGTAAACTTCAAGATCGCCGATAGACGGGAAATTAAATGTGAATCTGTCTTTAAAGAGATCGGACGGTTCAATATAGATTCTCCTTCCTTTTTTAAGGTAAAGAGCGCTGTTCATGCAGGCGAGTACAACCCCCTTGGGACTCCAGGTAAATTTATATCCAAGCGGATTCCCTGCTACCTCGGGAGCTGGCAGTGCCCCGCAGAGTGAGTAAAACTCTTCTACTTCCCCGCTTTTGCCGTGAATATGGTCGATGATCTTCATAGCCGACATATGATCAATACCCGGATCGAGACCGATCTCATTAAGAATTATCACTCCGGCTTTTTTTGCTTCAGCATCAAGAGCCATCATTTCAGGCTGAACATAAGAGGCTGTGACCAGCGGCTTTCTATATTTCAGGCAGATCCTAGCTACATCTGTATGGAATTTATAAGGAAGAAGAGAAACGGTGATATCATATTCATTTATAAGCTTTTTCAGTGTTTCAGTGTCATCCATTGACCAGTCCAGCGAATTTCCCAGACGATTGCCATTAATCATTTCATCAGCTCTCTCTTTCATAGGCGAAGCGATCATCAGGTTGAATCCTTTTTCAAGCAAATACTCAATCATCGGTTTGGCGATCATACCTGCGCCAAGTATCAGGACTTTTTTCATAATCAATTCAATATTAAGTATAGCAAGGTAACAAATCCGGGCGACTCAAAATATGATTATCTTTGTTAATGAACGACAAACTTTAATAACAAGTCTCCGCTATCCCCACCTTATGACTGAAAACCAGAAGTATGTTGAGACACCGCTGATGAAGCAGTATTACAGCGTCAAGGCCAAGCATCCTGACGCCATTCTGCTTTTCAGAGTGGGTGATTTCTATGAGACTTTTGGCGAAGATGCAATCAGGGCATCGGGGATACTTGGAATTACGCTTACAAGGAGGGCAAACGGGTCGGCATCCTTTGTCGAGCTCGCAGGGTTTCCTTACCATGCCCTTGATACTTATCTCCCGAGACTCGTAAGGGCAGGTCAGAGAGTAGCGATTTGCGAACAGCTGGAAGACCCGAAACTGGCAAAGAAGATTGTAAAGCGAGGAATAACAGAGCTCGTAACTCCTGGTGTTTCTCTAAATGAAAATGTCCTGAATCATAAGGAAAACAATTTTCTTGCAGCCGTACACATTGATAAGAAAATTGCCGGTGTGGCATTTCTGGATATATCCACCGGCGAGTTCCTTGTATCGGAAGGTACTATAGAATATATAGATCAGATGCTGAATAATTTTCAGCCTAAGGAGGTCCTTTATGAAAAGAATAAAAAGGAGATTTTCCTGGAATGCTTCGGGACCAAATTTTATACTTTCAAACTTGATGACTGGATATTTACTGCTGACGCTGCCAATGATCGCCTCCTGAAACAGTTCGGCACCAGCTCGCTGAAAGGCTTTGGAGTACATAGTCTCACATATGGAGTTATTGCTGCAGGAGCCGCTCTCTATTACCTCGATATTACTCAGCATGAGCATCTTGGCCATATAACAGGACTTTCGCGCATTGAAGAAGATAGGTATGTCTGGCTCGATAAATTCACTATTAAAAACCTTGAACTGTTCCATTCTCCTTATGAGGGCGCAAAGACTCTTATTGATGTTATGGACCGGACCATTTCTCCAATGGGGGGGAGGCTTCTTAAGAGATGGATCTCCCTTCCTCTTAAAGACATTCAGCCAGTGAATGAGAGACTGGACGTTGTCCAGCATTTCATTGAAAACAGCGCTTTCAGTGATGAAATGGCGGGTTTGCTCAGGCAGATAGGTGATCTTGAGCGGCTCATTTCAAAAGTGGCTGTAAACAGGATCAATCCCAGGGAAGTGGTTCAGCTTAAAAAAGCACTCAGAGCGATCGATCCTCTTAAAACATTATGCAGCACAAGCGGCTGTGACCCGCTGGTAAAGATCGGAGAGCAGCTAAATCCTTGCAAGATCCTGGCAGACCGGATAGAACATGACCTTAACAACGACCCTCCGCTTCTGATTAACAGGGGAAATATAATTGCCACAGGCGTATCCCCGGAGCTTGATGACCTGCGGTCAATACTTTACACCAGCAAAGATTATCTTGCCGGTCTTCAGAACAGGGAGAGCGCCCGAACCGGTATTACATCGCTCAAGGTAAGCTATAATAATGTTTTCGGATACTACATTGAAGTAAGGAACACTCATAAGGATAAGGTTCCTCCTGAATGGATAAGGAAACAGACCCTGGTGAATGCTGAGCGATATATTACTGAAGAGCTGAAGGAGTATGAAGGAAAAATTCTGGGTGCTGAGGAGAAGATAATAGACCTCGAAACAAAGCTTTTCAACGACCTGGTGCTGGCGACACTTGAATATATACCTCCTGTACAGCTGAATTCGACCCTTGTTGGGAAGCTTGATTGTCTCCAGTCATTTGCTCTCCTTTCAATTGAGAATAATTATGTCAGGCCGATGCTTGATGATTCCAGGGTGCTTGATATTTCTGACGGCAGGCATCCTGTAATTGAAAAACAGCTGCCCCCCGGTGAATCCTATGTACCCAATGACCTGCTGCTTGACACTGAAGATCAGCAGATAATCATTCTTACCGGGCCTAACATGTCAGGCAAATCAGCCCTTCTGAGGCAGACAGCACTCATTGTACTGATGGCCCAGACAGGATGTTTTGTTCCTGCTAAGGCCGCAAGGATCGGGATGGTGGATAAGATCTTCACCAGGGTCGGTGCCTCTGACAACATAAGCCTTGGCGAATCTACCTTTATGGTGGAGATGAACGAAACAGCCAGCATCCTGAATAACCTGTCTGACAGGAGCCTCGTTCTCCTTGATGAAATAGGAAGGGGAACAAGCACGTATGATGGGATATCTATTGCCTGGGCTATAGTGGAATATTTGCATGAAAATCGTAAAAGGGCAAAAACACTCTTCGCAACCCACTACCATGAGCTTAATGAAATGGAGAATTCATTTTCAAGAGTGAAGAATTATAACGTCTCCATTAAAGAAATGAATAATAGGGTCATTTTTCTACGTAAGCTTAAGAGAGGAGGTAGTGAGCATAGTTTTGGAATACATGTGGCTAAAATGGCAGGAATGCCGGGCAGCGTTGTAACCAGGGCAGACGAGATACTGAAGGAGCTTGAGCAAAGCCACGACAGGCAGGAACTGGCAAAACCTGTTGCCGATATTGCAGCCCACCGGGAGGGACTGCAGTTAAGCATTTTCCAGCTTGACGATCCCGTTCTGAAGCAGATCCGTGATGAGATACTCGAGATTGATATCGATAATCTTACTCCGGTTGAGGCACTTAATAAGCTCTATAATATAAAAAAATTGCTTAAATAGCAGAAAGCTTAAACCAGCTGAATTTATATGGAAAAAAAATCCCTGTTTAATTGGTTTCCTTTTTGTTCAGGAATAGCAGTACTTTTTTTTAGTCTGACGCTATTGCCCTTCTCATGTGTTGAGGAGCCAGTTATTAATGATCCGGTTGAAGAACCGCCACCTTATGCGGCACTGGAAAAACAGATCCGGGAGGAAAATGACTGGAGGGCTGTTTTTACCTGGGACCAGTATTCTCAATTAATGTCCGAACTCTCGGACAAGAAATTCCTGGTTCTTCCTCTTAACGAAATGAGAAAAACATATGACTCAACTGTTGTTGTCGTTGGTTTAAGACATGATATAGATTTTCATCCGTTTAAGGCACTCGAAATGGCCGATATAGAAAAGCGTTTCTTCTTCAGGACAACATATTTTGTACTTGCAACCGCTGAATACTATGGCACTATAAACAATAAAGTTGCCATACGGCGCCCGGAAATGGACTATGTGTACAAGGAACTTTTTAGTAAGGGTGCAGAGATCGGAATTCACAATGACCTCCTGACTCTTATGATAATTTATAAATGCGATCCACTTATTTTTACCCTGGATGAAATAAGTCATTATGCGTCGCTGGGTATTCCGGTATACGGGACAGCCGCTCATGGTTCGCAGATTCCAAGGGATCTTCTGGTTTCAAACTATGAGATGTTCTCTGATTTTGCGGCGAGGGATTCCGTCACATATAACGGGCAAAAATACTCTGTAGGAAAAATCAGTCTTAAGGATTGCGGGCTCGAGTATGAGGCCTACCATATCAGCTTCTATCATTATTATTCTGAATCAGGTGGTAAGTGGAACGATACCAATGGTTTTGACGGAGTCCTTGATAAATTAAGATCAAGCAAACCAGGTGACAGGATTCAGATCCTTACACATCCGGTATGGTGGGGAAGAAAAAAAAGCTAACGACTCAATCTATAATAGATCGGCCTCTTTTTAATTTTTTAGATTAAATTGCTTTTATATATCCATAACAACACGAACATGAAAAGAATAATTTCTTTTACAGCCATTTTAACCATTCTTTTGCCTGCGGCTTATTCACAGTCAGGAAAAGTAAAACAGGTAAAGCTATCAGATTTTGACCTGCAATCTTCATCGCTTGTTAAAGCTCAGGGTGAGGTGATTTCTTCGGTTAACTACAAGAAAGATGTTTACTGGTTCCCGGTAAAGGTTCCTTCAACTGTTCTGACTGGCCTGGTCGCAAATAAAGTTTATCCGGATCCTTACCTGGGAATGAATAATATGCTTATACCCGACGCATCTGATGAATTCAATAAACAGTATAAACTCGAACAATACAGCCATCTTCCCAATGATGCAAACCCATGGAAGAAACCTTACTGGTACCGTACTCAGTTCGAGGTGCCTGCAGCAGATAATGGCAGACATTTCCAGCTGATTTTTAAAGGGATTAATTACAGGGCAGCTGTCTGGGTCAATGGTAAACTGCTGGCTGATTCAACCATAATGGCTGGGATGTTCGCAGAATACAGCCTGGATGTTTCAAAAGTTATAAAAGCTGGAGAGACAAATGCACTGGCAGTGAAGATCTACCCGCTTGATTACCCGGGACTGCCATCCACTGAGCAGCTTGAAGCTTTAGGTGATTTCTATGCAAATGGAGGTACAACAGGTGACATAGGTAAAAATGTTACAATGCTTTGTTCAGTTGGCTGGGATTGGATCCCGCCTGTTCGGGACCGCAACATGGGTATCTGGCTACCTGTGTACCTTCGGACATCAGGTGGAGTTATAATCAGCAGCCCGAAACTGGTTACCCAACTTCCAGCGTTTCCGGATACTTCAACGGCCAAATTGTCATTAAATGTCACTTTACTTAATCATTCTCATTCAGACGAAAACGGTACCCTTCTTGTAACCCTGACTCCTGAGAACTTCAAAGGCAAAGCAATCACCTTTAAAAAAGCGGTAAATGTAAGCAGCAATAAACCGGCAGTCATTGACCTGAACGCTTCAAATACCAAAGAGCTTAATATAATTAAACCAGTCCTCTGGTGGCCCAATGGCCATGGCAAACCGAATCTTTACAAGGTCAGGCTTCAGTATTTAGCGGTTTCAGGTCTTTCAGACGACACGGCTTTTGTTTACGGTTTACGAACGGTCTCATCAGAAGCTGTTAATGTAAACGGCTCATGGCGCCGCGATTTTTATGTGAATGGTTACAGGGTTCATCTAGTCGGCGGGGCCTGGGTACCGGATATGATGCTCAACCGCGATTCAACACGCTACGATTATGAAATGCACCTTTGCCGAAATGCAAATGTAAATCTCGTAAGGATATGGGGAGGAGGAGTTACTCCATGCGATGAGTTCTTTGAAGCAGCTGACCGTTACGGTTTACTGGTCTGGTCTGATTTCTGGATCACGGGTGACACGCAGGGCGAATTTAAAGGATCTCCGGACTGGCCGCTTGAAGGCGGTGTTTTCAAACGCAATGTGACCAGCACTATTTACAGGATACGGAATCATCCAAGTCTTCTTGTCTGGACAGGAGGCAATGAGGGACATGCCAGGAAAGAACTCTACGACTTCATGAGGAACAGTGTCATTGAGCTTGACGGTACCCGCCCGTTTATTCCATGTTCATCAGGATTTGCCAGACTTCCTGAAGGGTGGGCAGCATCATGGCCTGATAATCTTCCGGGAGGAGTCTACAGCGGCGGTCCTTATACATGGCAGGATCCTAAAAGCTATTATGCCAGGGCTATTGCAGGAAGAGACTGGGTGTTTAAGGATGAAACAGGTATTCCCTCGATGGTCACATGGGATATTCTGCCAAAGATTATTCCTGATCTTGTCTGGGATAAAAAATTGCCCTTCCCGTTGAATAATTCATGGGGCTATCATGATGCCTGCTCCGGCAACGGCCATTGGGAACTCTATTACAGGGAAACAATTAAAAGATACGGTGAACCCGTTTCAATGGAAGATTTCTGCAACAAAATGCAGCTGATGAATGCTATCGGATATCAGGGTATCTTTGAGGCTGCCGGGCATAAGCTTAATGATATCGGCGGAGTTATGCTCTGGAAACTGAATGCTGCATTCCCAAGCGTTGTCTGGCAGGTTTATGACTGGTTCCTCCAAACCAATGCTGGTTATTATTTCATGCAGAATGCATGCGAGCCTCTTCATATACAGCTTAATCTGAGCAACAATAAGGTTACAATAATTAACAGGCAATATAAATCTTCTCCAAACCTGACAGCACAGGTAGAAGTATTCAATTCAGAATCAAAATCACTCTTTAAGGAGGAGGCCTTTTTCAGCCTTGGACCAACCGAAGTTAAAGAGACAACTGATCTGACTTCATTTCTGGAGAGTTCAAAAGGGCTCTCTTTTGTAGTACTTAATTTGAAGAACTCTTCAGGCCTGATCGTTTCCCATAATGTTTACTGGCTGTCGTCTGACGGAGATTATAAAGCTATTAACAGCTTGCCGGAATCAGCGGTAACTGCAACGATACTGAAATCCGAGAAATTCAAGAGCGAGAGCCGGTGGACTGTAAAAATCACTAATAATTCGGCCAGGATCGCATTCTTCATCAGGCCGCGACTTCTGATGAAAGACGCAGAGATATTACCAAGTTACTGGACAGGATCCTATTTTACTCTTGCCCCCGGGGAATCAGTTACGAAGAGTGTAACCTGCCCTAATCAGAAACTAAAGGATAAGAATTACGTGTTACAGGTCAAAGGTCTGAATACTAACGAAGTTAGCATCTGGGTCAATTAATGGATGTTCATCTGTTCTTCATTATTGGTGAGTAAAATTGTCTCCTGGAAGCCCGGTGGTGCAAGAAAGCCTGCCATTAAATGAAAGGTGAACTATTTAAGATACATGATTTTTAAGTCCAGATAATGAATGTCCTGATCGTTGAAGATGAAAAAAGCCTTGCAAAAGAGATAGATGTATTTCTTAAAAATCAGGGTTTCCTCTGCGAGATGGCATTTACAGGATCGGAAGCATCGGAGAAGATTGCAGTGAATCTTTACGACTTTGTTCTCCTTGATCTCGGGCTTCCTGATTATAACGGACTGGACCTGATAAGTGAAGCCAGGGATCTTGGGTCGGAGGCAGCATTCATAATTATTACAGCCAGGGGCAACGTTGAAGATAAGGTCAAGGGGCTTAATCTGGGAGCTGATGATTATCTGGCCAAACCGTTTGCACTTATAGAATTGCAATCAAGGTTGAATGCTGTAGCCAGGAGGAAATTTGCGATAAGTACTCCGATTATTCAAATCGGTGAATTTACAATTGAAAATTCATCACGCAGGGTGACCTGCTCCGGCACTGAAGTTGAATTGACCCGGAAAGAATATGATCTTCTTCAATATCTGATTCTGAACCGGAACAAAGTCCTTACCCGGCAGCAGCTTTATGAACATATCTGGGGCAACATACTTGATGATCAGTACGACAGCAATTTTATTGATGTTCATATTAAAAACGTCAGGAAGAAACTGAATCTTCATTCCCCGACGCCCTGGCTAGAAACTGTCAGGGGTATAGGTTACAGGGTAAGCATTCACCTGTGATTAATTATTTCGTGGCATGATCAAATTAAGAACAAAACTCACCCTCTTCAACCTGCTTTCAAAGCTGGCTTTTGCAGCTGTTTTCATTGCAGTCATGCCCTATATCATAGAAAGGATCAATATCTCTCAAACAGACAGGGAGCTTATCAGGAAGAGGGAACAGGTTATCATGATGATAAATGATATAGGAATTGAACCATTCATTGATTCTGAATCTGAGGGGACATTTGGCAGTTATAATATTCTTAAGGATGAGTTTATAAGCCTCGAGAGGATTGATCTAGAAAAAGATCTTAATTTCATTGAAGTGACACAACGGCTTATTGAAGGAGAAACAATCAGTTTCAGGGTACTCAGCTATTCCTTTAAAATTGAGGGGCAGACTTATGTTCTTGAGATTGGTAAAAGCCTTGAAAGCATAATGCATACCAGGAAGAATATCATAAGGCTTACATGGGGACTCCTCACTTTAATAATATTTATCACGCTTTTCGCTGATCTTTATTATACGTACAGGATTCTTCATCCGCTTGATCTGATAATAAGAAAATTAAAGGGTACTTCTTCCCCTGATGTTTTTGACAAAGTTCCTGTTAAAACAACTACTTTCGACTTCAACCAACTCGATCAGACACTGATTGACCTTATGAACAGGATCGATGATCTTTTCAGAAAGGAAAGGGATGTCACAGTCAATATCTCACACGACCTGTTAACACCAGTCTCGGTTCTCAGGAGCAAACTGGAAAACATTCTGCTTCAGGATAATCTTGATAATGAAACATCAGCAAAGATTGAAGAGTCGCTGAGAACTCTGCATCGTCTGAAGACCCTTGTTAATTCTCATCTTTTGATCGCCAGGATCGAAAACAGGCAGTATCTGAAAAATGAATCGTTTGCTGTCGGAGATCTCCTTATGGAGATAATAAATGAATTATCACCGATCGCAGCCGAAGCAGGGATATCATTAATTTATAACTCATTGGGCGATCTGCATCTGACACAGGCAAACAGGTCCCTGATATTCTCCATGTTTTATAACGTTGTAAATAATGCTGTGCGGAACACTCGGGAAGGCGGGGAAGTTATAGTTACAAGCAGTAGAAATCAAAAAGGGTTTAATGTTACTGTTACAGATACGGGTATCGGAATCGGGGAGGAGCAGCTCAGGAATTTGTTCTCCCGTTTCAATTCAAAGTCGAATATGGATGAAGACCATGTAGGAATTGGACTTGCCATTACAAAATCAATAGCCGATTTTCATAATATCAATATCAGTGTAGAGTCAAAAATTAATCTGGGATCAACTTTTTCTTTCCAGTTTCCTGAAACTTCATAAAAACTTCATTTTCGTGAAATATTTTTGAATCATTAACTAATTATTCAAAAAAAATACGAAAATGAAAAGGAAAATTTTATTTGCTGCAGTGACACTTTTAGTAAGTGCAGCTGTTACAGCTCAGACACAGACTAAAGCTCCGGTTCCGACGAAAGCCCAGACAACACAAGTTCAGACAACAGCGCCAGCACCAGCTCATGTAAAAGCACAGGCCACACAAACAAAACCAGTTGCAATGGCAGTTAAACCTGCTGCAAAACCAGTCGTAAAACCCAAGACAAAAGGTAAGGTAACAAAACCTGTAGCAAAACCTGTTACTACTCCGGAAAAACCTGTTACTACTCCGGTAAAACCTGCTGCTGCTCCGGCAAAACCCGTCACGCCAGAGAAGAAGTAAGAAACTGCATATAACTCTATTAAAACCCTGTGATCCCTCAGATTACGGGGTTTTTTATGAGCAAGGGTAAAAGTTTTCAAAGTTTCTTTATAAGCTCCATGCCGAATCCCGGTTTTGAAGAGGGGATGAGCTTCCCGTTTTTCAGAGCGTACCCGGAGAGATCGACATCATCCGAAGTGCAGGTTACGCCTTCTATTGTGGCTGTCGTACCGAAGGCGCCTGACAGATGAGTTATGTAATTAGTCTTTATGGCTGAGCCCCATGCATGAGGGGAAGCCATTATTCCCATAAGTTTAATATACTTTATTTTCCGGATCCATTTTGTAAATCCAAGTCCGGCAATATCCTGTATGAATACCCGGATGATTCTCTGCGATCCCAGGTTTTGCAGTACTTCATCATCAGGGTTAGCTTCCCCGTCAGCAAGCAGGGTCTGCTGGCTGTGAACCCTGAGCCAGGAATTAAGCATGGCATAATCTGAAACAGTCTCATGAAATGGCTCTTCGATCCAGAAAAGTCTTGTTCCCTTGATTCCTTCAAGATACCTGAGAAACTCGTCAATTGTAAAACCATTATTCCCATCAACCAGGATATCACAATCCGGAAAATTTTTGCTGACAAGTTTTGTAACCTCTATATCTCTCTGCAATCCCTTTTCTTTTTCCATCCATTTATAGCCCCGGCCGATTTTCAGTTTGAACTGGCGATAGCCGTAATTATAATCAAAATGGCATTCTTCAAGTATTTTTTCAATCCCGGCAGGATTATCTGCAGGTTCCAGGTCATCAAAATAGAGCATGCCGCTGTAGCAGAGCTGAATATCAGGTTTCCTTTTACCGAGCAGCCGGTATACTGGCTTATCGAGTATCTTGCCGGCAAGATCGTAGAGTGAAAAATCGAATGCTTCGTGAAGAAGGGAGATGATACCTGTTTCCGGATTTATTAGTTCGCCGACACTTTTACCCTTGATAATGTCAAAAAGTGAATTTGCCGATTCCTGAGTGCCCCTGTTAAGTCCCCATCCTGACGCACCTTTATCGGTATATAATACATGAATACCTGCTTCAGGACCCCATCCATGGACATCAAGCCTGGCGTTTTTCCCGACGAGACGCGGATACCTGAGTTTTACGGTAGTGAACCTTATATCTGTAATTTTGTGGTAACCAAGTTCTGAAGGCCTGTAAAAGAGCGAAGGATCAATCAGGGACGATCCCATAAGTCCTGCAGCTGCGCCGGCACCTGATAATTTTATAAACTCACGTCTTTGCATATCCTGATCCCATTGGAAACAGGAATGAAAGTTATGAATTATTGCAACATCTTAAATATAAAAAGCATAACTGATTGTGAGGTTTTATCATCCCAGGCAATGTTTTAGGCAAAAAGGCAGGAAATACTTTGAATGGCAATGGACCCCATAATCCAATTATAATGCCAGTTAAGAGTATTACTGAAATTTTCTGTTCCCCAATGATTAAACTCTGTGTGATTTTTTGTAGATTTGATATTGCAGTATCGTTATATCGGAATAAACAACGACATCAATAATGGAATCACTTAAATAACAAAAACAATATGAAAAAAGTAACCATAGCTATCTTCAGTCTGTTCTTCTTACTGACAGCCAAAGGTCTTTCAGTTCCGCAAAATCAGGATGTAAAAGGCAGTAAGGACCATCCCATGCTTTCGAGAATGCCTGATTTCCATATTTCAGGCTATACGGAAGCCGAATTCAACAGTTATAAGTTTCTGGGTGCAGACATGAAGCCTGTAGTCATTGAGGGTCATAAATATTACATAGAATACAAAGTGAACACCGGTATTACAGAACCGGGAGAATTAAAGATACGTAGGAACGTCCAGGACGCTCTCAAAAAGATAGGCGGAAAGGTTGTCTTTGATGATAACTTTAACAAAGCCTCCACTATCATAGTTCAAAAGGATGGTAAAGAGACATGGATTGAGGTCAGATCCTATAATAACATGTACCGGCTGAATATAGTGGAAAGGGAGATTATGAAGCAGGAAATTGTTGCAAATGCCGAGGCTATGGGCAATGACATCAATAGTACCGGCCATGTTTCAGTTTACGGCATTTACTTCGACACCGGTAAGTCGGAGATAAAACCAGAATCCGATACGGCCATTGCACAGATATCCAAGCTTCTAAAAAACATCACTTCCCTGAAGCTGTATGTTGTAGGTCATACTGACAATGTGGGCACTATTGATGCCAACATGAAGCTATCTAAGGATCGTGCAGTTGCTATTGTTAATACCCTGATTACCAGGTATGGTATTCCTGCAGAGCGTCTGAAATCCTACGGTGTCGCTTCCCTTGCACCAGTCGCATCTAACGATTCAGAAGAAGGAAGGGCTAAAAACCGGAGGGTAGAACTGGTCAAGCAGTAGAAACGGCAGATGGCCTTTCAGAAGGACAGGTCGCGATTACTGCAATCCGTTGAATTTGTACTTCATTTATTAAACTGAACCATGAAAAAGAGATTATTGTTTTTTGGAATTATAGCTTTCTTCTCCATCGGGAATGCTATTGCACAGCCTGTTTTTCAGAATAACGACCTGACGATTTCCACATTGCCTTCAGAGGATAGGGTCTGGGTTGTTGAGACCAGCGACAAGACGACTATGTACATTATCGAGGGAAATGAAAAGGCAATGCTTATCGATACTGGTACAAAATGCGATAAGCTGGATGAGGTTATTGGCCAGATTACAAAAAAACCATTATACGTAGTCCTGACACATGCACACGGTGACCATGCCGGGAATATCAGGTACTTCAAGGATATTTACCTTCACCCGGGAGACACTGTCTTACTGAACAAATCTTATAAGGGAAACCTTCATTTTGTTCAGGAGGGCCAGATATTCGACCTTGGCGGCAGGATTATTGAAGTGAGCCATATGCCCGGCCACACACCCGGCTCAATAGTGTTGCTTGACAAAAAAGCGGGGGTATGTTACTCCGGTGATGCTTTTGGCTCAGGGCAGGTATGGCTGCAGGTTCCCCCCGTTATGCCAGTAAAGATTTATATCAGCTCATTGAAAAAGATGGAAAAGCTTATGGATGAAGGGATTCAAAAGATTTATTGTGGACACTATCCATATATAAAAACTTATTTTAAGAAAGATTATATTGTTGCAATGCGGGAGCTGGCTGAAGAACTTGAGAATGGCATTGCTACGGAGGCTAAGCCTTATCCAACGAAATTGTCGATCGGTACCCAAAATCCCATGATTGTAACAAAGGGTCAGGCCAGTATTGTTTTTGACCCGGACAAACTAAAATAGTCGTGCTTCGTAGGCCGAAGCTTCGGCGATGGCCTACAGTCGTGTTCGCTCCCGCGCTCATTCTCGTTCTTTTTTGATACCCCTGACCTTTGAAAGCTGCAACCAGAACAGATAGAAAATGAAATAATTTGTTTAATTTTAGACCGTATCCTATATAAACCTATTAAACCAGTTTGACATGAATATCAAATTATCATTGCTTGCCATTGCTTTGTTAGCAGTATCAGATTTGCATGGTCAGATCTCTGGCAGTTGCGTTACTGACATACTGCTTTCTGTTTACTCTGAGAGGTCGTATACTTCAGTGCCTGTGACTGATCAGCAGCTCGATTTAATTTTGAACTGCGGCATTAAGGCTCCCAGTGCCAGGAACGTTCAGCCATGGAGATTCACGGTAATCAAAGACGAAACCTCTATGAAGGAAATAATCAATAATGTGGTTCCCGGGAATGTGCTGATTGTTGTTTCAGGGACGGAATCTCAGGGCGGGACCACCCCCGATTTCGACTGCGGTCTGGCCACAGAGAGTATGTTTATAGCTGCACATAGCCTGGGTCTGGGAGCTCGCATATATGGGAGCCCGGCGGGAAACATTAATTCAAAGAAGGAGCTGTTTCAAATCCCATCAGGGTACAAGGCTGTGGTTGTCTTGCGAATCGGAAATATTGATAAAAGTGTGGATGGTGTTTCCGGAGCAACCCCAAGAAAAACAGCAGAGGAAATTATTAATTTCAAAAAGTAATTTATAGAGTCTGCGAACCGGAAAGCGAAGAATTTGCCTAAAGGCAGATGTCAGGCCAGGCGGCGCGCTCTTTGCAAAGCATAATAATGCAATTTATTTTGCTTTTATATCGTAAGCCATCAAAGCATTTGTATGCCTTAGATAAAGAATCCCATTGTGAATTACAGTGTGAGCCCAGAATGGTCCCGCGTTGCCTTGCGTTATGGCAAAACTGCTGACGAGGTCAAATTTATCAGGGTTAGCCTTTAAAAGTCCAACATTTCCTTTCCTCTCTTCATATATGTAAAGCATACCTTCTGCGGATATGATGGATCCCTTACCATTCCAATGTTCTTCCCATATTTTCTTACCAGTCTTCCAGTCGATGCAGCACCAGTTTCCATCTCCATTGTTGAGCCAGTTTGAACCATATATGTAGCCGTTAACAAGTACTACTCCGCCATGGTGATTATCCAGGGTGGCATCTGTCCATTCGACTTTTGCGCTCTTGCCATCACCGGCAATCATGACCATCATGCCACCAGTGTTGTAGCCACCGGTCACATAAACCATACCTTCTTTGTATAATGGTGTTGTACACTTAATAAGATCATCATGATCGCTTGACTGTGCATGACTCACTTTCCAGAGAATTTCTCCATTTGAGGCATCAACTCCAAAAACATGGCCCAGTGAGACATTTACAATCATTTTTCTGCCTGCATAATTGATTAGAATTGGTGATACGTAGCCTGGCTTATCATTGAGACTCACGGATTTCCACAGGATAGTTCCGGTTGTCTTATTAAGTGCCAGGGTCATCGTTTCAGGCCCGCCAGGGGAAAAATATATCTTATTACCATCTATGAGAAGAGATTCAGCGATACCCCAGCTCCCGTAGGTTCCCTTGTTAAGCTCGCTGGCTTTATATGACCAGATCATTTTCCCAATTGTTGCGTCAAAGCATGCAAGATCACCAAACCCACTACAAGTATAAACTCTATTGCCTTCAACCGTAGGAGTAGCCCTGCTTTCCGGGCTAGAGCCGGTCCAGGCACGTCCCATTACCATTTTCCAGATAATCTTGCCATCCATGCTCAGCGCATAAAGTATATCGTTGGCATCTACTGTTCCTGTTATATATATCGTATTTGTTCCGAACGAAGGCGAAGAGTAACCTTTAGCGAGTTCAAGCGTTGACCAGATCAGGGCTGGACCGCCTGCGGGCCATGATTTGAGCAGGTTTTTTTCAGCTGATACTCCCGTGCGATTTTCCGGCC
>Ga0209746_1000564_pt1 | contig 18865 bp, 17 predicted proteins | sample BarGraNGADG00211_3_FD_184496 | JGI IMG/M metagenome (GOLD analysis project Ga0209746, IMG submission 184496) | Arctic peat soil microbial communities from Barrow, Alaska - Barrow Graham LP Ref core NGADG0011-211 (SPAdes) (version 2) | ecosystem: Environmental > Terrestrial > Soil > Wetlands >... | reverse complement strand
TTGTCAGGTTACAGGGAAAAAGGCGATGGTCGGAAACAACGTTTCGCACTCTAAGAGAAGGACTAAGAGAAAATTCTATCCTAATCTTTTTGTTAAAAAGTATTACCTTCCGGAAGAAGAAAGGTGGATATCACTTAAAATTTCAGCATCAGGCATCCGTCTTATCAGTAAAAAAGGACTCACAAGCGTCCTGAAAGAAGCAAAAGAAAAAGGTTACATTTTGAATTATTAAAAAGGATAGAAAATGGCAAAGAAGGCTAAAGGTAACAGACAACAGGTAATACTGGAATGTACAGAACATAAAGAGAGCGGACAACCGGGAACATCAAGATATATTACGACAAAAAACAGGAAGAACACCCCTGACCGTCTTGAAAGGATGAAATATAATCCTGTTCTTAAAAAACATACACTTCACAGAGAAATCAAGTAAATAAGTTTAAAACATGGCAAAGAAAGTTGTTGCAGCGCTTAAGACAGGAGCGGGGAAGTCATTTACAAAATGTATTAAAATGACCAAATCCGATAAATCCGGTGCATATCTGTTTAAAGAAGAGATCGTTCATAATGATCACATTAAAGACTTCTTCACAAAGAAGTAACAGTATTTAATGCTTATAAGATATTCATGGCTTTCTTCTTAGCGGGAGGAAGCTTTTTTTTTATTTATTTTTCAAATTAATCATTATCAGATGGCTTTGCTGGGATTTCTTGGAAAAGATAAAAAGGAGAACCTCGATAAAGGCCTCGAAAAAACGAAGGAGAGCGTTTTCCATAAGCTATCCAGAGCCGTTGCGGGGAAATCAATAGTTGATGAGGAAGTCCTTGATAACCTCGAGGAAGTTCTTGTATCCTCTGATGTCGGTGTGGCAACCACTCTAAATATAATCGAACGTATTGAAGCCAGAGTTGCCAGGGATAAGTATTTAAATACCAGCGAACTAAATGTGATCCTTAAAGAAGAGATAGTTGCTCTTCTCGAAAAAAATCAAAATGACTCTGAATCGGACTTCTCTTTGACAGGTAAAAATGTCCCATATGTTATTATGGTTGTCGGGGTAAATGGTGCCGGCAAAACAACAACTATCGCAAAACTTGCTTATCAGTTTAAAGCTGCCGGTAAAAAAGTTCTTATCGGAGCAGCTGATACTTTCAGGGCAGCAGCAATCGATCAACTTCAAATATGGTCCGACAGGGTAGGAGTTCCGGTTGTTAAACAACAAATGGGATCGGATCCGGCATCGGTTGCCTTTGATACTCTCAGATCTGCTGTTTCTACTGAATCTGATGTTGTAATTATTGATACTGCGGGACGGCTTCACAATAAAATAAACCTTATGACCGAACTGTCTAAGATTAAAAGGGTTATGGAAAAAGTCATCCCTGATGCTCCGCATGAGGTTCTACTGGTACTTGATGGATCAACCGGACAGAATGCATTCGAGCAGGCCAAACAGTTCACAGCAGCAACAAATGTAACCGCAATGGCAATTACGAAACTTGACGGTACGGCTAAAGGAGGTGTGGTAATTGGTATCTCTGATCAGTTTAAAATACCTGTAAAATATATTGGTATAGGCGAAAAGCTTGAAGATCTCCTGGTATTCAACCGGTTCGATTTTGTGGATTCGCTGTTCAGTTCAAAATAATAGTATAAATTCCTTCGTGACCCTTTGTGAAACCCTTTGTGTGCCTTAGTGGTAAAAAAAATATTTAACCACAAAGTATCACAAAGTCAAAGCACTAAGTAACACAAAGGAAAAACAAATTAATGGCATTGACTTTAAAGCGCTTCATTGAATAACAAAAAAATAAATATCGTCACTTTAGGTTGTTCCAAGAATGTCGTTGACTCAGAAAAGCTTCTGAAACAACTGAATGCCGGAGGCTTCGAAGTTTTCTACAATTCAGATGATTTCACAGCCGGGACCGTAATTATCAATACATGCGGATTTATTAACGACGCAAAGGAAGAGAGCGTAGACACCATCTTACGGTTTGTCAGGGCCCAAAAGAAAGGCTATATTGATAATTTATATGTAATGGGATGTCTTTCAGAGCGATATGCAGAGGCACTCAGACACGAAATCCCTGAAGTAAAAAAATATTTCGGCGTAAACAATTTGAATGATATTCTGAAAGAACTTGGAGTAAATGTCAGGAACGATCTATTAACAGACAGAACACTTACAGGTCCCGGGCATTATGCTTATCTCAAAATTTCTGAAGGTTGCGACCGGACGTGTGCATTCTGTGCTATTCCTGTTATAAGAGGGAAATATATTTCACGACCCAAAGAGGAACTGGTAAAAGAGGCATCGCGACTGGCGGAGAACGGGGTTAAAGAATTGATTCTGATTGCTCAGGACCTTAGTTATTATGGACTTGATCTTTACCGGAAACAAGCATTACCGGAACTGGTCGCTGAATTGCTTAAAATCAGTTCATTGGAATGGATCCGTCTGCATTATCTTTATCCTGCTAATTTTCCAAATGAACTGATTCCTCTGATAAGGGAAAATCCCAGAATATGTCGTTATATAGATATTCCGATTCAACATATTACCGATAATATGCTGGGACTGATGAAAAGATCGCATAACAGAAATGAAACAGTCTCTATCCTTAATAAACTTCGCATGGAGATCCCAGGTGTAGTTATCAGAACCACACTCATTGCCGGGCATCCGGGAGAAACCGAACAGGACTTTCTCGATCTGAAACATTTTATTTCGGATTTCCGGTTTGAAAGGCTTGGAGTCTTTGCTTATTCACATGAAGAGGATACGTATTCGTATAATGAATACAAAGATGATATTCCTTCTGATGCAAAAGAAGCGAGGGTGGCAGAACTGATGGATATACAGCAGAATATCTCAGCTGAATTGAATGAGTCCCTTATTGGTAAGATATTCAAAGTTATTATAGACAGAAAGGAGGGAGAATTTTTTGTCGGAAGATCTGAATTTGACAGTCCGGAGGTCGATCAGGAGATTCTCATATCAGCTGAACATCTTTTGGAACCAGGTAATTTCTATAACATCCTGATAACAAAATCAACTGAATTTGATTTGTACGGGGAGCCGGTTTAATTTTCTTTATTCAGCGGGAGTATCCGTTTTTTCCGGAAGCTCTATCTTCTTCTTCTGAATTTTAATCTTTATTTCCGATTTGGCACTGTTAAATCCTACGTTTATTGAATCACCTTCCTTAAGGTTAGCTTTAATGAGGACTTCAGCCATTGGATCTTCAAGATATTTCTGAATGGCACGTTTAAGTGGTATTGCTCCAAAATTTGCATCAAAACCTCTTTCGGCGATAAAATAACGGGCCGCCGTTGCGATTTTCAACTGGAAACCGAGTGATTTGACTCTTTCATAAAGACCTTTCAGTTCCAGATCAATAATTTTATTAATCTCCTCTTTCCCTAAAGAATTGAACATTATCACATCATCAATTCTATTCAGAAATTCAGGTGCAAATGTTTTTTGCAGAGCTTTTTGAAGAATACTTTTGGTCTGTTCATCCCTTGAAGCCTTTTTGGCAGTGGTGTCAAACCCCATACCATGTCCGAATTCATTTATCTGCCTTGTTCCGATATTTGAAGTCAGAATTACTATGGTATTTCTGAAATCGACCCGCCTTCCAAGACTATCGGTCAATTGTCCTTCGTCAAGAACCTGCAACATAATATGGAATACATCGGGATGGGCCTTTTCTATCTCGTCCATCAGAACAACAGAATAAGGTTTCCTTCTTACTTTCTCTGTCAGCTGTCCACCTTCTTCATAACCTACATATCCGGGAGGAGCTCCGACAAGCCGGGAAACGGAGAATTTTTCCATATATTCGCTCATATCGATCCTGACAAGATTATCGGTAGTATCGAAAAGGAATTTTGCCAGAACTTTTGCGAGCTGAGTTTTTCCTACACCGGTGGGACCAAGGAAAATGAACGTTCCAATAGGTTTGTTGGGATCTTTAAGACCGGCCCTGTTCCTCTGGATTGATTTCACAACTTTGAATATGGCTTCATCCTGACCTATAATACTTCCCCTTAGCTCATCAGCCATGTTCAACAGCCTGGTTCCTTCCGTCTGGGCTATTCTTTGAACAGGAACTCCGGTCATCATTGCCACAACTTCTGCAACCTTTTCTGCATCAACTGTTTCACGGTTAACAGCTAGATCCTTTTCCCACTTTTTCTTCTCCTGATCAATCGAGTCCAGAAGGTCTTTTTCCCGATCGCGAAAACTGGCAGCTTTCTCGAAATTCTGGTTTTTAACTGCCAGCATTTTTTCCTTCTTTGTATCCTCGAGTTGCTTCTCAAGTAAAAGAATTTTCTCCGGAACGACAATATTCGAAATGTGTACCCTGGAACCTGACTCGTCAATGGCATCAATTGCCTTGTCGGGGAGGTGCCTGTCTGATATATAACGGTTTGTGAGTTTCACGCAGGCATCAATTGCATCGTCAGTATAAATAACATTGTGATGCTCTTCATATCTCTCCTTTATATTATGAAGAATGTGAATTGTTTCTTCTATTGAAGTCGGTTCAACAATCACTTTCTGGAATCTTCGCTCAAGAGCTCCATCTTTCTCAATATGCTGGCGGTATTCATCGAGTGTGGTTGCACCTATACATTGAATTTCACCCCTGGCTAGTGCAGGTTTCAGCATATTTGCTGCATCGAGAGAACCAGTTGCACCACCGGCGCCAACAATAGTGTGAATCTCATCAATAAAAAGAATTATGTTGTCGTTTTTTGAAAGCTCATTTAGTATGGCTTTCATCCTTTCTTCAAATTGTCCCCGGTATTTAGTTCCTGCAACAATTGAAGCAAGATCAAGGGCAACCACTCTTTTGTTAAAAAGTACTCTGGAGACATTCTTTTTAATAATTCGCAGAGCCAGACCTTCTGCAATAGCAGATTTTCCGACACCGGGTTCGCCGATTAAAACAGGATTATTCTTTTTCCTTCTCGACAAGATCTGGGCCAGACGCTCAATTTCTCTCTCTCTGCCAACAACCGGATCCAAACGTCCTTCTTCAGCGGCTTTTGTCAGATCTATTCCGAAATTATCCAGAACCGGAGTATCTGAAGAAGATTTGGAGGAGGGAGGAGTTGAGGACTGTCCTTTTCCCGGCCCGTTAAAACTTTGACTTTCATCATCTTCGTCCCTGGGATAATCGGCTTTTGAAGTAGGTGATTCAGTCTCAACCATTTTACGGACTGATTGATAATCAACATCCAGTTCTGAAAGAAACCTTGTAACCAAAGCATTTTCGTCTTTGAGTATCGCCAGAAGCAGATGTTCTGTATCTATAGTACTGCTTTTGAGAGCCTTTGCTTCAAGATACACAAGTTTAAGTATTCTTTCTGTGCTCCTTAAAAGGGGAATAACCTCATGATCCGCTACGGGAACAGGGCTTTCAACCTTGATGCTTTTCTCAAGAGATCCTTTAAGAACCATAAGATCAATACCCTGATTCATGAGGATTTCTATAGCTGTGCTCTCACCATCTCTTAGTATTCCCAGAAATAGATGTTCTGGACTTATATGACTGTTACCCAGTCTTATAGCCTCTTCTTTGGAATAGCCAAGAATATCTTTAACCCTCTGTGAAAATTGTGAATCCATATTTTATTTTATCATTTACAAAATTAATAAAAGTAAACCGACATTCTGTCAGATAATATTTGACAAAAGTACATATTACTAATATTTCAAAGTTAAATTAAGCATATTATCTATATGGCAATTTTCGTGCCCATTTATGAACAATGAATGTTAAAAATTCACAGCCTTGAAAGCTCGAAAGTAACCAAATTTTAATTACTTTCGTAAATCTAAACCCGGTCTTTGAGGTTTATTTGTAAATACTTAATTAATAATCTGTTATGTCAGAGAGAGAGAGAATCATAAAGGTAAATATTGAGGAGGAGATGAAGTCTGCATATATCGACTATTCGATGTCGGTTATTGTGCAGAGAGCATTACCTGATGTGAGAGATGGTCTCAAACCGGTCCATCGCAGGGTACTTTTTGGAATGTCTGAACTGGGAGTCCTTTCTAATAAAGCTTATAAGAAATCAGCAAGAATAGTGGGAGAGGTGCTGGGAAAATTTCATCCGCATGGTGACTCTTCTGTGTACGAAGCTATGGTAAGGATGGCTCAGGAATGGTCATTAAGATATCCTTTGGTAGACGGACAGGGCAACTTCGGATCAGTTGATGGTGATAGTCCTGCTGCAATGCGATACACCGAAGCCAGACTTAAGAAAATTGCTGAGGAAACGCTGGCTGATATTGAGAAGGATACTGTTGATTTTCAGCCAAACTTTGATGATTCCTTAACTGAACCGTCAGTTCTGCCCACAAGGATACCCAACTTACTTGTTAACGGTGCTTCGGGTATTGCGGTTGGAATGGCAACCAATATGCCACCTCATAACCTTTCTGAAGTTATTGACGCAACCATAGCCTACGTAGATAATAATGATATTACTTCGGAAGAAATTTTACACTTTATAAAGGGTCCTGATTTCCCTACCGGAGGGATTATTTATGGTGAACAGGGAATAAGAGATGCTTTAGAGACCGGACGGGGCAGGATTGTGGTTCGGGGAAAGACCGAAATCGAATTAACACATTCCGGAAGGGAATGTATTATTGTTAATGAGATTCCCTATATGGTCAATAAGGCCGAAATGATCCGAAAAATTGCTGATCTTATAAATGAGAAAAAACTTGAGGGGATATCTTATATTAACGATGAATCGGATCGCAACGGGATGCGAATTGTCATTATTCTTAAGAAAGATGCAAGTGCAAATGTTGTTCTGAATAACCTTTATAAATTTTCATCACTTCAGACATCTTTCAGTGTCAATAATATAGCCCTGGTGAAAGGACGACCTAAAACGCTAAATACCAAGGATTTAATACATTATTTCGTAAAACATCGTCACGAAGTAATCATAAGAAGGACAAAATTTGATCTTGACCAGGCTGAAAAACGGGCACATATACTTGCGGGATTGATCATTGCGAGTGATAACATCGATGAGGTAATAGCAATAATCAGGGCATCCCAGACTCCTGATATGGCCAGGGAAAGACTTATGGAGCGATTCGGCCTCTCAGAAATACAGTCGAGGGCGATAGTGGAAATGCGTCTGCGCCAGCTTACCGGATTGGAACAGGAGAAATTAAGAGCAGAATATAAAGAGATAATGGAATTGATTGAATACCTGAAAAGTGTTCTTGCAAATGTTGACATTCAGATGAAAATTATTAAGGATGAACTTCTTGAGGTTAAAGAAAAATATGGTGATAAAAGACGCACTATAATTATTCCGAATGCTGAAGAGTTCAATCCTGAAGATTTTTATGCCGATGAAGAGATGGTAATTACCATTTCTCACATGGGTTATATTAAAAGGACTCCTCTGACAGAATTCAGGAGACAGAATCGTGGTGGAACAGGAGCAAAGGGAGGATCTACCAGGGACGAGGACTTCATAGAACACTTGTACATTGCTACAATGCATAATACTATGCTCTTTTTTACCAGAAACGGAAAATGTTACTGGTTGAAGGTTTACGCTATTCCGGAAGGTTCCAGAACTTCAAAAGGAAGAGCAATGCAGAATCTCATTAATATTGAACCTGATGATAATGTCAGGGCATTCATAAATGTTAAAAATCTGAACGATGAAGAATACATAAATAGTAATTTCATTGTTCTCTGTACAACAAAAGGAATCATAAAGAAAACATCACTCGAAGCATATTCACGTCCCCGCGTTAATGGGGTTAATGCCATTACTGTAAGGGAGGGTGATGAACTACTTGAAGCAAGAATGACCAACGGGCAACATCACATAATGCTGGCTGTTAAATCGGGCCGCGCAATTCGCTTTCCTGAAGCCTCTGTAAGACCGATGGGCAGAACCGCTTCCGGAGTGAGAGGCATCAAACTGGCAAGCGAAAAGAATGATATTGTAATAGGTATGATAACAGTCGAGAACAAAGAGAAAGATATTCTTGTGGTTTCAGAAAAAGGATACGGAAAAAGATCTGATATTGACGGTTACAGAATCACCAACAGAGGTGGGAAAGGCGTGAAAACTATTAATGTCACTGAAAAGACAGGTACACTGATTGCCTTAAAAGATGTTACTGATAATCATGATCTTATGATAATCACTCAATTTGGAAATATTCTCAGAAGTCCGGTATCGGCACTCAGGGTTATGGGAAGAGCTACACAGGGGGTACGATTAATCAACCTGAGGGAGAGCGATATCATTGCCTCAGTAGCATGTGTACTGGTTAGTGAGGAAGAAGAGGTCGTAGAGAAAATTGATACTGAAGAAAATAAAATAATTGATGAGGAAAATGGCAAAGAATTTGATGTTTAGTAAGTAATATTATAAATTTGGAAAATTTTTAGAGACAATTAAATAAAATTATAATCATGAAAAAGTTTTTATTGCTGATTGCAGCCGTGAGTATTTCGTTCGGAGTTATGGCCCAGAAGGGCAAGGTTACCAGTGCACAAAATTTTATTGATCAGGGATTTCTTGATAAAGCAAAAGAGGCCATTGATGAGGCTCTGACAAATGAGAAATCAATGAACTGGTTCAATACTTATTTTGTAAAAGGAGAACTTTGTCAGGCAACATTCAAATCTGACAATCCAAAATTCAAAGCTTTTTATTCAGATCCTCTAGCAGAAGCATACACTGCATATCAAAAAGCTTTAGAACTTGATCCAAAAGGGACGGCAAAGAAGAAACTTATAACCGGTATGGTCTATAATAAGTTGACTGTTAACCTTTATAACCAGGGAAGCGTAAGATTTCAAGATAAAGATTTTGTAGGGGCACTTAAATCTTTTGAGACACAGATCAAAATTACTGAAGGTGAAAATTATGTTGGTGCAGTAGATACCGGAATGTATTACAATGCAGGGCTTGCCGCTGTAAATTCAGGCAAATTCAATGAGGCAATCAAATACTTCGAGAAATGTGCTGAAATGAAGTACCAGGGAATTACTCCATATTTTCAGATGTCGGAAGCATATCTCAGATTAGGTGATACAATCAAAGCAGAATCTACACTGACTGGACTAAACAGTAAATTTCCCAATGACAAAAACGTTACACTGCAGTTAATAGATCTGTATATAAAGAGTGGTAAGAACGAAGAGGCTCAGAAATATATCAAAATAGCCAAGGAGGCGGACCCGAATAATTATAGTCTGTACTTTGCTGCTGGTATTATATTCTTAAACGAAAACAAATATGATGAGGCTATAACTGAACTTTCCAAATCAATTGAATTCAAAGGTGATTTATTTGATACACAGTATGGTCTGGGTGCTGCCTATATTAACAAAGCTTTTGAGATGTCTAAAAAAGCCAATGATATCATGGACCAAAAACTGTACGCTGCAGCAGTTGACGAGTTGAATGCTGTATATGCCAAAGCACTTCCATATATGGAAAAAGCCAATGAGCTTAAACCCACTGATATATATGCAATGGGTAGCCTGCAGGAATTATACTACAGACTTAAAGCAAAAGATCCATCATATGGTCCAAAATACGATGCTATCAAAGCAAAGGTTGACGCAGCAAAGAATAAGTAGAAGAATATTTTATTCAATAATTATAAAGAGGGATGCAGGTTGCATCCCTTTATTATTTCTACAATATGATAGATCAGATTTCGCTTAAAAGTAGGTTAGAAGCTAATTGTCGATTTGCTTTAATAATCTGTATCACAATATTCTATTTTACATAATATTAATTATAGGCAAAACGTCTCGCATTCTCACTAATCCCGAAATTTGCGTTTAGCTCAGCTAATTGACATAATTTCAATTTATGAAGAACGATAAACGCAAATGCATTCCCCTTATATGCGTTGTCTGTTATCAGTCTTTTTGATATTTCTGCCAGTTTAATTGTGTCAATACCTGTATTTTTCCCCGGCAATTTATCTCCAAGTGGCCATTTTATAGTATCCTGTAAATATCCCGGTCCAATTCCGATCGGGTATCTTGCTTTGCGGATTTTCTCTTCGGCAATATCCGTTAATAGAGTTACCCCGAATCCTTCTCTGTAAATAGCTTTCGATTTCCCCCAGAGAAAACGGCTGGTAACGCTCTTCTCATCATAGTTTACACTATTCCTGGTATATTTTATGAATGTCAGATTATCGGTATCCTAATGCAGCATATCCAACCCAGTGACAGCTCGTTGCAATAGCTGTCCTTCCCATTCTGATATCATCAACCGGAATATGTGCTGAAGTGATGCTCGTTGAATATCCGATTAACTCACCCGTTAATGTTTTGTTTTTGTTTAGATAGTATGATGCATATAATGCTACAGGTACAGAATATCTTCCGCACCACGTCCATTTGTATTCCCTGAAGTTTTCCGGATTTAGCCAGGTCGCGGCCACCCCAATCTTCATTTCCGTAATGTACTGCATCTGTTGTGACAACAATTGCATAGTCAGCTCCCCACTCCCACTTATGGTTCTTTGCAACCTTCCGGATGGCATCAGCAAGAGCTTTCCTACAGGATTCCATCCTGTCAGGACTCATGGCTGGAACGAGTATTGGGACAATTGTAATATTCCTGTTAAAATACTGAAGGAATGGAATTAACGCTTCCACGGAGTGCTCAACTTTTTGAAGTGTATCATTTACAATGGCATATTTTTTTGCCAGTAAATTGAAAATCTCCTCTCTTACCGGTGATACAGAAATATTTTTCCATGGACCCTTCCAGTACCTGTAGCTATCAAAGACCAGCGAATCTTCAATCCCCATTTGTGCTGCTTTATGAGCAACACCAATAAGAATCAGATTAGATGCTTTTACATTTTGCAGCAGTTCAGGATATAAAACTCCAACATATGTATAATCATCATGCGGGCATATAACCAGTTTCCATGGTAATCCTGCACTCTTTTTCCATATGGTTCTGCCCATCCTTTTCATAAGACTATTCATCTGCCAGGAATATTGGGCAAAGCCTACTGTATCTTTAAGTGGTCTTATCGCACCTGATTCTTTCCTGTCCGATTTATGAGCCAGGCATGATAATAATATGATTAACAGAACAATAAGTGTAAATAAAGAAGTTTTTGATATCTTCATGACTATAAGATAAGTCATAAAGATACAATTTCCAATTATAAAATTATAGATATTATAAATGCAATCCGGCTCAGTTTTTCCACCTTTCCAGCCGGGGAATATTCATACTATACAACCAGCGTTTAATTGGCCCCATACCCATCTCCTTAGCTTACCTCTGACAAGTTCTACCTTTTAAAGGGGTGGCCGAAGGCCGTGGTGGTTGATTCATTTGCATATCAGGTAACCAGCCACCTCCCCACGCCTATTGCGTGGTACTCCCCGCTTTAGCGGACCAGACTCTCCTTCATAAAGAAGGAGAAAGTTAAATTATATTACTTTCTTCTTTTTTTCATGCAAAATAATTGGCTGATGAAATTATCTTTGATGTTTTAAATTTGAAATAATCGAAATTTTATGAGGAATTCTTTAATACTTTTTGCCTTGATCCTTCTGCTGACCTCCTTTTCCGGAACAAGCAGGATTTATGAATGGCGCGGTATTGACCGTGAGGGTATTTACTATGAATCAAACCTGCTTAAAACCTGGCCAGCCGACGGACCAGAAAAACTCTGGGTAATCAATAATATTGGAAACGGATTTGTTTCTCCTGTATTCGCCGATGAAAATTTTTACATCACGGGAGAGGTTGACTCGATGGAAACACTTTTCAGCTTTAACCTGAAAGGTGAGAAACAATGGCAAATCACTCTGGGTAAAGAATGGATGAAATCCTTTCCGGGCTCAAGATCAGCACCTACCGTTGTTGACGATTTACTTTATGTCGGCACGGGCATTCGGAATCTGCACTTATCCAGGGAGAAAAGGTTTTCTGGAACACGGGCGGCAAGGACAATAATGTGGTTGCCCTAAATCGTTTTACAGGTAGACTGATCTGGTCAAACAAAGGATTTGGGGAACGTTCTGCTTATAACTCACCAAAGTTGATCGAGCTTCCGACCAGGAAAATACTAGTTATATTTTCTGCTTATCATCTGATGGGATTTGATGTTTCAACAGGGAATTTATTGTGGGCACATGAACAGGACAATTATCCTCCTGAGAAAAGACTCCCTGGATTCGGAGATACACACAGTAACACTGTTCTGTATGATAATGGTTCAATTTATTATACTGCAGGAGATGGTAATTGTGGTGTAAAACTCAAACTTTCCGATGATGGGACAAAGATAACAGAAGTATGGCGCAACAAGGGTTTCGACAGTTATATGGGTGGTATAGTCAGAATTGGTGATTACCTCTATGGCAGCGGGACCGAAAAGCCGGAATTGCTTGCTATAAATGCATCAACAGGTATGCTGACAGATTCATTAAGAGTGGGAAGCGGAGCTATTATATCAGCTGATAATATGTTATATTACTATACTCAAAAGGGAGATATGATGATTCTGAGTTGTGATCATGGTAAAATTCAAAAAGTCAGTTCCTTCAGGATCAAAGAGGGCAATTTGCAACATTTTTCACACCCGGTAATAAATAAAGGTGTCCTCTACCAGCGACATGGCACTGCATTAATGGCTTTTGATATACACAAAAAGTAAGATTGTAAAGGTTATAAAGGCTGTAAAAGGGAACAATAAACTTTCATTAGTATATTTGGTTATTCAAGATTAAAACAATGTTGTAGTATTAGTTGTTGTGAAATATGAAGAGTCGGAAGTCGGAAGACCGAAGATGAAGTTTATTACCTACTTTGGATTCCTGACTTCAATCTTCCGACTAATTAGTTACTAAAAACTTAAATAAAATGGAGACCATTAAAAAATCAACCCTGGATTTTCTTACCTCTATAAAATACAATAATAACCGTGATTGGTTTATCGGGAACCGTCCGACGTACCTGGATGCCAAGGATAATTTCGAATCCTTCGTTCAGGAAATAATAAATAATCTAATTGTAATTGAGCCGATTATGAAAGGTCTGGAAGCTAAAAGCTGTGTTTTCAGGATTAACCGGGATATTCGTTTCTCGAACGACAAATCTCCGTACAAATCCCACTTCGGTGCTTTCATTGTTCAGGGGGGTAAAAAAAACGTTGATAGATTTGCAGGTTATTATTTTCATATTGAGCCTGGTAAAAGCATGATGGCAGGCGGAGCATATACTCCTCCGGGTCCCTGGCTATCTGCAATAAGGGAAAAGATAAGCGACAACGCTGATGAATTTATAAAAATTATACACACAAAGGATTTTATAAAATATTTCAGATCAATTGACGGAGAAAAGCTGAAAACCGTTCCGAAAGGATACTCTAAAGACCATCCTAATATAGAGCTTTTAAAATATAAAAGTTACCTTGTAGTAAACGAGGCAGCAGACAAATTAGTCCTTGGCAATAATTTCATGGATCATGTTATTAATGCATTCAAGGCCATGAAACCATTGAATGAATATCTCAATAATTATTAGTCAGGATTCAACTAAATGATAATGTTCCTTAGAAGGCTGATCCAAGGTTTTTTAATATCCACTTTACTGAAGCTCTGTTCTTATAATCAGGATCGAACTGAACAGCTACTATAATTCCTTCCCTGTTTATTACATAGGTAGCAGGAACAGGTAACCGGGCAGCATCCCTCCCGTTATTTTTAGCGATATCAATTGCTAAGCTTGATAATATCTTGTCCTGATAAGCTTTTGTTACGCTAAACATTACATCATAATCTTTCATTATTTTTTCCTGACAATCATAAATGACTCTGAATGTCAGATTATGAAGCTTTACCGTTTGCTCCACATTTTCAATTGACTCAGGTGTAATAGCAACAACATTAAAACCCTGATCTGTTATTATCTTAAGTGAATCCTGGTAATTATTTAAATATTTGCTACATACGGAGCACCATTTACCCCTGTAGAAAAACAGTATCAGCGGTCCCTGTTCGAGAAGTTTTTTCAATTCCACCTGTTTCCCCAACTGATCATACCCCATAAAATCAGGTGCCTTGTCGCCGGCTTTTAGTCCGTGGGGAATACTACTATCATTTGTCTCAATTCCAAACCTTGAATAGTTAATATCCTGCCCGTATGATGCGGACATTAATGAAAAAACAAAGACAATTATTAAAAAGCAATTCCTCATTGTTTTACTTATAAAATCATTTAGTAAACAATTCAATCTATGCAAATTTATAACCAGGTATCTTCCTCATTCTCAAATTTAAAGGAGTAACTTCAAGATACTCGTCATCTTTTATCTGCTCCATAGCTTCTTCAAGTGAGAATTTCAGTTTAGGTGCTATCCTCAGGCTGTCATCTGATCCTGATGCCCTCATATTTGTGAGTTTTTTCCCTTTTATAATGTTTACTTCAATATCCCCTAACCTTGTGGCTTCTCCGATTACCTGACCTCTGTAAACCTGTTCTCCCGGATCAATGTAGAACCTGCCCCTGTCTTGCAGACGATCAATCGCATGCCCCGTTGCCATCCCCATGTCGAGGGAAATCAATGATCCGTTTTGTTTAGGTAAGAGATCATCACCCTTATATTTATCATATGCTCTGAACCGGTGGTGCATTACTGCCTCACCCGATGTAGCAGTAAGCATATTATTCCTCAAACCGATAAGTCCTCTTGATGGAATATCAAATTCAATATGCGTCAGATCTCCCTTTGGTTCAATAACAATCATTTCACCTTTTCTCTGTGTGACAAGTTCGATGGCTTTCCCTGAGAATTCAGGAGGCACATCAATTGACAGAGTCTCATAAGGTTCTGATTTAATTCCATTTACGTCTTTCAATATAACTCTTGGTTTACCTACCTGGAATTCATAACCTTCACGTCGCATTGTCTCGATTAGTATTGAAAGATGTAATATCCCCCTGCCAAAAACATTGAAAGTATCTTCCGATTTAGTCTCTTCGACTTTTAGTGCAAGGTTTTTTTCTGTCTCACGGATCAACCTTGTCCTGAGGTGCCTTGAAGTAACAAACTTGCCTTCCTTGCCGTACAATGGGGAATTATTTATGGTAAATACCATACTCATGGTAGGTTCATCAACTTCAATTCTCTGCAATGCCTCAGGTGCCAGCAGATCGGCAAGAGTATCTCCTATTTCGAAATCCTCCAGTCCGATAACTGCGCAGAGATCCCCACATCTTACACTTTCTGTTTTTACACGTCCCAGCCCTTCAAAAACATAGAGTTCTTTTACTCTGACTTTTTTGACCTTTCCATCTCTCTTGCACAAAGTATAGTCTAAACCGGTATTAATATCTCCTCTGAATACGCGACCGATCGCAATTCTGCCAACATAACTTGAAAAATCAAGTGAGGCGACTTGCATCTGAGCTGTTCCGGAAACATATGGTGGTCCAGGTATCTCTTTGAGGATTGTGTCAAGAAGATACTTTATATCAGTTGATGGTTTTCTCCAGTCGCTACTCATCCAGCCATATTTAGAGGTTCCAAAGACTGTGGCAAAATCAAGCTGGTCATCAGAAGCATTGAGGTTAAACATCAGTTCATAGACATCCTGCTGCACTTCATCAGGTCTGCAATTATCTTTATCAACTTTATTAACAACTACAATTGGTTTAAGCCCGAGGGCGATAGCTTTTCCAAGAACAAATCTGGTTTGTGGCATAGGTCCTTCAAGAGCATCAACGAGCAACAAAACCCCATCCGCCATTTTAAGTACCCTTTCAACTTCGCCTCCGAAATCGGCGTGACCCGGTGTGTCAATAATGTTAATTTTAACACCTTTATAATTTGCTGAAACGTTTTTTGAAAGGATAGTTATCCCTCTTTCCCGCTCAAGATCGTTGCTGTCAAGAATAAGATCACCTGCTTCCTTCCTTTGGTCAAGTACCTGGCATTCCTGTATAATACGGTCAACCAGAGTAGTTTTACCATGATCAACATGAGCAATGATCGCAATATTTCTTATTAATTGCATACAAATTAATTAGACCGCAAAAGTAATATTGTTGCCGGGATAAATGATAAAAAGACCGAAAATTAATTAATGATAAAAAATTCATATATTGGTCAATAAATTTTAAAAGCTTACTTATGAAAAAAATGACAATTACTCTCGTTTTCAGTTTATTTGCCCTTACCGGAATCTTCGGACAGCAGAATGTAAAACTGGCTGTTGGGATGAAAGCTCCGGATTGGATGTTTACTGATGCTGATAAAAAGGAATTTACGATGAATTCATGGGCCGGGAAAGTAATTCAGGTCAATTATGTTGATCCTGATGAATCCGAATTGAATGAACCGTTTAACGAAGCCGTTAATAAAGCAGTTGATGTCGACAAACGGATAAGCAGGGATCTGTTTAAAGGTTTTGGTATAGTTGACTGTAAGTCAACATGGAAGCCCAATAGTCTGATACGTATGATAGCAGGAAAGAAAGCAAAAAAATTCGGGACAACAATTCTTTTTGATTATAATTGGAAACTTCTGAATCTGTGGGGTTTGACCAAAGACAACTATACTGTGGTAATATTAGACAAAAACAGGATTTGCAGAGCTTTGTATGTTGGAAAAATTCCGGAATCAGAAAACGAGAAGATGATTCAGTTGATCCTGGAATTAACAAAAGAATAGAATTCTTTTTAACCTAAAGTAAGATTATTTTAACCACAAAGGTCGCAAAGGATTACACAAAGGTCATAAAGAACTATTAATACAGCTTTTTCTTTGTGTACTTTGTGCCTTCTTTGAGCTCTTTGTGGTTACTTCTTTAAATTATGGTTACAAAACCAAATCTTTTACTTATTGCCGGTACCGGTACCAAGTCGGGGAAAACATCGATGGCTTGCCGGATTATTGAGCAGTTTCGCAATTTAAACATCACTGCTATTAAGATAACTCTTCATTTTCATGAGACAACGCAGGGTTTGAACACAATCCGGGAAGAAACAGGATACGCGATATATGAAGAAACCAACAGTGATACAACAAAGGACACCTCCCGGATGCTTCAGTCGGGAGCTTCCACGGTTTACTTTGCCAAGGTTCTGGATAACCGGCTCAAATTTGTTTTTGACAAAATAATGGGTATGATACCGGAAGGTATTCCGGTTGTTTGTGAATCCCCTGCCCTGCGGAACTACATTGAACCGGGGGTATTTGTAATTATGACTTCAGATACAATCAATAAGCACAAGAATATAAAACGATTACAAGCATTACCTCATGTAATGTTCAAGCTGGAGGAACTGAAAGATATTCGTTCATTACCTTTAGAGTTTGAAGATGGGAAATGGATATTAATCCAGGAAGATACTGCGATTTGATACCCCCTCGCCCCCGCTTTGCGGGGCAGGCTCTTCGGGCACTCCCTTCTGGGGGTCTCACTACCTCTCCACATCAATATCCGAAATATCCTTCCCAAGCTTTGCCTTTATCCTTTCAAGATCATGTTTCATTACGGTAACTGCCTGAATCAGTTGTTTTTCAGGTAAAACAGGATCGGGAAGTTCACTGCTGATATAATTAACAAATTTCCATATCTCTTTTACTTCATTTATGTGTACTTCATAAGGTTCATATATAGGGTTAAGAGAATAGAGTACCAGCTTACCGTCTTTAGTTAAATTGTTTTCAACCACCTTAAAGACAATACCATCGTCGAGGGTGAATACAACATATGCTTTTCCGCTGATTATCTGCATCCAGTCCTGGAGATACTCCCCTGTAACCCAGGAACCATCGGGTATCGGCAACATAGAATCACCTTTCAGCTGAAAAGTTCTGTATTTCTTTTTATTGGAAAGAAAAGGTAATGTGAATACAGGAAGCTCACCTATGTATTCCGGATCAGCATATCCTGTTCTATAGCCAGCTTTCGCTTTCTCAGGTACCAGTTCAATATTTTCACGGTTGTCGGAATTGACGGTTGTTGTCAATACTCTGAGATTGCTTCCTTTGACATATGCATCATATCCTCTTTCAAGTTCACCAAGCTGACTTTCTGACAGCGTTGTAATATCCAGCTTAAGGATTGTATCGATAGCAATGTTAAAGTAACCCGAAAAGGAGATCAGGATTTCTATCCCGGGCTGGGCCACACCGTTCTCATAACCACTCAGGGTTGAACGTTTCAGGTTAAGGGCAAAAGCCACATCATCCTGTGTTCTGCCCCTCCTTTTTCTTAAAAATTTTATGTTCGATGCAAAGTACATAATGAAATTTGATTATATTGTAATCATATAATTGATTATTTTCTAATCAAAAGTAAAACTTAATTGTTATATATACAAGAATTATACAATATTTTTTCAATAATGATTAAAAAGTTTGGAGTGCCTAGAGTGCCTAAAGTGCCTAAAGTTAAGAGTAACTAAAGTAAAATATATGGAAAATAAAGAATTTAGCAAAAAGCTTGAAACAAGAACAAAAGCATTTGCGATAAGGATTATCAAATTGTCAGCTAATCTGCCGAATACAGTTGAAGGCAAGATTGTCAGAAATCAGTTGACAAAAGCAGGAACCAGTATTGGTGCAAATTACCGTGAGGCAAACAGATCAAGAAGCAGAGCAGACTTTAAAAATAAAATTAAAACTCTAAGTACTTCAGGCACTCTAGGCACTCTAGGCACTCTAGGCACTTAAAACTATTACAATGTTCCACTCCAGCTCCATAGACCGATCTGTTCTGCATCTCGACCTTGATACTTTTTTTGTATCGGTTGAGAGGCTTAAGAACAGCAGATTGAACGGTA